>ERZ794936.749-NODE-749-length-12906-cov-33.397323_pt1 | contig 12906 bp, 10 predicted proteins | sample MGYA00511083_ERZ794936 | MGnify/ENA primary metagenome ERZ794936 (study PRJEB30137, sample SAMN04331409) | food metagenome | isolation source: Y2 must sample point D1 replicate A | place: Australia: South Australia | collected 2014 ... | reverse complement strand
CTCTCTCTCTCTCTCTCTTTCTCTTTTTGTTATCAGCGCTTTTTCATCTTTCGCGAAAATAAAAAAGGAACCGTTCATCAGCACATGATAGTGTCACAAGGCCAGTTGAATTAAAACTCAAACAACTCTGAGCCGTCATACAAGAGCTATGCAGAGATTGCGGTTTAATTGAATGCGATTATATTTATTTATGCAAAAAATAATGAAATTGGAACAGAAGCTCCGTCTATAAGAGATTCACGGTTTTTGTAACCACCTTTCTCAAATTGAGCAAGTTTAAGATCCTTAACTGCTCGTTACCCAAATGGGCGTTGTCGGTCGACTGGCCCGCTGGAATTTGGACAGCTGGTGCTTGGAAATATTTCTCCAATAGGCCAACGGTTGGAATAGAGCCCCCTTCTCTGACAAGCAAAGGCTCGACACCCCAGACCTCTTGTATTTCGTTTTTCAAGACTTGGTACGCTTTGCTTTCTGTGTTACCGAGCCATGGTTCAGCTTCGTTCAAGATACTTATGTTCAAATGGTTTGATGATTCCAAAGCTTCAAAACACGAGTTCAAATATTCGATCGTGTCTTTTTTTACTTGCTGCAACTTTTGCTCAGGAACAATTCTGATAGAGGCTGTGGCATTGGCAGTTTTTGCAATAACAGTTGTGTTGACCCCACCGTTCATTGTTGTGATTGAAAGAGAAGGTTTTGTCCATTTGGCAACCAAGTTTTCCACTGTGGTGTTGATTTTAGTTCTTTCCACAATGTCTTTCAAATGAGACACTTCTTTACTGGAGATATCTTTCAATGGGGTATAGAAATTGGGAATTTTAACCTTTTTCGGACCTTCAATCAATTTCGACATAATTTGGAAAAGATCGGTTGTTGGTTCTTGGTAGACCCCACCGTCCACACCAGAGTGTCTGTCTGGCTCATCACTTGTGATGGTAACTCTCATGTTGATCACTCCTCTCAACCCATAGTTCATGCATGGCGTACACTCATCTAGCCAGTATGAGTTGGAAAGCAATATCGAGTCAATTTTTTGATTCAGGTTGATGTTGGCTTCTTGCAAGCTGTTGATAAAACCATTACTTCCGCTTTCCTCCTGGCCCTCAATCAAAAAAACTATATTGTTTTTCAAAAGTTGCTTCGAAAACAAATCAGCAACAGCAAACAGTGCAGCTAAAATAGGGCCCTTGTTATCTGAAACACCACGACCTTTCAAGTATCCATTTTCTGCAATCAACGTGAAAGGATCAGTATTCCAGTCGTTTCCCGGTTCCACCACGTCGTAATGACCGTACCATAAAATGTTTTTAGGCTTTCCATGTGCTTCAAAAGTTTGAGTTTCTGCATTGAATTTCTCATCCAAACTATTGGCATAAAATTTTGCATAAACAATCGGCGCTTTGTTTCCAGAGGCAACGGGAATAAGCTTTGTCTTTGCAGCCCCAAATTTACTGAAAAGTTTGATTAAGTAAGCAGCACAACTATGGGAATCTAAGATTGCGTGTGTGTCATTTGTTAAGGAGGAAACTGTTTGAAACTTGATCAAATTTTTCAATTGATCGATCAAGTGATCATTGGTTAGTTCGAGTGCAGTGTGCAAGTTTGGTGGCAAGTTTGAATCTTTAAGATGTGCATGTGAATGAGAAACCCTTCTTTCCCCTGCTGAGTGACTTTCTGGTAGCAGTTCTCCAAGCAACGAGTCTGTGTTCCACAAAACCAAGGATCCGTCAGCACTACCGCTGATAAGTCTGATGTTTTTGCATTTTGTGCATTTAGGTCTCAAAAAACTCATACTCAAAATCGTGTCTTTGTGAGCAACCCAGCAAATGACTTTGTTTTCTTTAAAAGTCACAATCTTGTTTTTTGTTGCCGCAAAAACACAGCCCTCCCAACAGCAAATACTGGTAACATCTTCAAGAGAGCCACCGCAATTTATTTTTGATATCAATTGTTTTGTATTCAAATCCCAAATTTTCACATTCCCTTCGTTCATCCCGCAGTACAAAAACGGGAACTGCACCGTTTGTGAAAAGATGATGTCGTCTTCGCACTCATCATCTGAACTATCCTCATCCAAGTCGCCAGATTGAGCAGCTGAATTGGAAACTGGTAATTGAAACTGAAACTCCAACTCCAATGTCTCTGGATTTAGCTTCCAAATCTTCGAAACCCCGTCACCAGCACCACTAATGACATGTTCTTGGTTGTTTTCCATCAAACTATTTTCGTATTTGAACAAAGAGTAAATGAACCCGTTGTGCGCATAGGAGATAATGTTTGTTGATGGGACTTCAATAATGAAATGTTCTTGACCAGTGGCTACATACGAATCCGGAGAAGAAAGCCTTGATCCCGGACCTGGCGATTCACTGCGCAACTGAGGAATGGTTTGATTTTCCGCTGAACTTATCGACGAAAACGAGCTTCTTGGTTGTCTTGGAAGAAGATGACCTGCAGGCCCCATGGAATCAAAAAATTTGTCGTACCTGTTATGTGGCAACAATTCGTATCTTTTGCTAGATCTTGCTGCATTAAAAATATCGCTCACATATAAAAGCGCTGCTCTCTGTGTTCCAAAAATGATCGTTTGTGATTCATCCAAGTATATCAAACTGAAAATGTCACCGATATCCAAAGTCGAGTAGATTGTGGCTATTTCAGTAGCTTCGATAATGGTTGTTACGCTTTTCCCAGGAACAAAATATTCCGTGTTTGTTGACTCGGCATTGTCTTTTTTGGTTTCACTTTCTTCAACATATTCAATAGCAATATCTTTGGTTTTATCCAAATAGAGATTTTTGTTGCCCATGTTTTCAATAACATGAATTTTCCAAATTCTGATCAACGAGTCTGACCCCCCTGCAAACAAGAATTTCTCGTTTTTAGATTTTGAAAGACATAAAACAGACGCCTTTGTGTTGTCTTGCTCATTTAGAGAAACTTGTGTTTGTACATTGATCGTTTTAATCAAGCTATAAGTTGTCAAATCAAAACATAAAATTTTAGAGTCTTGCGTCCCGGCAAATAGAATTTTCTTGTGTGGAAACGCTACTGTGGATAAAATTGAATATTTGTGTTCCCATCTGTGTAGTAATGGTGGTGTGTCAGACATTTGAACTATTGGTCTTGCGTGAAGTTGTTGTTGTTTGGTTGTTTGGTTGTTTTTTTTTAACTATGACCACTGCTTGATTTGGCTTGTTCCGTTGCTCCGAATGTGATAGATAGCAATAATAATCTTTTTTAGACTTAGTCTTCTTTTTTCTTCTTTTTTTGTCAAGTCAGTATTTATTATAACCCAAAAAAAAAAAAAATAACCCCCTCCAACTTCCTTGTATTAATCTTGGAGATGGTCTAAATAATCAAGAAGGCTTAAATCTCAATGTGTAAAACAGGTTTTTTGCTTAAAAATTTTACAGCATTGGAGAGAGATAGTCATCTATGAAAATCGCTTGCGATTGTGTAAGATTTCAGAGTCATCATCACTTTGCAGGGAAAATCAAACAGAGTGGAAAAAAAAAAAAAAAATTTACAGAAAAAATCATCTCACCACAGAAAAATGCCGCCGCTCATATTTGTGGGCTTCTGTCGTCGCTTCTAACGTCTGTTGGTGTTATTTTTACACAGTTTTTTAAACAAATGAGTTGAACAAATGAGTAGAACAAATGAGTTGAACAAATTTGCAAACTCTTTTATCTATATCGTTTGTTATCAGAGTTTCTGGAGCTGGTATGGATTGTAAAATCGATAACAAGACAGTTGGATAACACCGGTCACATTCAGATAACACCGAGATACCCACTCACTTGGTTCCTCTTATAACACTCGCTTTAATGTGTTGTTCATTTTTATAAAAAAAATACATGATTGTTTCTATCTAACTTCTTATACACGAAATGTAAACAGACTTTATTTGGTGGCAACCACTTAATAGTAATGGCTGAGTCTCCATAGTCTAACTTTCCCCTGCAAATTACCTGTTGCTAGGTATTCACTGTTGCTCGAAAACTTCACACTGGTAACTTTCCCCAATGGTGTGCCTGAGTTTGGCCAATTCGAGAACACTGTCCCGCTTGGCAGATGAACCATTCTTAATGCATCTTTGGTGCTTCTCGAGGCTATGCAGAGTAATTGTCCATCGTGCGAAAACTCGATAGTGGATACGGATGTGGTCAAGACGTCAACTGTTATAGGTTTCGCTTTCATCGCAAGCATACCCGTTCCAGTGGCGTTGTATCTGTCGTAGATTGTCACAATACCACTTTCACTTCCAATTGCCAGCCATCTGTTTTGTTTGATTGAGTCTAAAGATTTAGGCACCAAATACGACGAGCTCATGGAACCACCACCAACTTGCATTTTGGTGATACCAAAATTGCTTTCGTCTTTCCAGTTGTTGATGACTTTGTTTCCGTTGCTTATATCAAATTCCCAAACTTCACCAAACGTGTTCACTGCAAGGATCACTGTGTGAACACTGCCGTTGATTTTTTGATAGTCAATGCAGAAATCGGCAATGGTACCGTTGATCTTGACACCAGTGAAGTACTGGTTTGTTGAGGCATGAAGTATGTTGACCCACCCGTTATTCCCTTGCAAACAAATGATCCCATGACTTTGGATTTTATTTTTTTGTTGTGTAGGGTTTGTGGTAAAAATATGGCCCATTTTAAAATTTTCAAAAGATTTTTGTGTTTGTTCATGACCGTACATTCTGCTGATCTTGTTGATGTTCAAATTCCCAGTGTTTGAAGACGCGGTCAATGTCCAAGAGTGCATGTATCTTCTTCTCCCACCAGTGAAAACTTTTGTTACTTGTTCTGTGTCCAGTGGATTAACGTAAATTGATGCGGTTTGAATAGGCGTGCCTTGCAAATACAAAGAAGTGATCAATGGGTTGGACTTGCCGTCCACGTGGTACAACCGCAGCGATCTGTCGTAACCTCCAGTTAGAAGCACCGGCAAACCGGAAGGATGAAACGATATAGATTGAATTGCCGCATGGGAGCCGTGTGCTTGGTTGCCGTCTTTGACTCTAATCACGTCCAATTTCTGCTGTGGCAACAGTTTCGTTTTTTTTATGGACTTGACGTTCACGGTTGTCTGTAGGATTTTCAACAACGCAGAAACGTCACCCTGGGTTGTAGAGCCGTCGACACCGTGTTCTTCTTCATCGTTGTTATCATCTCCTTCATCCTCGTCTGCGCTTTCGTCAATGGATTCAGTCCATTTAGGTTTTGGATATATTTTTTCAAATTGGGTTCTCAATCGTTGAACGTAATCCAACCCGTTTATGGTTTTCTCCACATAAGAAGTTTTCAATTTTTTGGTTCTGTTATTTTCCCACAAGTTGACGTCCACATTTTCGTCATCAGAATCGTCCCATGCGTCTGAAACATCGCTTTCCTCGGAAGAGTACTCGCTTTCCACATCTTCTTGTGCGCCTTCTTGGTCAATGTCCATCTTGTCCTCTTCATCACCTCCATCCTCGTCTATGTAGAACAACTGGTCGTTATTGACCAGATCAGCCTCGTCTTCTTCTTCTTGCTTTCCGCTATTTTCTGCCCCCAGTTCATCTGACTTGTTTAATAGAGCATCTGCTTGACTTTCGCCCCACAACTCTTCATTGTCAAACTCTTCAAACATATTGATCGTGTCAAGAAGGTTCTTGCTGAACTCTTCAGAGGTTTCACCAAAGACCAATTTGGAAAGCAGCAATTCTTCTTCATCTGGTGGAGAGATCATTTTCACGCCTGTGGCATCGCTTTTCAAGTCTGTCATACTTTGTGTGCTTGGTGCTCTCGAGCGGTGTGGGTTGCGTATACCTTGTTTTCTTATTGTTTATTCTATTATTCTTGCTTCTACCCAAATAGCACAAAAGCCAAGTCGGATTGGATAGTGTAATTATTCAAATGCACATCGCGCTCATTGAACCAAAAAAAAACATTAAAACTCATTGGGAAAAAAGAAAAGAGGTTGGAAAAAAAAAATAGAAATGCCTTGTCTGACAAAAGTTTTTTTTTATTCGATGCACGTGATAAGCGCAATTTAATGTTGGAATTTGTGACACTGGTAAAGAGGGTCAAGTCATGAATAAGCGATTAAAGGAGTACGAATTGATATAGTGCAAAGAGAAATCAATAATGTATATACTGTTACTAAAGAGGATCCAAAAAACTACAAATTATTCTTCTTTTTCCACTTTGCTTGTAGTTTTTTTTTTTTTTTTTACACCAGCCCGGAGTTGTCGCTGATATTTTCCGAAAAGCGTTCTTCCGAATTTGTAATGATATCTTGCTCGTCAATCATAAACTCTCTGATGTTGTAACTCAGTGGTTTTGGGAAACTGTTGTTTTTTTTGAATTCACATGTAATCAACCCAATAGAAAAAGCAATGTTCCCCAAAAAGGCAATCTCACCGAAAAATCCTCTAGTCAATCTGATTCTTGACGCAATCATCGTAACCAACAAATTAACAAAACCTCTTCCAACAAAGGACTCCAAAAAGGAACAGTTCTTGAGCAATCTGTTCATATTGACTTTTTTCCAAGTTGGTAAAAAACTGCTCAATTCCAATTGCAACACCACCAAATAATACCCGTACACAAAGCATCTTAGTACGAACCCAGGCACGGAATGCACTCTGAAAATGTTGAAAGAATAGATGAATAACGAAACCCCGTAAGCAATAAGGTTCCACTTCTGCACTAGACGTTGCTGTTGCTGTATTTGAAAAGAGTCGTCCATGTTCTTGTCTTATTTGTCTTACTTGTGTTGTTCCTGTTTTGTTTTTGTCTTTGTCTGGATCTTCTTGGTAAACAGATAAATACTAATTTACTAATCAAATAAAACCCAGTTGAAGTCGAGATCCTCTGTAACAATCCAATAATTAGATGTACATCGCATATATAAATACGTATATATATTAAGTCTTATTTGAAAAACAACGCTTTGTTCATAATAAACCCCATTTATATATAGCTTTAATCTTCATGGCCTTTTCAAATCTCACACAAATCTGTCTCCCTGTCTCCCTGTCTCTCTCGGAGTAACAATGATTCCTTTCGGAAGCTAACATTGTTCGCATTTTAGCTCTTGGCTTACAGTTGTTTTTTTTTTTGTCGTACTTAATTTTTATAAACGGGAAAAAAGTAAATTATAAGGTATGTTAAAGTCGGGCAACAACTATATATACTCTTGACGCTCGTTGCGACGCAAACGCAATAATATACTTTAAAAACTTTTCTTCGTTTTCAGCAATTCATGGAAGTATTAGTTTCCGAAAAGGTGAAGATCTTGTGATGCATGGGTCAGAGATAACAAAGCCACACCACGCGAACAAGGAGTAGACACAACCTAGACGTGGAAAACCTACAACACTCAATATGTTCAAGCCTTCTAATATTTTGCAAGCGGCAGGGTTCAGATTCAACAGAGCTGGGGTGGAAGTCTGGTCTACACATGTGAGAAGACACAAAAATGTGAGACTGCCAACAACGACAAAGGACGGGAGAAACTCTTTTTACAAGGGGACGCGGTCTTCCGGGATCGGGAGACATACGAAGTTTGGAAGATATGTCATCAATTGGGACAGAGTGAGAACGTTTGTGACACCTGAGGTGCCTAACTTGCATTTGAAACCATTGGTGTCGCACCATGTTGACGAGCTGAAAAACAAATACGATGCAGAATTGTATCCAAAGGGTGCTCAAGACGGACAACTATATTTTGATTCTTTGATCAAGTATATCAAAGAGGGAGAGACTCCAGTGAGTTTGGATATGCAAAAAAAAAGAGTGTTCAATTACTCAAAGGATTGGATGAAACCAAAGAATTCTGATTGATGTATGATATATATATATATATATATAGAACATGTAAATAAAAAATGAAGCTTGGAAAAAAACCAAGTGTATTATAAATTCGTGCTTTAAGTAAATGTCATTCAGTTGATTTATATACATTGATATACATAGAAATGTATATCTAAAATACCAAAAAAAGCTTTCCAATAGTAGTTAAAGTAAAGCGGTTTTACTAAACCTCAATCAAATACCAGCTCCACCAAGGACACTGGCAAACATGGATTTACCACCGGTTTGTTGGAATTCGTAAATGATTAGTTCCAATAAGGAGAAACACGAGGCAACGGCCAAAACCATTCCTGCGGCATCCCCTTTCAAACCAATCAATTCTCCAACGGCAACTAAACCACCCAAGACCAAACCACAAGAGATGGCAGCTGGACCAATCAATTTGTTCAAATCTTGTTTAACAGCAGACTCTCTTTTGCCCTGAATGGTGATTCCTTGTTCTTTGAATTTGGATGCCAAATCGCTTGGCGCAGAACCGGATAGTAGCATCCAATTGTATGAGAACCAAATACAAGATCCAATGAAAAAAATTGGGAAAATAATAATTTGCAAAATGTTGTTTGGAAGCAAGTCTGGAAAAACGGATCTTGGAGGCAACAACAAATTGAATGGGAAACTCAAAACCAACAAGTTGTTGTCAACATTCACAAATTTAGGAGCAACCAAGGTCAAAATAGTGGATAAGAAAACGTTGATAAATCCAATGATAGAGTAAGTGAAAAAAATGGATAAACCACCGGTGTACAACATTTTCACAGGGAAAACCTGGGTAACGTTTTTCATTTTTGTCGATCTGATGGTCAATTCGTATCTGTAATGAGACCAGTAGATGACAAGAGCACCAATTCCGGCAATAAACACCATTTGAGTAACATTTGGCAAATAAGATCTAGAAAATGCATTAACTAGTGCTCCGGTCCATGTGTTGTTTGGATTTCTGAAAGCTCCAATAAAATTGACCAAACTACCTTGAGGTTCCGTGTTGCCCTTGTCATCAATTGGCATATTGGAAACACCAAGGATGTTGTTGACAAAAGTCGTTGTGTAGGACATGAATTGAAGACACAAAACACCGCTTTGGAAACCGTAACCTTTGTCAATGACTTCAACAAACAAAATGGACAACAAAGTTCCAATCAAAACTTGCACATTAATCAAGATTTTCGATAGAAAAGTGGTTTCCAGGTCGCTTCCATAATATTTGAAAACAAAAATGTTTAAATTGGTCAAAATAAAAGTAATCAAAAGTGGGAAAAATTTGTTCAATGTTTGCAATCTGTGTCTTTCCAATTCTTTCTTGTAATTGATTTTGAAAAGTTTCAATCCGGATAACAATTGCATGAAAATTGTGGAACTAATAATTGGAAACAATCCAAATTCCAAAACAGAGTGAGGAGCACCCATAGCAAAAACATTTCTTAAATAATAAAATTGGTCTGCTTCTTGAATAGTGCCTTGTGGAGTGTATCCCGCCACAGGCAATTGTTGCAAAAATAGATAGATTAGCCCCGTGAAAATGGTGTAAATGACTTTTTCGTCAAACGGTGCTGCTTCATATGGGAAATATACTTCAGGAAAGACGGATTGCAATGGTTTAGCAATGTCTAAAATACGGAAACCAGCCATATTGTTTGATTGTTTATGGGATGGGGAGGGCGAAGTGGTGGAGGTAAAAAAGAAGAAGTTGTTGTTTTTTTTTTCGTCTTATATCAACAGGTGTTGTGAGTGTGAGACGCCTGAGTTGTTCAAAGGGAAAGACTTTTCTCTAGTAAGTGGCAAGAGATTATCGGAAGAGAGAAACGAACAATTACAAGCAAAAACTAAAAAGGTGAGAAAAATATTGACACATCACCGATTTTAAGTTCAAGCTTATCAGTGTTATTCAACTAACCTTTACTGCAAATGGCTCACCCAGCAAGTGGAAAGTGTCCATAAGAATTCATTCGTTTAATGCTAACTCAACGTACAAATTTTGTTCAATTCATGTATTTCTTTAAATTTTTTTTTTTTTTTCCACCTTCGAACTCGAAATTTGTTTATTTCCACAAAAATTGCGACCGTCAAGTTTGTCCCGATAGAGCAGAAGAAAAATTCATGTTAACGGAAAAAAAAAATGTGAATCTTTTAATTTTTCGATTTAAGCTTTTCTTCACCCGGACTAAAAACGAAAAACTAAAAACAAAAAAGATTCGTTTAAAATGATAATAATAATAATAATAATAATAATAATAATAAGAAGAAAGTGTCTAGACGCTTGACGCAATTATAAGTGCCGTCAGACGTCCAGGGCGTCACATATATAAAAAAAACAATACCCTACCCGACTTCTTTGCAAAATTGCATCAAGTTTTCATTACATTTAATCATATTTTCATTGGTTCTTGACAAAAAGACATTTCCAGAGAATATTTGATAATAAAAGAACAAGTAAATTCATCAAAGTGAGACCAAGACCCCGAAAAGAGAACACCTCCTTTCAACTAAACAACGCAAAAATATATCTCATAATGTCCAAACTGGTCAAACTTACATCGATCTCCATACTATCGAGTGCTACATTGGGGTACTTGTATTACAACAACCAGTACTACTTCAAAAAAAGCGAATACAACCAAATTGACAACAAAGTGGTGAGCATCATTGACAGAAAGGGGCCAGCGGGCCTGCAGGACGGCACTTCACAAACAGAACTAGAACAGTTTGCTCCTGGACACTACCTGACCAGAAACAGCAAAGCGGAAGTGATGAAAGATATTTGGAACGACAGCGTGAGAACCGGAATCAATTGGATCTACTCGCTTGTATGATCTAGTCGTGTACGTAATACAAAAAAATGCAGGTGTGCTTGCTTATATATATTCATGGAAGAAAAATACTAGCCTACTAAATAGACTGAACTTTGAAGTTATACCTTCAATTGTACCTCGCTTTGCAGTGAGTGCTGACAAAAAAATAATAACACTTGTGCATTATGTCACGTGGCTTAAATTTTTATTTGTTTGTTTGTTTATTTGTTTATTTTTCAAATATTAAACTTACTACTCCATCTTTATTATCCTTGTTACTTTCAAGTATGCACCTGGAGGTCAAAAAATAAACAAAGTTTGGAACAAAGAGCTGAACCACCTTTTTGTAGGATATAGCTTTGTAACTGTAGAAACACTCGACATTATTCACGTTCACCCCTTTCACATGATAGACGCCAGCTTTTGAGAAACCCAATCAAGAAAGCTGGCGTCTATCCTCACATATCACATGACATGCATTTGTTCTTCTGCATTCACGCTATTCTAAAAGGTTGCTTTTGCTTTTTTTGTATTTTTTTTATTTTTTTTTTTTCCCAGGCGCATCGCCTCTAGATTCAACATACTGAAGATGGATGGTCGATGCCATTGTCATCTATCCATTATTAGCGATGAGCTGTAGAACAAGGAAAGTGATTTGTGGAGAACAGCTCTAGGTCAAAAACTTAAACTAGCACGGCACACGCAAAATGGCAGATAGAAATATCAATTACAAAGATGCAGTAGATTACTGGGAAAGTGTGGAAAGCTCTGTGACTGGTGTCCTTGGTGGGTACGGTCCGGAAACGAGTCTTCCCGCTGTTGAACAACTGGGTTCATTGAAATTTGTAAGAAAATTGAAATCCAGAATGGTTATTTCTTCTGCAGACTACGAACAGTACGGGAAAAGATGCATTGATTTTGGAGCAGGAATTGGTAGAGTCACTAAAAACGTCATATACAAAGTGGATCCCAAAAGCATCACCAATTTGGACTTGTTGGAACCTGCGAAAAATTTTGTGGATCAAATCAGTGTGGAGCTGGAAGAAATACAGAAAGAGGGGAAATTGGGAAACGTGTACCACATGGGGATGCAGGATTGGCCGCCAGAAAATGTTGACAAGACAAATATCAAATACTGGCTGATTTGGTGTCAATGGTGTTTGGGCCACTTGCCGGATAATGAACTGATTGAGTTTTTGATCAGATGCAAGAAGTTGCTTGTCACCAATGGGACCATCATAGTGAAAGAAAACAACACGCAAAGTGCATCTTACTTGGGCACAGGCGAAAACAAATCTTCTACAGATAATGATGATTTCGATCCACAAGACTCATCGGTTACGAGATCTGATTCCAAGTTTAGATGGATTTTCGAAAAAGCAGGTCTGAAATTAATAGCCACAGACATCCAAAAGGGGTTGCCAAAAGAGCTGTACCCTGTTAGAATGTATGCACTAAAGGCTACTGACGAACAATGAGTATAGATATAAGTATCAAGAATATATTATCTCAACAATACTTTTTATCAACTAAAGCAAGATTAAATAAACTTGAAAAAAAAATAAATAAATAAATAAATAAAAAATCAAAAGAATAATTGGATCAGATAGGAGCAAAAGACTAATTTTGATGTAAAATAGTTTTCTAACATATATCTAGTAATTCAGTTGAACTATGCATTAGGTTTGTATATCATCATATCTAATTATTCTCTTGTACTTTGCAAAACAAAGAGGCTAACACATGTTTGGTGCTTTGAAGAATACAACTTCCGAGCACCTGTAATGCATATACACTTATATGCGATCAAAACGTGTAGTAACCCTGTTGAAAGCTGGCAATAGTTTGTGGTTTACATGGTTTTCTTTTTTTATTGATTAAATTGAAGGTTCAACATTTATTGATTTGAGACAGAGGTAATTATGAAAAGCAAGCTAAGAAGAAGTTTATTTAACATTACCAGGCCTGAAATAGCAAACTTGACATACACAAAAAACCAAAATTTTTTATCGAACAAACAAAACTGAGACAGTTCGTGTAGGGCATTTTTTTTTTCCTCTTGGTTAAAAAATAAAGAAAAGACAACAAAAAAAAAATTTAATTGGTTGCTAAGAGATTCGAACTCTTGCATCTTACGATATCCGAGTGTTCTACCGCTTAATAAACAGTTGAAAAGTTAACTTTGCTAACTTGAATCGGACGCCTTAGACCGCTCGGCCAAACAACCTCTTTAATTTGATAACTTTTTG
>ERZ794936.748-NODE-748-length-12954-cov-34.795643_pt1 | contig 12954 bp, 4 predicted proteins | sample MGYA00511083_ERZ794936 | MGnify/ENA primary metagenome ERZ794936 (study PRJEB30137, sample SAMN04331409) | food metagenome | isolation source: Y2 must sample point D1 replicate A | place: Australia: South Australia | collected 2014 ... | reverse complement strand
TTGTTTGTTTGTTTGTTTGTTTGTTTTGATCTTTGTTTGGGTTGTTCTTTTTTGGATGTTCAGTTTGGCCATAATCAATATTAAGGAAGTTCGGCGGTTAAACTGTTTTGATACCATTCATTACAAAGAACTATCTTATGCAAGTTGTTGAACTAACAAGATATACACAAGATGGAAACGTGTGAATGCAAATAAAGACAAATAGGTTTATCTTTGTTTTGCTTTTTGTTTTTGTTTTTGCTTTTTGTTTTTTGTTTTTTTGCATGGTAGAAAAAGGGAGCTTGAATGAGAACCAAAACAAGAAACATCAATGCTAATAAAAGTTTCCAGCTGAAGACTTTGTATGAGCATGTTGAAGAGCTTTTGAATGCCAGCAACACCGGGACTAACAATGGAATAAATGAGCTGGACATATTTTTGCATTACCACTCAGATTTCCTGTTCAAACTTTTCGTTTTAAAAGAGAATGATACAAAAAAGGAAACATGCATTTCCACATTGACTCCGCCTCCTGGGTTGGAGAATGCGTTTATTGGTCAAGTAGTCGTTTATCAAGAGTCTCTTCCAATAGACTTGAATATCCATTTAGAAATCATAAACTATGTTATTGCTGTGTTGAAAAGCATGCAATATGGCACCAATATTCTTATAAGCAGTCCTTCATTCATTATTAACAACACTGAATGGTTTATATTGCATCAGGTTTTGGGATCATGGAATTTTATAGATTTGTTGCTTAATTACAAAATATTTGAGTACATGGAAGAAAACCTCTTCACACAGTTGTCTGGTAATAGAAATTTGATTAATAACCACAACTCGATTTATGTCAATCCTTATAAAAAAGTAGTTACTGAAGATGGACCAATAGGAATGAAAATATTTTCACCCCAGTACTATCTTTTCAAATTGCAAAATGCAGCGCTTCAAGTAAGTATTACAAATGATACCGAGAATACGCTGATTGAGGACAAAACTAAAGAACTAAAGAAAATGTCCTATAATTTAATACCTAACGAAAGTATTTTGCAAAGTATGAACATTATTTTTGGCAATAATTTCAATGAAAACTCTCCTCTTTATCTTAGTTTTAAACCGGTTTGGTCTTTAGTGAAAAAAAATCACAAAAAATTAGCATACTGGAATATTTTGAACACCGTTTGTCCACTTTTAAAAAATAAAGAACCTCCAACAACGATTAATAGTGCAATTGATGTCGGAAAAGTTATAAAGTTTTTATTGATCATTGTAGAAAAACTTTTCCCATTGGAATTATGGGGTGAAAAACACAATAAAGCGATTGTTTTTCATAATTTGAACAAATTATTAAAAATGGACATCAATAAAAGTATTCCCATGCATTTGTTGCTGCAAGAAATATCTTTTAATAAAATGACATGGATTGGACAAACCTCTAGCAAGGATAATCCAAATTTTCGAAAAGAAGGCGAAAGGTTTTTTGAATGGTTTTACCTAAAATTCTTTCCTAAGGTTGTCAAAACATTCTTTTATGTCACCAATATATCATCCAAGATTACACAAATTGTGTATTATCGACAAGACGTTTATATGAAAATTGTTTATCCATTTATTTCAAAATACTGTGATGATAATTTGCAAAAAAACAAAACATGTGTCCTTTTACCCAATGATATACAAACAAAAAACCAAAACCAAAACCAAATAATGCATGATCTTTCATGTTTGCATACAACCTTGAGAATTGTGCCTAAAAATTTGAAACTTCCAAACGATTTGAGATTTATATCCATTCCCTCTCCACATATCCAGTTCAAGGATTTGATGAAATTCAAATGGTTTGTTCAAGACCATATTATTCCTGTCAGGAAAATTTTACAACACATCAGACTCCATTATTTATCAGTCAGTGACAGTTTTCCTAAATTGTCAAACTTGTACGAAATTCCTATATTAATAAAAAATTTCAAAAATTTGTTGAAAGTTAAAGATTCTGTTTATTTTCTCAAATTTGATGTGAAATCATGTTACGATTCAATTCCAATTGATTTATTTATAACACTTTTGCAGGAAAAATGGCTAAAAGATGAAAAACTGCTAAACAAGACTAATAATGGCCAATGGATTGTTTACAAAAACTCTGTATCTTTGCTAAATACAAATTTGGCATTCAAACAGGTTGTTAGAAAGGAGTACATAATTAATGGGGTCAACGCTTTGCACAATTGTACGAGACCCAACAATTCAACTATCCAAGGGCAAAACACGGTGAAGGAAAAAGATAGGAATGGTATATCTGATTTTATAAAAATCAATCAAAGAAACACTGACATACAGAGTTTCACAAACGAAGACATCTTGTATGTTGTCAAAAAAGAGCTTTTACAAACATGTGTGACTATTGGAGATGCATGTTTCCAGAGAAAAATTGGCGTTTTTCAAGGGACGTTTTTGTCCAGCATCATTATGGATTTACTGTACGATGACATGCTTCGTAGCACTGCCGAGTTCCATTCTCCCTCCAAGCAATGCAAGTTACTAGTACTAAGACTGGCTGATGACTTTTTGGTTCTATCTAATTCCTATGAAAAAATTCAACAAATCATGGAAAGATCTACAAGAGGATTTCCAGAGTACAATGCCTACATCAATTCAGAAAAACTTGAGTTTTCTCACTGCAAAGATGTTTCGAAAAATCCGGCAAATGTGAATTTTGTAGGACTAACTGTAGATATACCAAGTTTGGAAATGTCCAAAGATTCAGAAACCTTCACAAACATCAAGTACTCCTTTGAGCCCTCATTGAAAGCTGTTTATGGGAAGTTGTTGAACCTAATAGAGATAAGGCTAAAGTACAACTTGCTCAACATACAGCTCAATTCGAATCAAATCATTATCCGACACCTTACTCTTATTGTTTCAAATCTAGTTCAATCATGGATAGAATTTGTTGTTTTACGAAGAACCAAACTTCGTTTGTTTGATAATTTACAAACAAAAACAGGGATGCAGAATTTCGCAAAGTTTATCAAGAATTTAGTAAAATCTTTACATTATCACTTGTGGAAAATCAATTCCTACATTTTTGATCAAAAAAACTCAAAGTTGGCTAAAAGAAAACAGTTTAAAAAACTAAAATCATTGAGCTTTAGATACAACGCATTGGAGAAAAATTTATCAGCTATCGTTACACAAACTATTATAGCAAAACTCCATGAAAATCAAAAAACGAAAACCAATTTAGGGAAACTGATAGACTTTGTGCAACAAATGAGGCAATGAAAGGACAAGAAGTCTGACAATTTTTTTTTTTTTTTTTTTTGTTTTTTCATTTAGACATCATGTTTCTCAAATTTTCCGCGTCTTTTTCCATTCTAAGTCTTTCAAGCTCCTCAATACCACCGGATTTATTCAATTGGCTCTTTTCAACAAAGTTCCCTAGCTCTTCATTAAACTCGTCGTTCAAGATCATTTCCTTCTCTTTTTCTCTATGTTTTTCTGTTTTTTTGATAGCTTCAAGCCTGCTTTCATGATCCGGTTGTAACTCGATTATATTGTTCAATACTGCTTCTCTCACTTCATGCATGGTGCCTGGCTTGACTAGCGGCAAGATAACTTTGGATGATAGATCCAAATCGCTTTTACTTTTTTCTTTATTGACATTTTTCAGCTTGGCTTGCTCTTCGCAACAAAGCTCGACCAAATGGAAAGTTTCTTGACACCTTTTCAGATCTTCTTGCAAATCAAAATACAAATCTTCTTGAAGATTAATGAATTGCTGCTCATCGCAGACTTTCTCCAACTCTGCTTCCCAAACTTTCTTCCAAAATGGTTTCTCCACTTGAAGAAATTTTTGCATTTCCTGCAGTTGTTCCAGGGCTTCATCAAGCTCCTTTTTAACTTCATCAAATTTCCTCTTTTTAGGCTGTGACCCTCTTAGTGCAACATCTTTTCTCAGCATCTCAACGGTATCTTGCAGATCATCAACGTTTGTCAATAAATTTTCGCTCAATTCAGAAAGTTTGGATTGCGATGCTTCCAAGTAATGACGATCGCTGGTTTTTTTACCGTTCGCTAAAATGGCATCGTCTTCTGCTTCGTCTTTTGCTGCCAAAAGTTTGATGGGATCAAGTTTAGCTAGCTGAGAAACGACGCTTGCTACAGAATTTTCAATTTTAGTTTTGTTTTCTGTTTGGATCTGTTTCAAGACGAGCACATCCCTCTTCAGCTCTTCTATTGTCTTGAGCTTTGTCTCTTGAGATAGATTTGTTTCTGCCAAACAGGTTTTGCTTTCAAAGTTCAGAGGCGTAACAGCAAGATTACTTGATGAATCTGTGCAAGGAATGTTGTTCTTAGAAATTAGTTTTTCAAGGTTTTTAAACATTTCTGCATTGCTCGCGAGAAGCCTTTGCTCCAAAACTTGGAAAGTCTCGTGTGTGGACTCTGTTGGTGCCAAATTTTGTTCACTCTGTTTGTTCCCAATCATTTCATTACTTTCACTCTTTTCAGCATTTGAAAACACCAGCTCAATCACGAACCCGTCGCTTATTGTGTTGATTTCGCTCTCATCAAAATCATAACTGACATGTGGATATTGAGGGTCCCTCAAATATAGGAGACAGTCAGACTCATAGTTAATACTGAATTTCTCCGCAAAAAGCATAATTATGGTATTTTTGTTTAGAACAGGATACGTGGTGGTGATTTTTTTGATATGCTCTTGATGTTTCAAAAATATGTTGATAAATCTGTGTTCAGAACTAGTAATTCGTTGGTCAGAAAAAACAGCAACTGGTTTGAAAGTGCTAGAAGGTGACTTTATTTGTTGATCACCGGTTAAGTTGTCTTCAAATTTGGAAGCTTTTGGCATATCAACACCAAAAACAGTGGGCTTTCCACTTGAAAGTTCAGGTTCGTTATGACCACTCTCCAAAACCGGGGTTTCTCGTTGGGACATTGAGGCAGGTAGCGGATGTGTAGCGGAGGCCGATGTAGTAGATGTAAGCTTGGCGATGTGATACGCCGAAAACCGTTTGGAAGCACGTCTTTGGATAGTGTCACCCTTTTTCAACTGTGCCAAAGCTTTGTGACTAGAATCTTCGGCCAGCGTGGCTTTTGATTGAGCAGTATTATTCGTTTTCTCTGCAAAATTTGGTTCAGTTGCTTCTGGTTTCAAATCTTCAGGGCTCAACAAAATCCTGCTACTTGAGCGACGTCTTGTTTGAACAGGGTTTGTTGGATTGCTTTCGGGTTGTGCTGGAAGCTGTTTGGTTTTCAGCATATTATAAGGACTGAGAGAAGCTTGCGGTTGTGTTACAGTTGCAGAAGGAACAGAAAAAGAGGAAGAGATTGAAGACGACGAAGAAGAAGAAGGGGAAGAGGTTGAGGAAATTTGGCTTAGTAAACTGTTGGAACTTGCTCTATTTTTTTTTTGGTTCTCAATTTGCTTTAAAATGACTCTCTTGGTTTTGATTTTCGTCAAAAGACTTTCGATAATATCTTTTATTGAAGGCCAATACCTATCAAGGGCTTCATTTGATGGTTTTTCTCTGAGCGCTTTTTCTAATATTCCCCGCAATTCTTTCGGAACGTTTCTCATATCCTGCATGTCCACACCAGCATGTACAAACTGCTTGACAACTAACTGAAAATCGTTCCCCAGTTGAACATAAGCATCGGAAATAGTTTTCTGAGTCTCCTCACCTCTCGTCCAAGCAGTCAACTTTTGGAGTAAATTTTTGGTGCTGATAATAAGTTTAGTTACACTGCTTTCGATGCTGCTTGAAGACCCATGTTCTTTACTTGACATTCCGTTGCTCTGTGTAGACGCTTGCCTGGATTGAATTGAGGACATGATGTGTTACGAGTCTTGTCTTTTTTAGTTGAGAGTAAACACAAATATATTTTTCTTTTTCTTTTGAAAGAAATTTCTTGGTGACGAATTATTTTAGAGACAGGAAATAATGGCGATTGGGACTGGTTTTAGTGTTGTGGAATGGATATGTAATTTTTTCAGCTAAGCTTTGTGAAAAACTTGTTTCATATTTGACAAACACGAACATAGATTTGATCCAAATATTATTATTATTATTTTTTTTTTTTTTTTTTTTTTTTTTTTTTCTTTCCCGCTGTTTACAAATGAGGCGAAACGGCAAAAAAAAAAAATAAGAACTCAGAGCTGACGCGAATTATAACTAATTCAATGTCAGTCGTATGTGAGATAAAAATCGACTCGTGAAACCGAAATGATTTAAAAAATCAAAGGATATGGGACCAAAGTTGGGAATTTTCAAACATTTGGCCTTGAACCAACCAGAGGCTTAACACTATGCCAGAGAATGGCTATGCATCTCTGAACACTTCATCAGATGACGGCGATGTGTACGATTATAACGATGTGCAGCTCGTTATTCCGGAATCCCAGCTAACCTATGTGGATTCATTCAACCAACAAGCACAAGTTCATACTCTCAACAATGTCAACGAAGATCTGCGACTAAAATATCCTGACCACAATGAGGACTTGCAACCAGCGACTTTTGATGGGCTCACGAATAAATTTGGAACTCGCAACCCTATCAACTCTCTTGACAGTACTAATGCGCCAGTGTCTCTAAATGAAAGCTCTCAATTTTCCAATCCTGCCAATGTGCAGCGACAAGCAATACCATCTGAAACAGAAAACATACCAAATACCTTATCTCCGGTGGTAGAAACTCCTCCGTTGAGATGGGCACTAAGGAAAAGAAAAGCAATTCAGAAGATGCCTTATAGTTTGGACAAAATTTTTCACCAAGAGCTTTTAAAAGGTCATAAACTTCCAGATTTGCAAGACATCGATGCTTCTCAAATTGCATTGCGACTTCCCGGACTTTCCATAACACCTGCTCCACTGAAAACGTCAACGACCCCATTTTGGGACTACGAAAACGAGGACAGCGATGACGACGATTTTGAGATTGACATACCCAAAATCTCTGGAAAGCAAGGCAATACAGAACGGTTTGATAGTTCTGATGAAGAACAATTTTGCTCACCCTCTACACACACTTTAAACGAACGTTCAGATGAAGAAGACTTACTTCATAAAGTGTCACATAGGGCCAGACAGTCTAGACTTATTTCAGACGAGGAATCTCAAATAAGTCAAGACGATAGAATACGAAAACAAGATTTTCAGAGCGAATTAGCTCAAAGAGACACTGAGCTTGTGGCTACAATTGAAAGTGATTTAGAGGACGACCGTGGTCAGTCTCAAAGTGACGACGAGGTACCTGAAGACATAATATTCCGAGGAAAAGTGGTTAACCTTAAGCACGGGTACAAGGGCCTTTTACCAAAAGCTGTATGGGAAGCCCAACTGCGAAAACAGTATGAAAAGGAGAAAAGAGCCTCTCATAAGCATATCTCAAGCAAAGATCGTGATCCCAATAGAAAAGGTGTAGCCAAAAAAAAAAAAAATAATACTTTGAACCCTGACAAAAGTCATTTTTTGCAGGAGTTGCTTGCCAACAGCTCTCAAGAGGAAAGTACAGTTTCTGCTGATTTAGACCCATCTGTTTCCGATTTATCAAAGCTGCCGTATAACTCGAACGAAGCAGAACTTATGGAAAAATTGAGATCACGCATAGATTTACAGTATGCAGATGCCTATCACGACAATGACCGCTTTTCCGTCACGAGTTCCACGAGCTCCAATCACAACACATTTATTTATGACGAGCACAAAAACATAGCAACATTAGACGACTGTTCTTTTGAAACCAAGAACAATATTCACATGTCCCATGATAAGAACTCAGATAAAGAAAATGAAGTTACCAAACACGAAACTTCTTCGGAAGATTCAGTGATGTTTCAAAAAGAAAAGAAAACTATGCCAGATCCCAATACCATAGAGTCGGCTGAGGAGTACGATTTCACTGATTATATGCTTTCCCGAGATTACGCAAGAGCAAAGCCAAATGACTCACTGTCATCAACCAAAAATACTAAGCCTAAAAGTAATTCACATGTATTTCATTCAAAAAATTCAAAGTCTACTCAATTTCAAACCAAGCGTTTAAATGGTCAGCAAACGAAACCAAAAAAATTAATACAAACGAGGCTCGCTTACGCGAAAGACAAGTCAACGTGCTTTTCAGATGGTGATAGTGATGTAAGTGGCATTGAATCATTGAAGACAAGAAGAAAAGGTAGAAAAGACAAGACATCTTTTGAAAAATCAGCTAATGTGCTGTTGAAGAATACTAAAAAACATGTAAACTTGCATTCAGCGTCACTAAGTACTCGAACAAAAGCGAAACGGAAAAAGAAAATAGCAGAGTATTTTGCATTTTCCGATAATTCGTATGTTGAGGACGCTCACAAAAAACTGGCTTATTACACAACAGTCGTGGAAGCACCAGGCACAGCATTTACGATTGGAAGAGCATCAGGAGCGTTATCTAATGAAGCAGCCACAGCATTTCAAACAGAAATGCATGATGACCAGCAATCTAGTGTTTTTTTGGGAAGCCCAATTTTTCATGCAATATTTGATGACATATTGTATGTTGCCCCAGACACCATTTCAGTTTCTATTGGTGATAGTAGTCTCACCGTCTCGGCTTTCTCTAATGACTACCTGACCTCCATCAAAAGGGTGCTTGTGAAAGTTGTTAAAGTTGGTGCAACAGACGTTGAGCTAATCAACTTGTTGAATACACTGGTTCAATTTTTTTACCACAAGAATAATACGGGTCTCTTGGAAATAGTACAAGCTTTCCAAAAAGAGTTTACAAAAAAATTGGTTCGAGTTAAGGAAAAAGCCAAGCCTATCCATTTTTATACACTGGCAACCTGCCATCTGCTGCTTTATGAGATTTTGTTATACTCTTCTGTCACTCCCGAATTTAAAACAGTGATAACGGGTTTGATCATTGAATCATTAGAAAACTATTTTTGTACTTACGCCGTTTGCTATTCTGATGCAGTGCGAGCAAATGACCCTTTGATCTTAGAAAGCAACTTGATTTTGAAGCTCATTGTGGAAAAAATTGATGGAAGCTCCTCGTTGTGGCAGCGTTTTTCGCGGTTGAAAATTTCAAAAACTGAAATTTTTGAAACTGTTGTGAATTTTTTTCCACCTCCTAGTGATAAACCATTGTGGAATCTCATGGTACCACAAAATGACAGTTACTCTGAAATATGCGAGTATGTCAAATTTATCCAATTGGGGATCAATGCGTGTAATTGGCCTATTACCAATGAAATGATCTTACAATTTTATGGTATTTTGAAACGCAGAAAATTTATGGACTACAAACAAGAATTAATTTTATCACCAGTATACAATGTTGTGGGCGTGGCACCTATACTGGAAGCAAACTCGATTTTTAACTTCTTTTTGAACGTGCTAAATCTTTCCACTGTTACAACGTCTTTACTTGAGAGAATAACACCTTTAGGAAATTTGGTTGAGTCCGAAAACCCTTCTCAATTACCAAACCGGCTTAATCTGCTTTTGATGCTTGCGCTGAAAACGGGTGTTGATTTTGAAAACAAGTTTGAGCAGTTGCTTACATCAGCACTAGCAACTGTTGGCTCTTTACATTATAAACTGATTCTGGACGGTCTTCTGTCTTTGTACATGAGAAAAGATGCAAATGGCTTGACTGTGAAAGCTTCATCACTGCCAGCATGCTACGCAAAAGCCAGCTCTTCTTATAAGCCAGTTTTTCTAGAGTTGTGGAAAAAGTTTATCTATAATTTGAAGCAAGCTTTGTCACAGTTCAAAGGCAACAAAACAAATGTTTTAGTTTCTCTGAGCAATATCATGCTCACAGAAATTCGAGAAAAAGTTCAAACCAATTATGATGTTGTCTGCCTTCTGCTGGACGTTATATGCTCAAATCTCTCAGCACTGGAGCCCAAATGGGTTGATCAAAATATTTTTCAAACATTGTCATTTGAGAGCAACGACCATGTCTTTAAATACTATTGCAAAGTTTTGTCATTTTTGATTGAGAATAACTACTTAACACTTTGGAGTGCTTTGACTTATAATCCTCATGCTTCTCGACTGTCCAAAATTTCAAACTTTTTGTTTTACGAGTCCATTTTAAAACTTTGTAATGACGAGGCATCTTTTCTTCAAGTGACACCTTTCATGATTAAAGTTATCGTGCAAGGCATATTTGAAGCCCATAGTGCTGCATATTTACAATTGGTAAAGCAGTACTTTAATAAAGACAACAAGATAACTAAGCAATTTGTGATACATTCAGTGACTTCTAGGTATGAAAACATTTGCCAAATCATAAACTTTATTGGCCTATCAAAGGACATGAATACTATCTCGTTATTAATGCAATCACTAAAATCACATTGTGATTCTGGAAATGAAACAGGTTTGTGCCAGGAATTGGTGACTTTTATAAACAAGTACTTGATTGACATGGTAAAGAACAATCAGATTTTCCATTATCTCAAACAAAAGTATAACATTTCCAACACTGAAACTGAAAAAAGTATCTTTAAAGATAAACTAAGGGGCATTTCAAGTTTAGAGATACGGTCAGAACTTATAGTGGAGGAGTTCTCTCAAGTCATACAATTCAATTTGAACTTACAAGAAAGTATCGACAAGGTGCATTTGGCTATCAAGGAAATTGAAGCCGCTGCTGCCTTCAAAATGCTCACCGAAACAATCAAGTGTTTAGTGCACATTGGAACTGACATTGCTTATCAGATAGCAGCACTTTTATCCAAAGACATCAATTGTTTGCTTGAAGAAGCCTTTCTTTATGTCAACGAGAGGAGTTTTTTAATATTACTGACATTTTGCTGCAACATATGTTGCTACTTCAAGCAATCATTTGCGGCTGTGGCAGGAAATGGTGGATACCCTCTCGAGTTTACAGTTGAATTTAAACGTCTGCTAAAAAACATGCTCTTTATTACAGAGAACTTCCACGAAGCTAAAATTTTGAAAAAAAATATCAATGTTTTCAAATCTGGACATGACCAGCGTCCTCTTTTGCTAAGCCAAATGTTACTGCAGCGCTTGAAACCACTGCTAAATCAGAAACATACACTCCCTTTGTCTATGGAAAAAATAGAATACTTGAAAATAGAGGAAAAAAAAATTAAAATTTAGGCATTTATTTAAGAACACGTAAATATCGTAATTTATGAGCTTTATTCGAAATTGGCTTGTCACTCCCTCTTTTACTTACGGATTTTTAATTCAGCTTCCAGCTTATCGACCTGCTTCTTAAGTTCAAGTAAATGCGTGATTTTTTTCAAAAGCTCATCATTTTTCTTAATCACGTCAAAAGTTGTCATGACAGGTCTTAAGGGTATTTTCATTTCATTAAGCACTGCCTGGACTTTGTTCTGTGTGGCTGGTTTAAAAGAAGAAATTTTGGTTGACCTCAAAAAGACACCAGGTGATAGCTTATTTTCGTGCAGGCGTATGCCCAAATTTTTTCTTTCGTCTTGGTCAAATTCATGCAACAACTGCGTTATAATATTTTCAGGCTGAGACGCTTCAACAGAGTTCCGTCCATGCGTACCCTCGAACAAGGGAGCGGCAATATCTGAGTTCTTGTCTGTTTTCTGCAAATTTTGCTGATGCTGCTGCTGCTGCTGTTGATGCTTTTTTTTCGAAGCAGATTCGTCTTCAAACTTTTTGGTTTTCTGTGTTTTAAATCTTTGTTGTTGTTTCATCCATGGATTTTCAGGAACAGAATCGTACTTTCTCTTACGAGTTTTATCACCCATCAACGAGCAGTAGAAATTGTGCAACCCCTGAGAAGTCATAAACTCAGTGATGTCTATGGATTCTAAAGGAACAGGAGAGTCAAGGAGTTGCAAAAGCTGCTCTCTTTCCACAGAGGTTTTCTTGGCTGCCATCTCAAATTTTTTAGCTTCAATAACAAGAGCTTCCTCTTCTGCAACTTCAGCTGAAGTTCTTGAAAGCAGTCTGCTTAAATATGCTTTTCTTTGAACTTCTTTTTCTTTAGGAAAGCTCAGTAACTTTTGAAACTCGATATTGTCAGGGTCTTTATTTGAGAAGTATCTTTGACAAACAAGGTAAAAAATGTCTTTCAAATCTTCAATAGTTCTTTGTTTTCCAGCAAAATCATACCTATCATGTATCACAATCCACTTCATGTCATAGGTCTTCACCAAGTCAAAAAGATACTGAACTTCATCAAATGTTAACCTATATTTCAGTGTGCCATCAGCCTTTGATTTTGAGATTATTTTTGGAGAAGCATGTTTCTCCAGTGCTGATAACGGCTCACTGTCATTTGCGTCTTTCGTTGCAACGTGCTGTGCTTGTTTCTCCCTCACTTCATCAATGCCACAGGCATTATTGGAGTTCTGTTGAGTCTCGGTGTTCATGAATGCGTCAAATTCTTCTTCAGAGAAATTTGGAATTGTATAAGCATGATTGTAGCTTTCAAATTTTGAAATTTCTAGTTCATCTTTTTGGTCTTTCTGAATTCCTCGCACCCAATGCTTCAAAACAATCTTGCTATCGGTTGATGGTTTAAACTTTTGTTTCATCCACGGGGAAGCTTTGCTGGGGCTCGGCTTTAATTGCTGCCTTTTGTTACTTGTAAGCATGGCAGGCGGCATGCTGTCGCCCATTAAATTGTACAACTCCTTCTGCAAACCCGTCAACATTTGCTGATTGGGCTGCTGCTGCTGCTGCTGTTGCTGCTGCTGCTGGACTGGTTTCTTGTGAGCTTCAACAGAGGTTTTGACAAGACTTTCGGTAGAGTTGCTGTCAGTTTGCTTCGAAATGTTAAGCATATCAAATAAATCGTTTTGTGATGCCATGCTGAATGAATTTATTGGGAAGTATGTTTGGTCTCCTTCTCTGTTTTTAGTGTTTTGTTAAGATGGATGTATGCATTAAAGTTTGTAACGTTTGAGTTACTGAGATTCAACTGCCTCCTCTTAGTCGCTTTTTCTGTTTTT
>ERZ794936.747-NODE-747-length-12983-cov-34.632348_pt1 | contig 12983 bp, 5 predicted proteins | sample MGYA00511083_ERZ794936 | MGnify/ENA primary metagenome ERZ794936 (study PRJEB30137, sample SAMN04331409) | food metagenome | isolation source: Y2 must sample point D1 replicate A | place: Australia: South Australia | collected 2014 ... | reverse complement strand
CAGCAGCAGCAGCAGCAGCATACTCACACATATGCAGAAACTATTGAATTGAAGAAAGATAGATTGAATTTGTCAGTTGGAATACAGTTGAAAAGAGTCTTCTACAGTGTAGGGCTTAACTTATCACTTAAATATGTGAAGCTTTTGCTCTTAAATGAACACAACAACTGGATCAGATATGCTATTAGATCTAGTTTAGCTCTCATTTTTTTGAATGTCGTAGTGCTCGTTTATTATTTGATACAGGCACAAAAACTAAATTTCTTAAAGTCTTCACTTGAATTCTCAAACTTAGCAACCACCACCACCGCTTTGCCAAATCACTTGTTTGCAACAGCAAACTTGAAAAATGACACCGATTTGCACAAAACCAAAGCAGAATACATGGAAAACAACACCCCGTACCTTTTCAAAGACATCCAAAGCACCCCTTTGAAGTCTAATGGTTTGAATTTGAGACGTACAAGCACAGCTGAAAGTCTTTCTTCGTTTCCTAGCAACAGCAATAAAAGTAATTTTCAGAACATTATTTCCACAACAGGCTCAGATTCGAGAGCTACTGGGTACATTCCAAGCAGCAAGTACACTTTCAAAATGATGGATACACCAAGAAAAGCTACATATATTTAGTCAAGGTGTTGTTTTATTTTCTCTGCTCAAGTTATGTAACGAAAAATTTACGTGCTGTATTATATATGTATTTTTTTTAATTTGCTACACCATATCAATCACAGACTTTTGAGCTTAGAGATTTTACCGACTGAACAACCAGTGTTCTTTGGAAGTGATTTGTTGATTTTCCAACGGAGCATAGCTCAAAGAGCAAATGATGGTTTTTGCAAAAAAAAAAATTATGTAAAAATCAAAGCTGAATGGACTCGATATCTTAAACAAAATACAAAAAAGTTTATCGCAATCAAACCCACTCTGGAAAAATATAGTTCAATTCTTTTATTTTTTGCTCGTTAATATGTTTTGGGTCTCTTGTTGGTTTGGTTGAAATACTGCTTTGAGTATGACCCTTGTATGGATTGTTAGCCATGAACTCTGGAGAACCATTTTGGTCTAAGCTGGTCACAATTTTGCATACAATTTTGAAAGCATTGTCATTATTTTTTTGCAAAGTTTTCTTGATTTCGTCAATCGTAACTGGATGCTCTTCCAGTCTCCAAGAGTCGTAATCTGTCACCATACACACCATTTGATAGGGTAGCTCAAGTTCGCGCGCCAACTTGGATTCTGGAACACAAGACATGTTGATCACTGATATTTCAGACCCCCATGATTTGTACATCAAGGATTCGGCCCTTGTTGAAAATTGAGGACCTTCCATACAAATCAACGTCCCGTTGTAATGGACTTCATGGTTATCAATTTCTTTCCCCAAAGCATGCAAGAATTGACCAAGCTCTTTACAAAAGGGGTTCCCAAAGGAAACATGACCCACCAACCCGGTTTCGTTAAAGTAGCTTGACTGTCTAACACCTTTGGTTCTATCTATAAGTTGATCAGGAATAACAAAGTCACCAGGCTTCAATTCTTCTTTCAAAGACCCCACACTTGAAAATGCCACCACGGCTTTGACTTTCAAATGTTTCAACAAGGCCATGTTTGCCCCGTACGGCACTGTGGTTGGAGAATATTCATGATGCAAGCCGTGTCTCGAAAGAAATCCAATGTATTTGCCTGTAGTCACCGTCTTATAGACAGTAACGGGAGAGGAAGTTTTACCCCAGGGAGTAGTGGTTTCATGAATAGTCTCAACAAATTTCAACACTTGTTTCAAATCAGGGTTGTTGTCCAAATGGTAAAAGCCAGTACCGCCAATAATCGCTAAATCAATTTCATACGGTGGTACAGCCGTTGTGTTGCTCCGAGCACTGGGTCCTGTCATATTTGGCATCAAACAATGGTATTCTGTTGTTTGTGTTTTTCAAAATTAAAAAGTAGTACTCCCCTCTTGTTGCCTCGGTTTTCTTATGCTATTTTGTTTCAGATGATCGTCTTTGATCATGGAAAAATCAGTCGTCTCATGAGTAACAGCTCAAGTTCTTTTATTTTGAGTATATTTGCGTGACACACTGGCTTTTGCTATACATTTTGGCGCGAGAAATAAGTTCCGGGTATCACAATTGGGCTCAATCATATGTACAACAAAGCTATTGACGATAAGAACAAAACGCCGCTCCTCTAACCTCAAATCAAACATTTCAAGAACTACAAGACAAGAAACAATGATATGAATACGTAAAATCTATAGACAGCAAAGCAATTTGCATAGATTTGTTTTGCAAAGCCATCCAACAGACAAATCAGATCTGCAATCCAGGCTGGTTCAAAGATTTGACTGCTTGCTACGTTTGGGAAGGAAGGTTTTCAAAAACCAACTCCTAATACCATTAAGAACTTTGTTTCTGACGTTCAGCTAAAGAGTTTGGGCAAGAAAGAGGATTTTTTATTTTTTTTTCTGAGGCTAAAAATTAGCGTTTTCAAGTCTTTGCTGTTTGAACTGTTTACTAAAGCGCAATGCTTCAAAATTTCCTTTTAAGGCTTACTCAAGCTCAAGAAGCGGCAAAAGTTCTGGCAATGTACCACAAAAGTAAACTCTTATATAAACGGTGACAAAAAAATTAAATAACACTCAAAATTATTTAATCTGTATTGACAAAATGTTTTAGGAATGCCTCATAGTGCTTTAATCATCGAATTTATTTTTTTTTTGCAAATTTCTCATCAAAGCCTATACAAATGTGCCATAAAAGCAAGTGAGAAATACGATCAGTAAACAGTAGTCTGCGCCAAAGATTTGCCAACACTCCCACTAGAAGGTGTTATCGAAATGGTCAAAAATCCTCTAATTAAATGCGTGTCTTTATCTTTTCCAATCTTTGCTGTCGCACAAGGTCTGCAGTTGGAATTACAGAAACACAAGTTGGCGCAAGGTGTCCAAAAAATAATCAAAAGAGATGCCGGTCAAAATTTGAATATGAATTTAATTGATAAAAAATCTTTTTACTCTGTCGAGCTGGAGGTCGGCACACCACCACAAAAGATCACTGTTGCAGTAGACACTGGATCATCGGATACATGGATTATCTCCAGCCAAAACCCTTTTTGCAAACTGGGAACAAACTCCACCAATTCAGGGAACTTTGCAAATCAAAAAAGAGACTCTGCTGGTTCCACTACTGACCCCGTTGACATTTACTTAACTGCTACATTGCCAAATGACTTTTATGGTTCGTGGACTACACAAATTGGAGATTCTCCAAGCAACTCAGAAAGCAGTGACGCAATCGAAACTGGCACTTTGGATTGTTCCAATTCTGGAGTTTTTGATTTAGATTCGTCTTCGACTTTTGAAGAAATTGATTTTCCAAGTGAATTCGCTTCTCAATACGCAGACGGCTCACAAGTTCAAGGAATATACTTTACTGATAACTTTTTGATCAATGGGATTTCTATTCCCAACATCACTGCTGCTTTGGCTATGGAAACTGATATGTCCATGGGTATCCTGGGTCTTTCATATGAGGCTTCTGAGTCCAGCAGATCTAACGCTAACTCATCGCTCCAATTCACCTATCCGAATTTTCCTTCGTCTTTAAAAAACTCTGGAGCTATATCCAAAGTTGCTTATAGTTTGTTTTTGAATTCTTTGGAGCAATCAAAGGGTTCATTGTTGTTTGGTGCTGTTGATCACTCTTTGTACCAAGGACAACTATACACTGTGCCATTAGTCAACATCTACAGCAAAAAGTTCACCTCAAAACCGCTTGAATTTGATGTAACAGTTAATGGTGTTGGGCTAGTGGGCTGGGAAGCGCTTGCTCAAAAAAAAACACTGACACAAACAAAATTCCCAGCCGTTTTGGATTCCGGGTCTGAGCTAATGCAGTTACCACCAGGTTTGGCAGATGAGTTCGCTGATTCAGTAGGAGCCGTTTGGAATAAAGATTTGGGATGGTATGTCATGCAATGCCCTACTCAAAAACAAATGGAAGAAGCAGCGTTTGTATTTGATTTTAATGGTGCCCATATCTACACACCAATCAGCAATTTTGTTTTGACCACATCTGACCCAAATGCGTGCCTTCTTGGAATGATAAAATTCACTTCAAATGGAGGCATTTATAACAATTATGCTATTTTGGGAGACGTTGTGCTAAGTTCCATGTACACTGTTTTCGATTTAGAAAACTATGAAGTTTCCATAGCTCAGGCAAATTTTGAGGGAGTTGACAAAAACAGAGATGTCGAAAATATTGTCTCTACTGTTCCAGGTGCAATCAAAGCTCCAGGTTACTATTCAACATGGACAACCTGGAAGGCAATCACTGGCTACACAGATTCCGGTCCTGGTTTGTTCACCAACGAAAAGGAAGTTAACCCATGGTTTACGAGCACTTTAGCTACAAGTATTTTTTCCAATTCTTCAACAGCTTCTCTTGAGCTCTCTTCAAGGTCATCTTTTGCATTTGCAACACGCACGGTTTGTTCAAGCGCCTCGATCTCATCATCGTACTCTGCGCCCTCAAGCATTACCTCTCTGTCCACCGCGACAAGCACATCGTACCTGAAATGTGACTCAGCCCTATCAACCGCAAACTTTTTGTTGTCACAAAGCCCACCTAATACAGTTAGCACCAATGATACTCCAAGTGTTGCTTCCAAACACTCTTCTTTCATCTTGACCACCAACAGCGCCCAGAAAAATGTTTCTACAACAATCATGGATCATGAAACAACAACTTTGATCACTGTAACATCCTGTGAACCAAATGCTTGCTTTACAACTATCTCCACCGCTGTAGTCCATGTTGCTACAAAACATGTTAAGGAAACTATTACCAAATCTACCACCTATTGTCCGTTGGTCTCTGGCTCCTCGATGTTGAGTAGAAACACAAGCAAAGACATTAGTGTCAAATATGAATTTTCTGAAACAGATGGCAATACACCGCAATCAACACCAAGCACTGAATTGAGTACCAGTGCAAGTTTCCTGATGACTTCGGCCCCCTTATCTTACAGCACTTCATCTCAAGCTTCAGTTGTTCTTTCAACACCAGCGGCTAAATTTTCCACGTCTGCAAGCTCCCAAAAGGCAACACTTACAAGTAAAATTACTGCTTCAACAGAAGCAAATGATGCATCTACTCCACACTTTTCAGTTGCAATGTTACTTGCTGCTTTTGCTTTAGCTGTTTGAAAAAAAGACACAATTGCAATGTTATACCAAAAGCTTCCTTAGTACTCTATCGAGTAATTAATATACTCTAAAAGTCTTTTCACCTCAACATTCTACACGTCAAGTGCAAACAAACTTTTTGATGTACCTTTAAATCGTAAAACCTTTGCCTTTTTTCATTTGCTTGTTGTTTTCTGATGTGCTTGCTTGCGAGTTGAAAAAACTAACAACTCATCTTGCTGTTACAAACCTAAGCTCACTAAAGTGATAAGTCGTCTTGATCAATTATCGGCAGAATGCCAACTTGGAGCTTTGTTTTAACCAAGGTGTATTGATAAATGACTTATGGACAAACAAAAATACTAGAGATTGTTACACTTTTCAACCTGTAGAATGTTTTTGAATATTTCAATGGTAAAGCCACGTGACAAATTTTTTATTTATTTTGGTACTTTGCATTTGGAAAGTTTTATATTGCGTGTAATGACTTTGTAAGCAAACAATGTACCATACATTACAACGTTTGTTGAAGATGAAAGAGAAATCAAAAACGTCCAGGCACTGTCAATCTTAAACATTTGAACAAAGTGGACTATGGAAGTGCTACGTAATCAAGGTGCCGCTGACTTTTCTCCCGATGAACTATTGAAACAAGCTTATCAGAAGGTTAACGTGCCGAAGAAAAGCTTGGCTGAACTCGAGATTGAAGACCTGGAGGAACTCAAATATTTTCAACGTCTAAAAAGAAGCGAATACGAAGATTACTTGAAAAGAAATCGGCTAGACTTGAAACAGTGGATAAGGTATGGTGACTATGAGGTTATGCAGTGTGACATGAGAAGAGCTCGCTCGGTGTTCGAGAGGGCTCTACGAGTTGATAACACCGACATCCCACTATGGATCCATTACGTTGACGCTGAACTGAAAAACTGCAGTATCAATCACGCAAGAAATTTGTTAGAAAGGGCCATCAAGCTTCAACCTAATGTGGCCAAATTTCGGTTTAAATATTTGTACGTTGAGGAAAATTTGCAGAATTTTAATTTGGTTAGAGAAATCTTTGAAAAGTGGTTGCACTGGGACCCACACAATGAAATGTGTTTTGACTCTTACATTGCTTTTGAGATGCGATACCAAGAGCACGGCAAAGCAAGAGCTCTTTTTGCAAGATACGCGGAATCGATTCCGAAAAGCTATACATGGCTCAAATGGATCAACTTTGAAAAGCAATTGTGTGAAGCTGGGCATATACGAGATATTTTTGACAACGCAATTGATTTTTTTGATTTTAATAAGAGGTATGATGAGTTGGAAATAATATTGCAACATTACGCTGACTGGGAAGCTCAAGAAAACGAAATTGAGAGGAGCACGGCTATCATCAATCTTTGCCAATCCAAGTGCAATTTATCTCCAGAAGCCTATCAGAGATATGCTAAGTTATACCTTCCATATACTGATATTCTGGAAATGAAGTTGCTGGAATATCAGCACTTTGTTGAGATGTACCCTAAGGATTTTGCAGTTTGGTGGGATTTGATCAACTGCATGCAGGAAGTCAAAAATGAAAAGGAGATTAATGAAACGTACCTGCGCTGCTTGGAACGCTCAAAGCCCAAACCTGTGCGTGAAAAGAATGACGAATGGAGAAATCACATATGGTTGTGGATCAAGTATTTGGTATTTTTGGAAACAAGTACAAAATATAAAGCTTTGTGCCGTTCCAAATTTGAAGAGCTTCTCTTTGACATTTTGGTTCCTTTAAAAAATTTCACTTTTTCTAAAGTATGGATTTTGTATGCAAAGCACCTGATTAGAAATAGTAGCACTAGTATATTCGAGAATCTGGGCTGGAAATCTGTTTTATATCAGTCTATTCATTTGTTTCCAAAAAAGGCAACATTTAAAGGTTTCATCAAGCTGTTGCTAGAAATGAAAGATTTTGATTCAGCCAGAGACGTTTATGATAAATATCTACAAAAATTTCCTATGGTTGTTGATGTTTGGACAGGCTATATAGGGCTGGAGGACAATCTGGGAGATGAAGACAGATGCAGAGCCTTGTACGATGCATGCATCAAGACTTTAAACGACCCTGAAAGAAAGATAATGTACGAAAAATACATAGAATTCGAAACAGAGCAGAGCGAGTACGCCAATGGTAGAGCGCTATGGTCCAGTCTCTGCAAAACAATCTACCCCGATGACACGATGTTGTGGGTTAAATGGAGCACATGGGAGCTGTCATCTCCAACGGAAGAACAACTAGAGAAAATGAACGAGCTTCAAGAGGACGAGAGTGAAGAATTTGCCTTTGAGCTTACAGAAAAAAACAAACAAAATGGAAGAAATATCTTGAATTCTGCATTGCTCCATTTCAAAACTCAGCCGTTGAAAAGGTTACAGATCTTAGAAAGCTTTAAAAAGTTTGAGGAAATGTACGGGGACTATAAGACACTTGAAGCTGTCAACAAACGGATGCCTGAAATCAAACGCACAATGGTGCGCGAAAACAACGTTGATAAGGAAATGGTTGAGTACGTTTTTCCTGATGACATTGAGACTGAGAATGCCGGACTATCAAAATTATTGAGCATGGCCCAGAAATGGGAAGAGGACCAAACACATTGATTGCGTCAAAACTCCTTGCGACATATATGATCCCACAAAAAACGTAAACTTATAAAAAACTTGATGCGAGCTTTCATCATACATTTTATAGACCAGGCGGTGGTGGAAGGTCCTCGTTGGATTGTTTATCTTCGCCGTTTTGGCTTTCCGATTCCAAAGCAGGAGGCGGCGGTGGTGGTGGCGGCAGTGTTGAGGTTAAAGTATTAGAATCTCCCAGCGCTTCATAAGCGTCCATCATGCCTGGAGGACCGGCACTTGTTTGAGTAAAAGAATCTGTATCCTGTTGCGGGTTTGCTTCCAGCCCCGGTGGCAAAGAAGAATAAGGTTGGTGTTTATCGGTTGGTGAAGCCGTGCTTTGTAAAGATTGGACTAGAGGTTCGTGTTTAGAATCAGCTTTTTTTATTTTTTTATCACTAAAGTCGTTTTGTGCAGACGTTCCTCTTTCTTCTTCTTGAACGTCAGCTATTCCCCTTTTTCTATTTGCAATAACAAATTCTTCCTGATCTTGGTACTTGTTTATCACCAAACAATCTTGAGCAACATGGCCAGGTTTGCCACATTTTTCGCAGATGATTTTATCGGCATAAATTTCTCGCTTGGGACAATCAAATCTTTTGTGGCCAACTAAACCGCAAATAGCACACGGACGAGTGTCCTCCCGCAAAGTCCCATTCAATTCTGCCAATTCTCTAAGCTGGCCTCTTTTCAAATCATTTTGACCCTCGGGAGACGTTACTGCTTTGATGACAACTGCCTCGCACGCTTTAAGACCCCTTTTCAATTTCTCTTCTGAATCAGCTATAATCACGCAATGCAAAGGCTCTGACAGATTCATGGCATCCTTTGGCATATCTGCAGAGGTTTTCCCTTCCTTCACCGAACCCCGTCCTCTGATGGCTATTTTGCATCCCGTGCTCTGTTGTAAGTGCTTTAAGGTGTTCCCACGAGGACCCAACAACAACCCCACAAAGTTGATATGCGTGTATTCGTTCACAGGAATGAAAAATTTGTCTCTGAAATTTGTCGGCTTCGAGTATCCCTCTGGAGCTCTGTAGTGTGGTATTAGCTTAAGGGCCAAGTCGATCAATCTGTGTCTTTCATCCTCAATCTTTTTTCTGTAACGCATCTCCCTGCTGTTTGTCCTTTTACCCTTTGCATCGTAAATCGGAGGAGGCGAAGGAGATCTTTCTCTATAGGGGAAAATTGCATACTCGTAGTTATTTTCATTTAGTATTTTGGACAACTCTTCGATACGATATAACATCTGATAAGTAGTGGCTTGTTCTGGCGTGAGGGTTGTAGACATAATCTTCACAGGTAAATCAACGGTTCTTTTCAAACGCGTACGACTGTCCATTTCCGAGGTATCATTATTGCGGGTCCAAAACCCATCTTCACTGACACTGCCTTGGCTCATAAGTGGTACGGTTGTTTTTTTTTGGTTTTCAGGTTTCTTTGCTGTTGTTTTGGATTTTTTCAAATTGCACAACTTCTTAATTGATTCTTTCTCGTATTGTTTAGCGTTTCTTTTTCAGCAACCTCATCAACACTTAGGTTTGGGCTTATCACGTGACGTTGGTATTTTAAATTATTTACAAATGCTTCTGATAGCAAAATGGTTTGGAGTGACGTGATGCATTACAAGTACATAATCCCAGTATATTTAAGATAGCTGAATTCAGATTGTTGCCAAAGTACTGGCGACAACTTTTTTCACGGTGTAAAACAATTTTGATGGCTTACCGTCGATAACAGTGACAGAATCACTAATTTTTTTGATGAAAACTACGTTATCAACAACCAACGTACCATCACCTTTGAACTGGGCCTGATGGTTCATTTGGACAAGCAACTCTTTCAATTGGTTGAGTTTGATATCCCCTAGGTGTAAATTATTGTAGTCATGTTCTTGGTCCGAAAACGCAATCTTCTTTTCGTTCAGTGGCTTCAACTCCAATTTGAGCTTAGTTTCAGATAAGTGTCCCCTCTCATTTTTGTCTTGTTCGGCTGACTTGTCAAGAAGTTTCACCAATCTACCAGAAACGTTGGTGATTTTATATTTTCCGTTCAAAACTGACTGCCAGTGGATTTGTTTTTCAAGTTCAGGTGATATAGCAATATCCAAAACTTTGATAGAGGAGGAAAAAATGTGTTCTTTGTTATCAGTAATGGAAACTGTTTCAGTGTTTGGATAAGTCTTTTCCGTTGGAAAAGAGTCAATAAGTAACAACCTGCCAGGTTGAAAAGATGGCAATATAATATCCATTGACCTTTGGTCTATGTAAGATGTCATATCAATGTATTCAATCTTGCATGCGAGTTTATACTGTTGTTCAACAAGCTGAGCCTTTGTTGGTTTAGAATCCAAAGGTTGCAAGTATGAAATGTCATCAAAATTTTGCGATTCTCTTTCTTTTTCTGTAGCTCTTTTTTTGTAGGCATTAGGCTTGGAAATGGTTTTCGTCGGATCATAGTCATCGTCGTCTTCATCATCATCATCATCATCATCATCATCATCTTGTCCATCTTCAGCGTCATCATCATTGTCATTTTTACCACTTCTGCTGGTTATTCTAGACTCTTCACGAGTTCTTTTCAAATCCAAGACGTAGTCGTCCTCTGTTTCATCAATAGGAACAAACTGAGAAAAATCAACAAGCAAACCATAGTCGTCTTTAATAACATTTTTCGAGAATCTGTAAGGAAACATTTTTTGTTTGATAGGCGCATTTTCCTTGATTATTATGTCCATTGGAATTTTCAGTTCTCCATCCTCACCATAAGTGTCTTTGGTTGTTCCGTTCAAGTGTTCAGAATTTTTTTTCTCCTTTTCACTAGAAGCAATATTCGGATTTTTCTTTCTGCGCTCACCGTTTTCTTCACTATTCTCTTCATCATCTTCATCTTCATCAGCATCTTCATCATCGTCTTCGTCTTCTTCACTGTCTTCTTCAAGCAAACTATTTAGATTTTGTTTTCTGTTTGATTCTTGTATGGTTTCATACTCGTATTTTAGCACTTGTCTTTTTGAGTTTCTTTCTTTAATCACTTCTTGGTAGGAAACATATTCCGCATCACTTAAAAATTCCACTTGGTATTCTTTCAAATCCACCACTTTATTATATTCTATATCGTCATTGCTTGTCTTCAACATATCTTGAACCAATGGAGAATTGGTAAATGCAGTGGTCATCAAAACATGACAATTCTTGAGCATTTGATTGTTCGCAATAAAGGAAGTCAGCACTTGATTGAACAAAACTTCGTCATCTGAAACAAAAAAGATTCCACCTTTCATTATTATTTCGTTTTTTCTTCTTTGGAAATCCAGCGGAGACAAAACTTTTACATCTAGGTCAAAAGGAGTTTTATTGTCTCTTGCTTGCCATTGTTTGACTGTATCATTAGACAACCATTCCAGCATACTTTTCGCGTACGTCAATGATCTTCCCTTGGAGTAAGAAACAAGGTACACCGGCTGATGATTAAACTGTTGTTGTTGTTGTTGTTGCTTTTGTGATCCACGTTGATTGCCACTTTTTCTTGTTTTCAAATCATTGAAATAGTCATGCAGCAAAACAAAAATGTTCAAAAAATCCATTCCTATACTTGTTGGAATCAATATACAATTGTTCCCTTTCAAAGTTTCTTTCAAATATTTTTTGAAATCTCCAATTTTTCTTCTCAGGGGCAATGGATTTGATAAAATTGTATATTTCATTGAAGTTATAAAACAACTTGGTTTCATCAAAGATTTGATAGGACTCAAATTATTTTCTTGACTCAACATTTGAGTGCCTTTAACTAATACATCTTTTGTATGGCTCCATTTTGGAGAATAAATGATTTTTTCTTGAGAATTTTCAATGCAGTAGCTGCATCCACCAATAGAATGACCTGAACTGTAAGCTGTAAAAAAAAGTTTATCACTTTTATATTCTTGAACATTGATCATTTGTGAATATTTCAAAGTGATTATGTAATCAAATGCGTTTTCAATATCTTCCACTTCCATTTTGGAACTACAAAATGGTCCTGTCATTTGTAAACTGCAATAAAGATCAATGGTGGAAACTCTTCCCAAATTGGAAACAGGCAATGTCGAATATACTTTGACATTGTTATTGTACAAATGCGATTGGAAATGTGAAAAGATAAACGCATAAGATCCCAAGCAGTCTACGGAAGATTGCGATATCAATATCAAATCCACTTTTTCTACAATTGGAGTCCAAAAGTCAACCAAACTTTGATAAAGATCTTCTGTTTGCCAAACATTTTTTTCCGGTTCTGTGCTCTTTACAATACTATCATTTGTGTTTTTACTATGGTGATCATTATCATCATTATCATCATCATCATCATCATCATCATTGTTATTTTTTTGGCTAATCCAACCAGGGTCTATCAAAATGGTAAAATCGTTGAATGTGATTATTGATCCATTAAAAACTAGTTTTGCTGTCTCACATAGTTGAGTATCAACTCCTTCATTTAGAGCACTAGCACTATAATCACAAAGACTGGTAAAACCAAAAGTCATCGTGAGTCGATCGAGTCTTTAGTAAAAAAAAAAAAAAAAAGAAAAAAGGTAAAAATTATGTTCTTGAGATGGGCCAAAAATAATATTCTTTCCTCTTTTTTACTTTCAATCGTATGAAACCTCTTACTTTTGTGTGTGTGTTTTTTTTTTGCTTATGTATCTATTCCAAGTGTAAAAGAGTGTTAACGATCAAAATAAGAGTAGTACAATGTTGTAATACATTATTGCATCTTTCTTTCGGTTATGAAAACCTGGTTTTGTTTTTTTGCGTTTCATTATTTTTCAGTAAAATTTGAGTTTTATTCGTATTTGAAAAAAATATAATATTGACACGTGATCTGTTATGTTGTGTCGCAAAAACGTCTGAGTAATATTCTGCGGGTAAGGTATATGATGTAATTGTAAATTTTATTGTTTTAGATATTTCCAAACATTTACACTGTTAATGATAACTCAATGAATCATTATTAACTTATTAATTGAGTCTGTAATACTTACCCCACCACCACCATCATTATATTTCTCCCCAATCATATAAATCTGGCTCTATATCTTTCCTTCCACCCTTAAAAAAAAAAAAAAAAAAAAAAAAGGGACATTTCCCCCCCAAAAAAAAAA
>ERZ794936.745-NODE-745-length-12990-cov-6.130344_pt1 | contig 12990 bp, 3 predicted proteins | sample MGYA00511083_ERZ794936 | MGnify/ENA primary metagenome ERZ794936 (study PRJEB30137, sample SAMN04331409) | food metagenome | isolation source: Y2 must sample point D1 replicate A | place: Australia: South Australia | collected 2014 ... | reverse complement strand
GGCAATGGAGCACAACTCGACGCATCATGTATCAACTGTGCCGGTCCGTCGTATTGAGTCCATCGATACTGCTTCTTACGCTCATAGAGGAAAGACGAACTAAAGAGTTCCTCATAGCTCACCTTATCAGGATCCACAGGGTAACTGCCATTTTCATTTCCAGATTCATTGTCATTTTCATTGTTCTCTCCTGGAGATTTGTCTGCCTGGGAATCAGGGTCATTCTTAATCTGGATATTAGTAGAGGATTCCTCAGCTACAACTGGTGAACTGGAATTGTTCTTACGCTTCTTGTTAATGTCGGGAGCATGGACGCCAGAAGCCCTTCTAGAAGATCTTAAAACTACCATGTCGCAACTAAGCTTGACCAGCCAATTTTTGGATGATTGGGTGTTCTCCAGGGATTTCGTAAATGGGAGACGTAATTTATGTATAATAATGGAATAGAACAATCACTGCAGCGTGCATGGAGGCAGTATGCGCCTATATGCATGCGCATCAAGTCACAACAAGTATGTGAATGAGCCTAAATTTGAGTTAGAGGTCAGCAGGAATATACCTATTTCAGGCCCGACTCAGGAATAATTCGGTTCATTAAATCTAATCAATTTATGCATCAAAAGAATTGCCCTTATAAATATACAATACTACAGTTATTCATCCCAACTCTCCATTAAACGCTGATGATTATATTGTGCCTCCATTATGGGCATCGATATCGGTATCGGCATCGGCATCGGCAAGCGTTTCGTTTCGCGACCGGCTTTAACGATATTCCGGTTTCAATTCTAAAAATCGGTCCAATATCGTTACAACAAAGTTATCAAAGTTATTCAAATCAAGCAAAGCATATCCGATTCAATCAACTTTGAACAGTCTTCAGATGCCCCCTTCAAGTCTACGCGTGGCATTCTTTGGCTCGGATTTATTCAGCGTGGCGTCGCTTCGCCGGCTTTTCGAACTCAAAAGATCTCATCCAAATTTGATCTCTCAACTAGACGTATACACCAGGTCCATCAAGCCCACGGGCAGAAACTTGAAGCAGTATGTAGACTTGCCCATTGGGCTCTTCGCCGCTGAAATAAATCTTCCTGTTTATCGTGTGGACTCAGGGTCCGAGATTTTGGCTTCAGCAATGCCCAGAAAGTACGATCTAGCCGTGGCGGTCTCGTATGGAAAACTAATTCCGGGAAAGTTTCTTCGGTCTTTGACATATGGGGGTTTAAATGTACATCCTTCGATTCTTCCCAAGTTCAGCGGCTCGTCGCCCATTCAACATGCTCTCATGAACGATTGTAAGACGACCGGTGTCACGATACAAACATTGCATCCTACGAAATTCGACCATGGCGACATTATATGCCAATCAGGGCCGATAGAAATTAGCGAAAATGATAATTTTATCTCTTTACAAACCACGCTATCCCAAGTAGGTGCGGACCTATTGGCCGGTGTGATTTGTGCTGGCACTTATGTCGACCCAAAGCCATTGGAAAGCCCAGAAACCTACTCTTTGGCCCCGAAATTGACCCCTTCAATGTCTGAAATCGTGTGGGAACACATGACATCAAGACAGATTCGCCGATTGAACGATGCCTTGGGGCCCTTACATTCTCACAAATATGTCGAGATATTGAAGAAGAAAAACGCTGTGCAGGGTTATTATAAAGTGATTCTCGATGACATCGAAGAATTAGAAAATTGCTCCGAACTCGAATCCAGGGCACCAGGCGATTTTGCGCTTAGCGGCGACAAACTCATTGTCAAAACTTGCGACTCTTATGTGACCGTCCGCAAGCTCAAGTTTCAATACTGTGGTCTAGAAAATGCCCCAGAATTCATGAGGAGCCTACCGAAAAGATCAGGTGAAACTCCACATAAGTTTGTGAGGGCGCAATCATAACTCAACCTGGCAGGTCGAGTTGTACTTCTCCACAGCAATCCTCATCTTGTTGTACAAAAACAACCTGCTTTTCTTCTCGGGAATGGGCAAGAATGGGCCCTTCTTGTTGTTCAAAATAAGGCTTATCCCCGTGGTCTCCAACGAAATGCTCTTCACGTTGCTTAGCGAGATGACCCATGAAGTCTTCACCGAGCTCATTTCAAACAAAATGATCTTCTTGAAAGTCACCAACACAGCTTTTTCCTCGCCGGGCATGACCAAATGGGCAACGTAATTCTCATTGAAGAACGAGCCCCCGTCAATCAGTTTGAGCCAGAACTGACCCTGTGCCTCTCTTGCCGAATATGGTCTGATAACGTTATCATAAGAAATGTACCTAGGAAGCCTCACCTTCTCTAAGCCGTCGGCATCGAAGACTGTAGTGGTGTTTCTGATGCCCTCGCTCACATTTGAAGCCAAATCAAAAATGCCGATTGCCGTTTTCGTTGGGAATCCGATCACACCTTTCCCAAGTCCTTTGAAGAACCCACCTGCTCCCTCCTTCGTAGCACCTTCAATTGGCGCTTGTGCAATTCCCGTCACACCTGAGGAAATAGAATCAAAAAATGAGTTGGCGCCAGAAGTGAAACCGTAGAGCGCATGCTTAGGTCTGTTGCGGCGCTGATTGAGTCTTCTTTTCTCTTGGAATTTTCTGTCCATCGTGGCGACAGACAAGCCTTTTGCAAGCGAACCGGTAACTTTTGCGAATGAGTCCGAAAAGCCAAAGACGGACTTTTTGATGAAACTCAACCCACCTTTGGCTATGCCAATTCCAATCTCTTGAGGCCGATCGTTGATGACGAATCCCTGGTAGGGTTCATAGAAAATATCAAGAACGCCCGAAGAAAGATTATTGAATAGCCCGACAGGATTGCCCAAGAAATCGGCAGAGCCCAAGATCTTATGCAACTGATAAAAGAACGACTGGCCATAGTGGGTCAGAATCGACTCCATCAAGATTGGAATCGGCACACGAATGTTTTCAATGAACAACGCATTCAACTTGATTGGAGCGTCATTGATGTTTCCGATAGCCATTGTAAGCATGTTGACGAAGAACATCAATGTGTTTTGAGACGTCGATCTATCCTCTGCATTCACCCTCTCCGTTCTCACAAAAGACAAGTTCGTCAACGCTGGTTGCAAATGAAGAGCCTCGAAGTAGATATCGCTGGCCTCGGAAAGTTTCTTTGGCTCGGGAATCTCGAGGTTTTCATCGCACAATCTATCCATGACCTCAGTGTTCCAGCTTGCGCCGGGGAATTTTGCAAAGTCGAGCAAAGCAAACAAAAAGTCCTCGTCAACTTCGATAGACATTTCCTGCAACAAAATTGTGGCATACTTGATAAACAACACGCCGTGGCTCTCGTCTTTCACCTTACATACCGAAGCACTGAAAGAAGGGTGATTGTTCATTTCCTTGCCCGATTTAGGCACAAGCGTAGGGTAAACGATGATCGGGAAAATGCCTCCATAGAGTTGATTGTCCAATTGAATCCACTTGAGTTTCATGCTCAAGTTCTGGTAGAGATCAGACTCGTTGTAGCGCAATTCCACGCCCCTCAAAGTCAAGTAACATAACTCCTGCGACCTGTTGTTGATGAAAGAGATACCAAAGCCCTCGAACCGCGTGAATATCTTGGTGTAGTAATTCTCGTCTTTCTCGGTCACCTCAAACTGCAGTTGTGAAACACTCGCGGTCGAGCTGTTACCTTCTTGCAACTTATACATGCTCAACGAGGGGTCGTATTTCGTAATAACCAAGGATTGAGTAGGTCCATCTGCAACCACATTCAAGTCCACAATCGCCTGCTCCTGATCGCTTGTTTGAGGCAATCTAAATGGCTTCAAGTTACCGATTTCGGCCAAATTGATGGATCTCTCACGGCCATGCGACCGAATGACCACCTCCTTGACCACGGCATTTGGATAGTCGTAGGAATACGGCATCACGCTTTTCGCCGGGACTTTGTAGTAGATCGGCTTATAGTCCACATCCTTCTTCACAATCTCGCCATTCAGGTTGATGTTAGGATTACTCTGGTAAAGATAGAATTCCGAGTCGGTGAAGTTTCTGATGGAGAACGGCCAAGCATTATTCGCGTTTTCAATCTGAACAAAAATGGTGGCATTCTCGGTGATGATGTTCACTTTGAGTAACACCTGGCCGGCAGACTCTTTTTGTGCTTTCAAGAAAATCTGACCGATATCATTGATGGCAAATGGTGATGACCAGTTGCGGCCCTCACGAGCAAACTTGAGTATCATTGTTTTTTGGTCTGAGCGTCTCAAATTGTACAATGGAAACAACTCTCCTTGCCCGATTTGGAATTGCTTCGTGGATCCGTTTTCGGCAATCAAAAGCGGCTCCTCCAAGCAGTTTCTCATAACATACCTTGGGGCGAAAGTGATCACCTTGGTTAAGTTATACTTACCTTCACCCTCGGCGATCGAAACGCCAAAATTCTTTTCCGAGTTTTTGCCCGGAATCTGCACGGCCATTCCAGTCACCTGCCCGATTGCATCAAAACTGAGTGGCGTCGACCATTGCGACTCGCCCAATTTCGCCAAGGCTCTCTCCAGGTGATCACCGTCTTTGTCGAAAGAGAAAATTTGAGGCGTTTTTTCTTCTCCTTGAGACCCAATACTAACCACCTGGCTATATCTGCTATTCTCCTTAACCTGAAGGTTCTGGCCCGTTCTGTTGAGGATAACATAAGGCGAGTAAATAACCACCTTCAAACTGGTTTTTGAGGCCTGGTTTTTTGGGTAGTACATGCGGAGCTTCACTGTTTGTCCGTTTTCGTTTTTGACCGACGTGGAGATTTCACGCTTGAATCCCGTCTCCTTCAACGTGTTGATGATGGCAAATTCCGACTTGCCAAAACCACAGCCAAGGGGCTCGACGCTCAATAACAACAAACTCTGCAACGTGACAACTTGAATGAAAGAACTTTTCCCCTTTGCTACCGTGCCATTCCAGTCCCTCTTTGTCGTCTTGTCATAGAGCCTGAAATTGAAGTCAAATGGCAACAAATTCTCGATCTCCAACGGAGCGGAAATGACCACAGTTAAGTGTGGATAAATCTTTGCGAGCGGCTCGGTTTCCAGGTACTGCGCCTCGGCCTGGAAAAAATACGACGACAGCTCGCCGCTGCCGATGGACGAGCACTGAAGAGGGATGCCTCCGCGCATCAACGTTTTCCAGTCTAGACACTCTTTTGACCAGTTGAACTTTGTTTCCATTTGCGGCTTGATCTTGAACTTATCGTGGTACACAACATCGATCGGCAACGCTTTCTGCTCGCCTGGCTCAATGACGAGCTCGGTTTCTGTATCGCCCGAATTCCGCACCATCTTTATCGCAATCGCGATTTCAGCATGGTTACGAACCGTGACTGTGGACCTCAACCGGATTGTCTTGACGTTATCGCTGCCTAACTTGATATCACTCACCAATCTGTTATGAACACCATTCACAGGCGGCGAGAGCGCGAAAAGCTCCTCTCCTTCGGCACTGGCGGAAATCCGGCGTACGGCTTCGTAGTCTGAGCCGAGAAGTCTGACCCCTAAAATGTCCGAATCGTTGTCGGTGTCGAGGTTCTCTCTCACTGTGCGCCAATCCTCAAACTCCCAGCTTGTCTTCTCGCCCAAAGGTATGACTTTCTTGTTGGATTCCAGCTCATCGTCACGATCTATCCACACCTCCACGTCAAACCCGGTCTCGTTCACAATAATGTAAGGGGCAAGTTGCTCACGTGACCGAGGCGCCACATCAGCGGTGATTGATGCCGCAATTTGCGACAAAAGCGCCACTGACCGTGAGGAAATACTCAATTGGGCGATCTCACGCGAGACAATCTCCACCATCATCTTTGGTTTCGGCAACAATACCTTTGACGCGTATATGGCCATGTGCCATGGCTCCAAGAGCGGCTCCCACGTGGACTTTGAGTAGTTGTAGATGTTGATATAGGATTCGAGATGAGCCTCGGCACTCAACTCCGTGGACCAGTTGGACACTTTGACCTCGAACGGTTTGATGCCCATATCCAAGATCGGCAACTCGTGAACATCTCCAATCAAGACTAAACGGGCGCCACCGATAACTGTCTCGAACTCCTCATCCCTGACTGTAACATCGGCAGATTGATGCTCTCTCGTTGGCCTTTTCGAACTTCCAAACATGCTCGAGACCGTGCTGGGAGCGTATTTCGCGAACTTTCGCTTGAACTCTTCCGACATGCTATAGTCCACACCGTCTTTTTCCTCTTCACTCACTGCTGATTGTGCTTGCAAATAGTATTCATTTGCACGCTCGAAGATTTTCATTGCAAGTCTTATGTCGTGCAAAGAGATTCTGAGCAACAACGGGTCGACCGAAAGTTGAATGCTGGTTAAGAACGCCGTTGCCGTTGAGCCACGAGAATCCAAGGCGAACGACATGGAAAAATCGTCGATGATTCTCATGCGCTGCTCCTCGAAACTGTCCATTCTTACCACATACATGCCGACATTTTTGACCGCAAGCGAAAATATATTCTGGCTCGTGAATAGCACCTGCTCCACTTTGAAAACAAGCGCCTCGGTGTCTGACTTTGTTGAGTCCGCCAAAAGAATCACGGAAGGGTTGATCACATTGATCGAGAACCCAATCTTTGCAGTTGAAACGGCGTCGGGACTATTCTCTAGTTCTCCATCAACGGAGGAAGAATTCTCACTTTCATATCTCTCAATGCTGGACTCCTCACTCTCTGAATCTGAATCCTTTATTTCAACCGACGGATCCAACTCCATTCCCTTGTTGGCAAAAGCTTGCAACTCAAAGATGTGGTCAAGTGCAAGAACGGTTCTGGGCTCCTCAACGGTAAGCATAACTGTGGTAGCCTTGCTGTCGCCCTCGCCACTTGTTGAAGCATTGAGCAAAAACTGTTTTCTCTCGCCCTCAATCGGAGGAATGATTTCGGTGAACTTGTTTTCAGTTCCCTCTCTCTCGTCCGTAATCGTGAAAGACGAAACAGAAACGTCCGCCTCGAATTGGCTATTTTCCCTCATCGAGAAATTCAGCTCGAACGAATTGATGGCCAAGGAACAAAGTTTCGTCGACTCGAAATCTGAAAGCGATTTCGTGCGATTGTACAACGTCAAAGAAACTTTCGGGATATCGAACTTGAACAAAACGGCCTCCTTTTCGGGATCTACCGACTCATCTGCCGTGGGTGCCCGAGCGCTGAAGACCTGTTGCGCCACACTCGAGGATCGCCTGTTTTGGGATATATTGTTATGCTTCATCACCGCATTTGCCTGGTCTGCGTCTCGCTCTATATCCACCAAAGACTCATCGTCAGAAACATTGAACGCATTCGTGATAGAGTTTTGAAGGTTGTTCATGTAGCGCAACTGCAACTCGGTCAACTTCATGTTGATTTCCTGCGTTTTTCCCACAACAACTAGCGTGGGCACACCCTCAGTTTGCTCCTCAACGTAGTCGATATCAAAATTGACATCCAAATCTTCAACAATCTTGCCCCTCTGCAAAATGTTGTCCTCGAAGTTGAACTGCGTGTTTATGTTGATGTTCCGCAAACCTGCCTGGACCATATTGTGCAACACATTGCTTTTCAACTCAAAAACGTTATTCAAGTAAAACTCGCCGAGCTCTGCCACTAAAAGATCACACTTATCCACTTCATCGCCCACAAGCTTAGGGAAATGAACAATTGGCGCGCGGAGCAAAATATTCATCTTGATTTTGTTTGCATTGTCGATTTGGCTCGCCTGATTGATGGCCGCCTCACGGGCACTATCGTAGATCGCCTTCATTCTTTGGAATTTACTCAAGTAAGCAAAAATCTTGACAAATGCGTCCTCGACAAAATTCACTTTCGTGGCGGCGGTCGTGAACTCAACGTAGCTCTGGTACGGCTCCTTATGAGTCTCGGGGTCAAAAGTCTTGTATGAAAACTCCGCCAAATTGTCGCCCTCGATGCTGATAAGGCTTCTGAACACCGAGTCTCGAGGCAGGCCCTGGTTCGACTCGTCGTGTAATGATAACGCGCCCAACTTACCGCTCACCTCCAATTCCTCGGGTAGCACCAACACTTTGATCATGGCTGTGCTCAACTGCAAAGTAGCCAACTTGATGCCATCTTCATTCAACACAACAATGATACTGTCAAGATTCACGCGTACGTTGATTTTCTGCGGCGCCACCGTGTCGTCCGTGGCATCGTTATGCTTGAGTTCGTCCGCGGGAGTGGCCTCAGCGTTGGCGTCTGTAAACGTATTCAAAACAAAGTTCAAAAGACTCAATAGTGATTTGCGAGAAACGACGCACTTCAACGCCGACATGTCCAAAACAATGTCTTGATCAAAAACCTCAATCTCCTTACGGTCGTGCTCGACGATTCTCTGCACGCGATCATACGCGAGCTTGAAAAGCTCCGGGTTTTTCCGGTGCACCGCCTCCTCTTCCAAGAAATTGTTCGACGACACCAACTTCTCGAACTCCTTGATGCCAGAAGTCTCGATATGGTCGACCAAGTTTATATCGGTCAACGACAAGTCCACGTGCATGTCGTTTTCTGTCTTGAAAAAGCTGAAATTCAACGAGTCACCAATGATATCGATAAGATGCTCGGTCTCGAGGGTGACGCCGTCAATGCATCGGTGCATGGCTAGCACGACAGACTCGACCTTGAAATCGATCTCGAACAAGTGTTGTTGAGTCTGCGGCGATGACGATTTCGCGCTCAGTTTGGACGTGTGGTCGAAATCGTCGATTTCCTCCAACCGCGAGGCGCTTCCAAACGCGTCAAACACGCTCGAGCTGTCGTTTTCCTCCGGGTCAGGATTTGGGATCAATTTGTCCACCAACTGCATGATTGTCTTGTACTGGAAGTCGCTCAAGGCAAGGTTGATTCCGGGCACTTCACCGCTGACCTTGAACCTGGCCAAGTTCGTCGCGGCTGGGAGGATCGAGATCCCTAGGGAGAGCTTGAAGTCAAAATTGTCCAAAATCACAGCCGAAACTTTGGCGTTGCGCGTGTGGAGCTGTTCCATGGTGGTTTTGATCGTGGGGCCCACCAAGAATTGCGCATCCTGGAGGTGTAAATTGAACTTATCGTACATCAACATATTGAGCTCGCCCCAATCTTCATCAGTGTAGTTCTGTTTCGTGCTGAACTTCTCGATCATTCCTTTATCCACCAATTCACTGGACACACTCAAATGGCCTGCGTCAAGAATGGCCACGGGCGACTTCCAGCTGCGCGGGTCGAGCGGAACAATCACCAACGGGGCCTGTAAATCGAGCTTCACGTTGATCGTTTTGTGCTCCTCCAAAGCGTACTGAAGGCCGATCCGCGTCTGTGCAGTCAAGCCTTCCATGGTGGCCTCGGCTGCGTTCATGATGGCGCCAACCGTGTCAAGATGGATCTTGGGCGGCTTGAAGAAATTGATCACCTCTTCCACAAACACATAGTTGTAGAAAATGGTCATGGACTTTAACTTCGCAACGAGCGACGAGTCAGCGGCACCGTCCAACGGATTGTTTTCGAACGAGAACTGGAAAAATGGCTCGAGCTTCTTTTCTGCAGCATCTTCCCCGCTCTCACTACCCGCTGGCAGATGCATCTGGCCGTGGTCATGCTTCACGCTGACAATATGCTTATAGAGAGGCTTGGTCGTGCCGTCCTCAACTTTGAACTCCTGCAACTGGAAGTTTGCCAAAAACAGGTCTGGCCGCTGGAAAAACTGCGTGCGGCAGCCTTCTACAATCACCTCGGCGAGCGCCGGCGCAGAGCGGTCCGCAATGAGTGAGACCCCGCCTTTTTTCAAGTTCACGAAAACCTCCATCGTAACACGGTCACGTGGCGTGTCGAGATCCGAGGGTGCCTGGTCTTCGTTATAGTCAATTGTCTCATACAATGCTTTCCTTTGTTCATCCGAGAGGGCCAAGTTCAAGCCGCCCTCATCCTGTGGCGCCTGCGTGGTCTGCTCCTTTTGGCCGCCCCACCACAGAAACCAGCCCCCGGAACTTGCCCCCGGATTGACCTGCAGCGGCGGCGCCACCAAGTCTTCCTTGCGGATCTCGTTTCTCGTGAGCAGCCGGTAGAATTTGATATCCTCGTATGAAAGGGTTTCCTCGAGGGCTGCAAACTCGTCGTTTTGGTCCGCCAGAAGCGTGCGTTTCAACAATTTCTGTTTCCAGAGCGCAATATAAGCCTTGCGCTGGTCGCGCCGGGTCCGGAAATGCGCCCATGTCCACTTATAGTTTTTCTCGTGGATCTCATTTAGCACCGATCGGGCCGCATACTGAAACCACTCCACCGGCGCGTCCTGCACGCTTTTTTGCGGCCTCAAACGGCGGAATTTCCATGTTTTCTGGTACCAATGGAACTTGGACGCGGTCCATAGCAAATCGCGGTACTGCGAGCTGTCGAAATCGACGGCAAACTCGTCAAAGAAAAGCTCGGCGCGTACGTGCGGGTGTGCCGCGGTGGCACCCAGCTTGTGCACGACCAAATGGCCCTCGCCGGACACGGGCTTCAAGAGATACTGGAAATGCTCTTTTTGGTAGAAGCACGACTTCAATGATTCCAAGAGTTTGGCGTGGTCAGCATCGTACACGGACCGGCTATCGGTGTTCATGTAGCAGGCAAAGTCGCGCAACACAAGCAACTTCCTCGTGAAGCTCTGAGTGATGGCGATGAAGCTGGGGTGCCAATTCTCGTCGGTGGACGCGGCGGAAAGCTCTTTGAGTGTAAATCCCAACGAATACGGGTGTTCTGTGAGCACAGCGTCGTCCTCGTAACGCACGTGGATATTCTTGATTGTGACCTGCAAATTGTCCACGATTTTCGTCACCAAACTCTCGGTGAAGCTCTCGTTAGCCGCCAGGTTCGGCGAGTTCTGCTCGTTTGAATGCACCGCGCTAAGGATGGCTTCAAGGTCCTTTAATTTGTCCTGTTTGATCTTCTGTACTCTCATATTATCCTCCTCGGCGTCATAGTCCTCCAAGATGATTGGCAGCGCCAAAAGGTATACATCCTCGATGATAACCTTCACCGGTTTACCCTTCAAATTCAGCCATGGAATCTGCAACGTAAGTTCGCCCAAATGGCCAAATTTCACGTCCAACGGGAGCTTGAACTTGTCGAGGGATTCCTTTTTCAACGTCAAGTTCTTTAACCGCACGTCGCCGCTCCAAATCCCGATGTTGAGCGATTTCAGGTCGAAATTCTCGATGTACGACCCGAGAAACCGGTTGATGAGCGTCGATACAAGCAGCTCGAACATTTTTTAGATGGAAAAGTAGAAAATGCTTGTTTTCAGGGTCCAATTGGGTTGTGTATGTGAAAAAAAATGAAAAATTGAAGCTTTTCTACCTGATTCGTGTATGAAAAGTACCTCTTTTTACTGATTTATGTGGCCTTGGTGTGTATGCAATATGAGTTGCTACTGTCCGCGCAAGCCCAATGCGCGTGGTGGCCCATGCATTTAGCAGATATCAATAAAAAGAGTTTAACTATATGAATGAATCGAGATTTTTAGAGCCTCAAATTTGATATTTTAACTGGGTCTTTATTTTTGAAGTATTCATGGTGAAAAGGGGGAAAAAACTGCAAATTTAAAAGCGCCTGTTCATGTTAAAGAGATCATCTGGTGGAGTCTATCTGGTGGATCCGTGTCGTAAGTACATGACGTCATAAACAATACTCAATAGCGAAGACGAAGGCCTGGTGAGAAGACATGTATTTTTGATTTTATCAATTTGTCCCTTCTAGTAACGATTATGGATCAGTTACGGTATCAGCCATCGCTTCAATGATGCAATTTCTGAGTGTCAGTTACGTAAGCAGCCATCTCTGGACTAGTAAAAGTGTGGCGAGCTTAGGGCCAATTCGCTGCACGAATCGAGATCGAGAATGAACTTGACACTCACCCACTCACCCACATTCTCACTCACTCACTCACACCCACATCCTTATTTTCGAGATTCTGTTTGTTTGTTCATTTCCCGGCGTCACGTGATATTTAGGCTCAATACAATCACTGGCATTGGATACGGTTTTTCGTGGTTGCAACTGGCCATAAATGGTCCCTGATTACAAATATGTGAAGTGGAACTTGGCGCAACAGGCGCAAGATTTGTCTTGTATTGATACTTTTTCTGTATAAAGTGTGCCTGAAAAAAGCCATGTTGTAAAGTGACCTCAGGATGATTTTGAAATCCCCAGATACCCATGGCCGAACTTACCAGACCTGATAGTAAAATTCCAAATCTCATTTTGCTAAATAATTTTTTTTTTCTTTTGTTTTGCTTGATACATCTGACTAAGTACTGGGGGCCAGCCAAAAACCCAAAGAAAGCCGTGAGTCATATAAATTTTTTGCTCCTTGTATAACATAGTCATCTTTCAATGAAATATCGAGTCATGCTTCAGGCATGGAGTTGTGGAAAGGCAACCGTCGAAGGGAAATGATAGCAAAATGCGCAATCAATTCAAAACAAAAAACCGACAAAATTGACCATGTTTTGTTTCAGATCACGATGGCTCCTTTAAACTGCTTTTATTGGTATTTACAGATTGATCGTATAAGAGACTCAGCCTGCGAAAAAGAAAAGAGCCCATACGAGCGAACTGCTAGTCTAGGCGGGCATAATGTCCTGACATATATGGGTGTAATCAAAGATGAAACAGACATTCTAAATTATTTCCAAACAATTTTCCGTGTTTTTTTGAATGATTTTCAACCATTAATGTGATCTAAAACTCTAGAAATTCGTAAACTTCATTGAATTACATGGGTATCCCACTTCTTACACACTCGTATAGTCCTGACACCTTCCTAATCTGGAACGAAGAGTGAAATTGTGAAATTGATAAAAGTGCCAATGAATGTAATTAATCCTTTCCAGAAGACATTTTAAAAAACCAGACTTGTCATATAAGAGAGTGCGTAACAATTTAAAGGTATTTTTCGCTGAGTCATCTCTTATTTCCCTGCTTCCAGCTGTTCCGGCCAAATCGTGACATCATTAG
>ERZ794936.744-NODE-744-length-13001-cov-33.565966_pt1 | contig 13001 bp, 6 predicted proteins | sample MGYA00511083_ERZ794936 | MGnify/ENA primary metagenome ERZ794936 (study PRJEB30137, sample SAMN04331409) | food metagenome | isolation source: Y2 must sample point D1 replicate A | place: Australia: South Australia | collected 2014 ... | reverse complement strand
TTGGTCACTCAAGGTTTTATGCGCTCATCGTGAAATCCGTTGAAACTTTTTTTTTTGTTTTTTTTTTCTTACTAATCAATGACTTTGAACTGCACCCGATGGATAGGTCGCGGAATTATGGAACGTCAGTATTACTAAAAGTGTTGTGGAAATAAAACAAGACGTAAATTTTACGTTCTGAATGTCTTGATCTACAAACTGCACAAAATTTTTATTTACATGTATTGATGCCTAAAAGAAAGCTTACCCAATGAACCTCGAACAATCTGTTTTTCATCTCAGTTTGACCCCATATTTTTCGACCAGAGTGTTACGAACAACTTCTTGGAGTTCGTTGATCTCGTCGTTGGTAATGTTTCTATCCATGCTTTGATAGTTGATTCTGTAACACAAGCTGTGTTTCTTTGTTTTAGGGTGAACAAAGCTATCAATGAGCTTGACGCTTTCCACCAAGTCGCCCGCGTTAGATCTAACGATTTCCATCAAATCATTTTCGTGGATTTCCAAGTCTGGATTTTTCCAAAAAGAAACGTCTCTAACTGTTCCAGGGTATTTGGAGTATGGTTTGAAGGTGGTAATCGTGTTTTCTTGAAATTGTTCGTGGAACCTTGGGTCTCTGGTCCAGAAAAGTCTGATGTCTGGAATTCCAAACAACAGCATTGCGATCCTGTCTAGACCTAAACCAAATGCCCAGCCGATGGTGGAATCCTTTTCCATGCCGGCATTCACAAAAACTTGTTCTTGAACAATCCCACATCCACATAGTTCTAACCATTCGCCATTCCACCAGACTTCAATTTCCCAGGATGGAGCAGTCCACGGAAAATACGCTTCAATCCACCGTGCTTTGATCTCCTCGTTGCCCTTTCCTTCGCTTTCCAACTTCTTCTTGAAAACCTCAGCGACAATTAGTTCAAATGTTTTTTTCAAATGGGTACTGACCAAATGAACTTCTTCTTCACTCATATAGGACTGTTTTGGGTTTGTAGCCTCTACATAGGGACAGTCTTCCACTGTAAAGTTTTTAATTTTTTCTAGTTCTTTGTTCAAAACTTCAATGTCCTTTTTCAATTGCGTTTTTCCTGCAGGGTCTTTAGACCAGATTCTGGCCCCCTCCATTTGATGGAAAGCTGGATAGTGCGTTTTGTCAATTTCGTCTCTTCTGTAGACGTCTGCGGTGATAAGGTAGCCAGGTTTGTGTGTCTTTTTTTGTAAAATGTTACCAAAACATTCCATTTCATGCGCGCTAGTATGTGTTCTCAATAGATGATTTTTGTTTATGTAGTATGTGTCAGATTTGTTTCTTCCTGGATGATCTTTCGGAAACCCCAAACTGTCGAAATTTTCAAAAACGGTTACAACAGGTTTGAACTCATTGTAAGTTCTGAAAGACTGGTCAACGGAGTTTAGCTTGTTTTCAATCAATGATCTCAAAACACCCAACGGATGCTTTGGGTTCAAATGCAGATGTCTGTCTGTTAAATCCAAAATTGCTTGTGGAACGTTTGTTTGTTCAGCGTCTTTTTGGTAAGATTTCCCGTTGACAACCAAATCAGCATTTTCGCCAGCGCGGGCTTGCTGTGTTGACATGAATGTGAGTTGAATCCTGGTATATTTGCATTGGTGGATGCACGATCTTTTTAGTTGTATACTGAAAGGTAGTGCACTGCAGCTTCCTAACAGCGTGTCTAAACTGCTGGCTCTAAAACGTGCAGGTTTCAATTGAAGCATCATTCGGGCTAACCTTGGTTTCAATTGAATCTTTTTAGCTCAACTTATCTCTCAATGGATGTAAGATGCAACACTATTTATGGGCGTTTATATTTTATTGATCTTCGTATTGGACTGCAAGCGCGTGGTGTAGACTATGTTGTGCGGGTACTGAATAATTCCTGAAAGTCTTTCTTCTAAGCGAGCGAAAAAAATAAAAAAAAAAAAAAACAAAAAACTTGTTCCAACGATACCGATGATATTATTGGCAGTTGTCCAAACATCAAAACTTTAAACTTCTTGGAAACGCCTCTAAAAAACGACCAAGAACAATCAACATCAGAAGCCATTCGTCTTTTAACCGTCATGTTGAACAGTTTTAATCACCTGCGCTCCTCACTTGTGAGCTCGCTATCGTCACTTACATTCAAAAGATTCAGATACACTGCCAAATTTGGTCCATCATTAGTTAAGGCACACAAGGGAAGAGTTCCTGTAAGAATTGGCGGGTCCACCAAGGGTTCCACTGTTGTATACGGAGACTATGGAATTAGACTAGCCACAGAAGGCACAAGAATCACACAAGCCCAGCTTAAAGAAGCTGACAATATATTGACAAGATACGTTAGAAAGGTAGGTGGTGACACAAGACTGTACCCAAGATTGGTTGTGAACATTCCTGTTTTTGTGAAAGGTAACGAAACCCGTATGGGTAAAGGTAAGGGTGACTTTGATCACTGGATGTGCAGGGTTCCAACGGGCAGAGTCTTGTTTGAGTTGAAAGGAACCAATTTACACGAAAAAATGGCAAGAGAGGCTTTTAGAAAAGTTGGTTGCATTTTGCCAGGCGTCTATGATTTTGTTATGAAAGGTTCTTTGCCGAGAGTTGGTTTGAAAGCTTTCAAAGATACTAGCAAAATTGCCAAAGTCAACTACTTGAGTCAATCAAATGACAGATCAAAAATCAAAGAGCTGTCGATGAGTCCTGAATATAGTCTGTATAAGAACCGTTAAGTTTTTATGGAAAAAAAAAAACGGAAACTAAACCCTGTACATATACATATAAAGATATATCAACTTTGATTGCGCAATTTACAACTATAAATCGTTTACACTCTTGATGCATCAAGTTCCCACATAACACGCGCAATAAAACCTTCCAAGTGGTATATAGCTTTGGAACCCAAGGCCAGTCTTTCGTCAAACACAGAAGCCCACGAAACCACTTTTAATTTCAAAGTGTCGTTGGAGTTTTCGCTCAATTTTTCCAACAAGTCTAGCGTCAATTCATGCATGATTGTATCTGCAGGTATGCAATGCGCAAGCAAATCGTATAGAGTGGATCTGCATTCGATCAGCGAACTGACACTTCTTTCTTTAATGATCCTCGTCCCCATTTTCGATATAACCACTTTCCAATCTGGTTTGACCAATGCCGTGTTGTCTTTTAGTCTCAAGTCGTTAGACAATGCCATGGTTTCCAAGCATAATAGGGAGACTCTAAGATTCCCGTTAGAATAATCTACAATTTTTTCCAAAATGTCTTTACTTTCAACAGAAACTTTTTCTTTAACACAAACGTTTTGTAATATACCCATGTTTTCAATCATCGTTGGGGTTGGTGTTCTGATCAAAAGCACTCTTGACTTGATAGGCGATATGATGCTGGATAAACTGTCACACAACATGATCAATCTCAAGTTTTTAGAGTATTTTTCCATGGTTCTTCTCAGCGCAGACTGTGCGTCTCTAGACAAACTGTTTGCATCGTTGATAATAACTACTTTAAATTTTGGAGATTGGTGACTGATCCCATCTTTAGCAACGCTGTTTGCAGCCTGTCCAAATTCCACTTGTTCAGTTTGACCAACTTCTTTCAACAACTCTTGAATAACAACTCTATCATGAGAACCACCCAAATCACTTGGTGTTATCTCAATATGGTGTGGAGAACTAACAACATTTAACTCAAGTTTTCTAGAGTTCACCTGAAACTGTCTTACATCGATCTTCAACTTGTATATGGAGGAGTCAAAAATGCTATTCAACAAACACATTGCCCTAGTTTTTTTCCCTGCCCCATTGGGTCCGTAAAACAGTAAGTGCGGTAGATCATGCGGATTGTTTTGGGCTAGTTGTTCCAATTGATGCTTCAAGGACTCATTGTGTGACAAATTGCTTAAATTTGTTGGTCTGTACTTGTCTACCCACAAAGACATGGCCGGTTTTTTGGTTAGTGGTATATAGATTATTGGGTTTGCTTGGTTTGGTCAACGTTGAATTGAAGACATTTAAACGAATGTGTTTATTCAAACTTACTGCAAACATAGCAAATTACCCATGACATCACATCAATGGTTTGTCAGAAATCCTGTTATTTTCATCGTTACGCGTTTTTTTTGTTGTCAGAAAATTAGAGATTTCAACCATGCGAGACAGGTGATTCTTAGTCGCGTGACCCAGATTTGGACAGCCCCGCGGTTTTTTTTTTTTTTTTCTTGTGTGTTATTGTCAATCCAAACAAATCAGTAAATGAGGATTTCAAGACTCATTCTAGGTTTTTATAAACTTTAGACATGGAAATAAGCTTTTGTTCTTCTGAGTCCGTTAAGATAATTTGAATTTGTTGATTCAGATTTTTTTTTGATACCTTGGGGTTGTTTTTAAGACGTGCTTGAAAGGAAAGTTGTAATGGCCTGGGTATGCTATTTTCAGAATATTTCTCTTAAAATTTTTTGGTGTTTTTTTGATTTGAATACCTTACTTTTAGTACACCTGCCTTGCGTCCGATCTTGCACAAGAATAACAGCAAGCAACGAGAAACACAGGCACATTGATACCTCCAAAAAAATAACAGAGAAGATGGTTGCCAAGTCTTTAACAAGAAAACTAACACTGAGAAAGAGCAGTTTTGTTAATTTGAAAAACAATGATTCCGATCGCAAAGTTGAGAGAAGCGGGACAATCAGTGGAAGTTTGGGCAGTGGATTGAAGAAAATCACAGACACCACAGGAATCATCAGCCCTATGACACCCACTGGAAGTAGCACTTCTCACTCGGGCCAGGACATAAAAGGCTTGCAACTATTCATTGCTGACCTTCGGGCACTGCAAAATTCCAAGCAGGAGCAAGAAACTAAAGTTAATACGGAAATATTAACAATAATGAAACAGTTTCAATCAAACAAGTCTCTCAATGGGTACAAGAAGAAGAAATATATTTGCAAATTGTTGTATGTGTATTTGACCACAAACTGTTCCCGTTCGGATGACATCAAGTTTGCATTTCCTTACATGTTGCAGCTAATGAAAAGTAAGGAATATTCAGAAAAATTCATAGGATATTTCAGTTGCCAGCTGTTTCTTCCTGTGTTTGCCAAGATAGACGATAAGCATAATGACTTGTTTCCTTCCATGTTACAAAACGTTATCAACGATTTGAGTTCTGACAACGAGGAATTTGTGATTTTGGCTATGAACTTGATCGCGTCTGGATGTTCATTCTTCCATAATGCAAATGATGTGAACGAATGCATGGAAAAAGTCTTTCAACAACTGAGATCTCCAACTGCCTCAGACCTTGTCAAGCAAAGGGCAAGTTTGACTTTTGCGGCAATGCTAAGATCCAATCCAGGTTATTTGTCTTCCATGGACCTAAGGAAAATCAACATATGGGTGCAAAGGATCGTTGGGCTTATTGACAACAAAGACATTCTTTTGTCTACTTTACCTTTGATTAAAGAAATCATGCGGACAATTGGCTCATCCTATTTTTTGGACATCATTCCTCAGCTAACAACGTATTTGTATGACATTTATGATCCTCGGAAACTGGAAGCGACGGAGAAGCAGAACGTTTTTAATGATGCTGAAAACTCAAAGATAAACACCAAAAACTCTGATCCTTCTTTCAAAATGAACAACAATTGGGTTGCTATAAAAATTCTTGAGATCTTGGATATAATGATTGATGAAAACGACTTTACCATAATTGATGTGCAAACCATTTCTCGCCTAAGACTAGCCGTGTCAAATGCGATTCAATTTTCCGGAGACGAAAGTGTTACTAAAACTTCTGTGCAAAGAATCAGTCAGTCGGCTATTCTTTTCGCTTTAGTGAATTTCACCAAGAAATTGGATCCAAGTAGTGTAAGTATAACAAGCTCTGTGAAAACTCTAGCACACTTGTTTAAAACCACAAAAGATATCAATTTGAAATACATGACTTTGGACACTTTGTACAATTTGGCAACTTCAACAACAAAAGATGAAAGAGACTCAAATGTGGTTATGCAAGTGCTTGACTCTGAAGAATGCTTGTGGGACACAGGTACTTTGACTGCCAATGCAATTGCTTCGTTATCAGGACCCAAGCAAGTGGCTGTATTGAACGAGAAGACCAAACCACATGGCTCTTCTCAAATATTGATGTTAGATTCTTCGATTTTGAGTAAATGGGTTGATTTGATTTTTGAAATCACAAACTCTGGAAACATCAAAAAATCAGTCAACTGGTTGTTAATAATGCTAAACCACCCAGAAGTGATATTTTCTTCTTCTTCAAATGGGCTTGCATCAACAACAAAAATCGATCTCAAACAAGATATATCTTTCAAGATTAGTATTTTGATTGAAAAATACGCAACAGATATCGATTGGTTTATAGACATTTCACTGCATTTGATATCAAAAGTCAAAGTTTCGGATGATAACATCAACTCCACTTCTAAAAGCAACGATTCCCTTTGGGAAAGATTAGTTCAAATCGTCGTAAACAATGAGTCTCTACATATCAAGGTGTGTCAAACTCTATTGCAGAATTATATGCATGATCCAAGGGTTAGTGAAAATTTAATCAAAGCTGGGTGCTACGTACTAGGAGAGTTTGTTCCTCAAATTGTGCCTCAACTGATTGGTAGTCATGACCTTTTAACGTTGTTGACGGACAAATATTTCCAATCTCAGCAAGTTTCAACTAGAGCTTTGATCATAACCGCAATGATGAAACTATACAAACATGATTTGAGTATGGGCTCCACACTTATCAAATTTTTCCAGTTGGAGTTGAACTCTTTGGACTTGGAATTGCAAACTCGTTGTGTGTCTTACTTAAGCATTATTCAGCAAACCATGCACGGTAATCCAAAATTGATTGCTGTTTTGTTTCAACCGGTTCCCTTTTTCAAAACAATGCACAATCCTTTGCTGGAAAGACTAACAACAATCAAGAGACCATCCGTTGCCAATGTGTCTGAAAAATCAAGTGCTCAGTCAATACAGCTTCCAGGGACCCCGCCAATGACTCCGTTTTCCAAATTTTCAAGAATGAATTCTTCAGTTTCGTCAAACCTTACCGGCAACAGCAGCACCCTTGGTTTCCAAAATACTGCTGGACCTAACAATACAATCAACACGAGCAATTTCAGTTTTACTCAAACACCTATTGCAGGTTCAATGTCATCGATTCCACCAATGACACCAGCTCCACGGAAAGTACATCATTCTACTCTTGCACATGATGATGTTGCTGGTAAAGACAAATATCACTCGTTATCTTTGATTCCAGAATACAAAACAGCAATGAAAAGAATGGTTGAGCATAAAGCTGGGGTTTTGTACCAAAACACGATGAGCAAGCCTTTGAGAGTTTTGTTTACCAGTAAGCATTCTGAATTGCCATCTAGTAACGGAAACGGTGTTGCCAATTTGTCGTCTGCTTCCATCAACAGTGTAAACTCAAATACCAACGCATCCACTATACGCTACACCATCACTTTTGAAAACTGCGATAAAGATTACGATATCAGTTCGTTTTATTGTAGTGTGGTGCCTTGTCAAACTTCAAATAATCCACCATACATTGTGAAACAGATATATCTACCTGAACATACAAACCTTTTGAAGGGTAAGAGATTATCTTCTACTTTTGAAGTTCAAATTAGGAAACCCTTTTCAGTATGGAACTCACCTATTTTAAACATACGCTTCAAATTGGGTGGGGCTTCCTATAGTGAGTTGAACATCAAATTAGGAGTGTCTTTAACATCTACGATTGCTCACCTAGGAAACAATGGCGCACCAACAATGGCCATTCCGCAATTTGTCCAAAGATGGAAACAAATTGGAGATGTTTTGGGTTCTGATGGCGAATTTTCTCTAAGTTTTTCAAATGATGAAAACAATAAAAAAATGAGTATAGATTACTTGAGGAATTTGTTGAGCAAAAAAATGGGCATTGAATTGATTGACTCAAACAATCTATCCGATAACTCGGGACCCGGTGCCAGTACGGTGAAAAACTTGATATTTGGTTCTTTTATAATCAATACAAAAAGTGATGGGAAATTTGGTGTTTTGATAAAGATCGTGTTTGATGTAAAAAATCAAAAATGGACCATCACATGTAGAACCACTTCCAAAGGAGCAATTGCGAAAAGTGTTGTTGATTCTTTGAAGCTATGTATAGATTGAATAATGGTGATGATTCTTTTCAAGATATATCATTTATGAATGGTTATGTCACAAAGAACGATTGGCGCACTAAACAAATTATGTAATTGTGTATAAAAAGACATATGCATTTTACGATAAGGAAAACATTTTTTTTTTTCTTTTTTTTTTTTTTTTTAAATCTTTCAGTTTTTAACAGGTCTGGAGCCGAAAATACTAGTACCCACTCTTATCTCATTGGACCCTTGTTTAATTGCTTGGATGTAGTCAGAACTCATACCCATTGATAATTTGACAGATGCAACATCTGTTTGATACTTCTCACGGTAATAATCTGTTAGTTTTGATTTCCATGAAACCAGTGCTGCAAAGTCTTTATTTTCTTCTGTTTCAGAATGCGAAACGTCCCAAGATCCAATTGTCATAAGCCCATTCAATTTGACGTATTTACATTCTGAAGATTTGAAAAAATCAATCATTTGGAAGAATTCAGACTCATTGGAAAGACCAGATTTTTGTTCTTCTCCCGATGTGTTTATCTGTATGTTGACGTTGATAGTATGTTTCCCATTCGGTACTGCATCAGATTCTTGACCAAGTCCCTCGACGTACTTGCACCTTTGTTCATTTAATTTTTTCAATTTTTTCAAAGAGTCAATAGTTTCTACACAGTACAGATTTTCCACTCTGTTTGCCAAATCTTTGCACTTGTTCGTTTGCAAACCTCCAATGAAATGCCATTTGATATCTTTTGGTAGTACTTCAAACTTGGAAATCAATTCTTGAACATAGTTTTCACCAAAATGTCTGATTCCCTTGTCGTACAGTGCCTGGATATCACTTGCTGGTTTCAATTTCGAAACACAAAGTAGTAAAACATCTTTTGAGGAACGGCTGTTGATAGAACATTCTTTTTCCAGCTGTTTTAAAGTGGTTGTGTAATTTTCATATAACTCGTTACAACGAGCGTCGGTGTAATTTAAAGAAACATCAGTCATTTGTGATTTTTGTCGTGTTTGTAAAGCAGTTTGAGGTGTTGGGGTTGTTGTGGAAACTTTCAAGCCGTTGAGAGAGTTAGCCAAGGAAAATATCGAAATGTTCCGATCAATGTTCAATGGGGACAAACGAGATCTCAAAAACATGCACAATATCCTGGATAATTGAAGTCAAAAGATATAATTAACGGATATAAGTCCTCAAATTACGGGTTATAATTTGTGCTAAACGTCAATTGGCAATGAAACGGGGTTGTTAACATAAAATTTACGTGTTTTAACAACGCTTTTAGAGTTTAAATCCACATTTCCTTATCGAAAAACTTTTCAAAACTCCATCGGTTGGATCACAAAATGGTTATAAAGACATTGTTTTACAGCCTGAAAAAAAAATAAACTCAGCACAAAAAGAAGTCACATGCTTATGATATTTTTCAATGTTACGGATATACCTTCCCCCCCCCCTTGACCTGTCAAATCCTTTGTGATTGTGCCTCTTTTTTTAAATTTTTTTCTAATATGTTTTTTCGTTTTTTTTTTTGTGTTTTTTTGTGTTTTTTTCCAGTTCAAACTTCTGAATTTCCTGAGTTTAGCCCCTTTTTATAAACTTTGAGTTTCATTTCCAAGTTAATATGGTTAATCTGGCAAAAATGGTTAAACAAATATTCTTGTTATAACCGTTCCTTCCATGAACAACTTTTATTAAACATCTTGTGAGTTGTCTAAATATCTGATACATGTTTGAAAGAGCATTGATGGTTATGAGTATATATTCAACCCTTGATTAATTGGTCAAAACTCTTGTCAAGATACAGAAACAAAAAAAATTAAATAAAAAAAAAAAAAAGAACCATATAACGAACTTACTGAGTTTTAGTGGTTACATAAAGTGCAACACCTTTTTACTTTCCAAAAAATGAGTTTAAACAACGACATTTTGGTTACTAAATTGAACCCGAATTTTTTTATAGCCACTGGAGACAAAGTCAGTGAAGAACAGTTGAACAAATTTATTTTTTTGATCAACAGCGAGCTGGATCCAAATGCAGAGCTCACCACAAGACCAGGTGTTTCATTGGGTTCAGAATTGATTCTTGTGAAAATCACACTTTCTGAAAGGGAAGACCCAAAAAGAAAGCTTGAAAAACTTGTCAATAACTTTGACAAATCGTTTCAAGTCTTTAGCGTTGAATCTGAATTTCAGAAAAAAAATAAACACAAGTTTTCGTCAAAACTATTGAAAAAATTCCCACTAGTAAATAGTCTAACCAAGGCCGACTTGACTAAATTGGGCGAATTGACAACTCCTGATGTTGCCTTGCATTTTGCTTACGCTCAAACTTACACTAAAGCATTGGTGCCATTGGCCTTTTGTGGAGCTGTAATGAGATTCACTTTTTCCTCTTGGGAGTTCAATTATTCATACACGGCATACCTATTTTTGTGGTGTTTTGTTTTCATTAATTATTGGAAACATTTTAAAGAGTCCTCTTTGCAGTACTTGATTAATTCTAACAAGGATGCCGTTTCAGCTTTTGATTATGAGGTCGAAGCCATTAAAGAAAAGTCGGGATTTCTTTTTATCAAAAAACTGATGTTTGTTCCTGTGGCTTGGACTTTTATGATTTGTTTATTGTCATTCCAACTACTTTGTTTTATTGTTGAGATTTTCTTGTCTCAATTGTATAACGGTCCATTGAAATCTATTTTGACATTGACTCCAATTGTTCTTGGTACTGTTTTTATTCCAATGATCACTGGTGTTTATTCCACTTATGTTGACAAAATGGTCAAGTGGGAAAATTCTCCGATAACTGCTCACAGATCCACTATTGAGAAAAAATTCACCTTAACCTTTATGACAAGTTATGTTCCATTGTTTATCACTTTATTTGTTTACTTACCAAGTGGCTATCTTTTGAATCCATATTTGAACTCCATCAGAGAGTTTTGCTCAAAATATCACGTTTCTGTTGAAAAAGGCGCTTTCCACGTTGATATTGATAGATTCAGAGGACAATTTTATTATTTCACAGTCACTGGCCAATTGATTGCCATATTTATGGAATACGTGGTTCCAGTTTTGATGAATATTTTTAAAAAAACTTACAAATTTAAAGATTTGAAAAAAATCAATGAAGCAGACAATTCTCAAGAAAGCTCCATGTTGTCGTCGCTGAGAGAATCTGTTTTCAACTCATGGGGGTCGTTTGATCCAGTTGAATCTTATGGTAAATATATCATCCAGTTTGGCTTTATTGCAATGTTTTCTACCATTTGGCCATTAGCACCATTGGTTGCAATCCTATTCAATATTATCATTTTCAAAGTTGATTTGTGGAAAGCTTTAACGAGAGCAACTATAGTCAAGCCAGAAGAGGAACATGGAATGCCATTGGGGAAAAACAAACAAACCAGCATTTCAACTTTAAGTAGAAACCCTGCTTTTTTGACAATTTACCCATGGAACAAAATCTTAACGTTTTTGGCTTGGTGTGCCACTTTGGTATCTCCAAGTTTGATTTTGATGTACAAGTTTTCATTCTTTCCTGGTGTGGGTTATGATTTTGATACTTCACTTGAAAAACGTAGTTTAGAATACTTAGAGGCTCCAATAGGTTTGGACTGGAAAACCATTGTTGCATTTGTTGCCATTATTGAGCATTTTGGGTTTATGACAAACTATATCTTTGGTAAACTAGCAACTTACAAAGCTGAAAAACTACTAAAGAAGTCAAAGTTGCATGAATACAGAGAGCAAGCACAGGTGAACGAAAAACACGCATTGTCACAAGCACCATCTCAACAAGAAAAAGAAACTTATCACATCGAGAAAAATGACATAAACATGAATACCTCTAAATCTGGAAAACATGCTAATGAATCATCCATAAATGAAAAGCAGACAGTCCCAAAAATTGTCACTTCTTCTGAACCTGATGCAGCTGCACCAGGCCCCGTGTATGCGCAAATTCCTAAAACCTCAGGTCAAGAAAGTGCAAACGTCAATGCTCAAAAAAATGTTCAAGATCCTCCGACTACAGCTTTTGTTCCACCAAAAGCGCCTTCCAAAGCAGAGAACTCGACTGTTGCCTCAAAAGCGCCTTCCAAAGCAGAAAACTCGACTGTTGCCTCAAAAGCCCCAAACAGGCAAGGAGGGGAAACAGATGAAGAACTTTCTGTTGCTGGGGCCACTTTGCCAAAAATTATTCCAACTTCTGAAAACTTTGATTCTAGACAAAACTTGTCTGATACCGATTCCGTTCCAAGTGTTGACACAACGACTCCTTCTTCTGCCCCTGATTCTGCTACCGCAATGACCCCTGCCTCGTCGGAAGCTAGCAAAGCTAAAGCTGGTCCAATGCCTGCTCATGCAAGTGGACCAGCGATTGTTCCGCAAACCGCAAGTCCAAATGTGTCACAACCTCGCATTCAACCTTCCTCAGTCAAACAAACCGAAGCAACACCTTCAACGCAAACCAACCCAAGTCCACATTCTGTAAAGAAACAAGCACAAGTCCCTGCACAGAGCTTTATCAAACCAGAGTACGATCCTACAAACCCAACTTTGGCGCCTTCCGCAGCTGCTGCTGCTTTGCACGAGGTCCCAACGAACATCGAGAACTCGGTGCATGACCAAAGACCTCAACGCCATCATTCTTCAAGACTGCCTTCTTCAAACCACAGAAACGATGTTTCCTCCCACTCAAGTTTTGAAAGAAAGAAAAAATCAAAGAACATTTTCACCAAAATCAAAAACAAGTTGTGAGTATCTCTCACTTTGAGTGCTCTTGGTTTAGTTGGTGAATTGTATATTGACTTTCAGATATGTAAACGCAACACTTT
>ERZ794936.743-NODE-743-length-13011-cov-5.672121_pt1 | contig 13011 bp, 8 predicted proteins | sample MGYA00511083_ERZ794936 | MGnify/ENA primary metagenome ERZ794936 (study PRJEB30137, sample SAMN04331409) | food metagenome | isolation source: Y2 must sample point D1 replicate A | place: Australia: South Australia | collected 2014 ... | reverse complement strand
TAGTGGTTTTTTTACCAATTTTTTTTTTTTGTAAATTATTTTTAATTAAATGTATTTACTTGATTCAGATTGATTATTTATATACATCGCAAGTGAAATAACAGAGAAAAAAAAAAGTGTCTGAATGGAAGATAGAAAAAAGCTTTTTTTAAAAGAAAAAAAGTTGTTTTAAAAAAAAAAAAAAGCAATTTTTGCTAAAAGAGGAAATAGCTGTAAAAAAAGCAATAAAAAAAATAGTGTACTTTTGAAAAGCTTCCGAAAAAAGCAAAAAAAAAAAAAAATGTAGCAAAAAAAAAAAACAAATTCTAATATGAAAACAAGCTAAATACAAATAATCAGTCACGTGTTCAAGCAAATAAATTAATATTGCTTTAAAACTTTAAAACAACCAAATATTTAATCAATAGAAAACAAATAAAGAACAATATACATATTAATTAAGATTCATTCAATCATTAAGTTAATAAACTAAGCTCAACATAAATAACAGCCAGTAAAAAAGCAATGTTAACATTTGAAAATAAAAAATCAGCCCCGAAAGATGGTTAAAAAATTACGACAGCATCGTCATTTGACTAGTCGAAGTTCGTATGAACTGTAGTTGTCATCACCTTTAATTTCAAATAATTGCTCCAAAGACCTGTTATAAATTTATCAAAGCATAGATGTAACTCTATAATTGAAACAAATTTTTAATATAGAATATTGTTTAATAATCGTTTTATTGAATAGTAAAACTCGTTTCCAACCTAATGGTTACTTATTAGTATTGGTTTTTAGATTTTCTTTTTTTTTTTTAGTAGTATTAATGTGTTTTAATAAATACAGAATTAAGTCTTAATGAAGAAAGTAACCTCATCAATCCGCTTATATAGTAAGCATATTTTTTTGTTGACCATTAAATTTGCAGTGGGAAAAAAACACCAGCCATTTTGCTGTTTTTTGCCATAGAAATTTAAAACACTAAAGAAATTTTTTCTTTTATGAAAAATATTTCCTTTTTGGGAAATTTGTTATAAATGGCTTTCAAAATCGCATCACTAATATGCCAAACAGATTCAAAGCAAATGTTTTATCCTAAGATTGTAAACTTCTACTAGTTTTTTCAATAATCTGGCATTAAAAACGTAGGTTAATAACATTCGTATTCAACAAATTATTGCCTTATGTTCTGTCAGTGCAGGTTCAACTATAGCAGCATAGATGCGCGAAATCAAACCCAAACCCTCAACATAACTTGACAGCCATTTTTTTTTTTTTTGCATTTCCTATAAAGGATTATTCTGTTAATAATTGCAACTTCATTGTATGTAATCAAAGCTTCTATTTCTTTTCCCATTTTCGTATTCAATTGTACAAGTCTCAAACATATAAATACATTTTTTTAGTACCGTAAAACTCACGTGCCAGCCGATAATAGAGGAAATTTTTTCTCGGGCATCGATTTCCTTGCTTATCATTAATGAATACAAATATCTTAAACGACATTTTTTCTCATATTTTTTTTTTTAAAGAAATACACTTATCAAATGTAGTCATATACATTCATTGTCATATACATTCATTGTCAACTAAATCACTTGACAATGGCTCTTACACAACGAATTCATTAAATCATTTGTACAGCAGTAAGAAAAAATTTAAAAGAGGAAGAAAAAAATTTTCCCTTTGTTTAAAAATTTCACTGTTTGTTTTTTTCTTTTTTCGTGAAATTTCAAAATAATACGCTAAAGGCCGTAAATATTGTCACGAGAAAATCCATTTTGAAGCAATAACCAAGAACTAATTGAACCTCAATGAGACCACAACTAGACTACAATCACGCAACAGATGAAACTTACATTGAACTGAGAGATCAGGCTCAAAAGGCTATGGAACAATACAACAGTTTGTCTCAAAAGTCTCAAAATGCTTACAAGGAAGGAGATAAAGTAGAAGCCAAGGAGTATAGCAATCAATCAAAACGTTATCTTTTTGATGCTCGTAAGTACAATGAACAAGCCGCAAATTATGTATTTGAAAAAAACAACCTTGATTCTGACCACGATGAACTAGATTTACATGGTCTTTTTGTCAATGAATCCGAATGGATCGTTACCAAAACCGTTTACAAGTACGTTAGTCAAAGACAACCTATACTTAAGGTTATTGTTGGGAAAGGTCTTCATTCTCAAAACCATGTTGCAAAATTAAAGCCAGCAATAGAAAATATTTGTAACCAATACAACCTACCGCATTACATTGATAGTAAAAATTCAGGTGTTTTGTGTATTGATTTAAGAACCGTTCAGTTGCAAAATTTACCACAAGAATGGAGTAACATGAGCTTTGTTGACTTTGTTGATCATAAGCCACCATCCGCTCCAGCTCAAAACCATTACACTCAACAAGCACAACCGCAGTATAACAATAACCAACATTACAACAACTATTCACAAAACAATTATTCACAAAACAATTATTCACAAAATAATTACCACCAGCAACAAAATCATCACCAACAAAACAGCAATAACTCCAATGGCTCAGCTATTTTAATACAAGTTGTTAAGGCTTTGATAAAGTGTTTCATGTAACCATAAAGGATATATACCAAGTTTGATAAAACCCAGATTGTGCTACCAATTTTGTTAACTATTTTTTTTCTCCCATTAAGTGCTACGTGTGGCTTTTTTTTCTGTAAAGCCCAATTCTAACACTCCTAAACACGTGCTGAAGTTGTGAAAACCAAAGCAAAAGGGTTAAAAGAAATGAATTCGCTAAGAAGATAACATTAGTACTGAAAGCTATATCCAGCAATTAATTCTAAATATTACCTTACCTCCGAAAAAAAATCTTCAAAGCTCAAATAGGAGTACTACAAACACAGTGGGTTAATGTTCACCGTTAACGAATATATGGTGAAGTGGCTTCAATCCGTTTTTTTTGCCGCTTTGTTTGCCTATGTATTTTTTCCCTCTGCGTTATAAAACCTAGTGTAAATAAAATGGGGGTGTAAATCTGATAGACTGAAATTGTAGCCTGTATACCTAATTTTATCTATATGATATATGGAGAGTTTGAAGATATAGATATTTTGGTTAAATTGTATTGGGATGAGGCTATCCAAAGTCAAAGATTATTCCAACTATATCAAAGATTTTTGATAATCTTTCAAACACCTAAAAAGTCTAAATTCTACATTCGTTAAGAAAAATATACAGTAGTTTTTTCACTCTAGATAACCAGACATATCTCATCTAGTCAAATTTTTTTTTTTTTAAAAAAAAAATATATATCAAGTGAAAGAAAATATATATATAATAAGTACCGAGCATTGATTTGTATCTAATCTTGAAAAGAATCATCTGTTGATACTATTAGCCTTTATTTGAGTTAAATCCAAGTTCTTTTAGCATAGCAACCTATAAATCAGATTTTACAAAGCAATGGACAAAAATGATCGTCTCGATGATATTTTCTCCTATCTTTTAAATAATACGAATATAGAAAATGAGTTGAACAACTTTCATAATTCAAACGTTAATTTTCAGCAATCTCGAAATACAAATCAAGAACACCTCAAGTCTTCTCAGTTTGATGATCAAATGTCAACAACATATCAAAGCGACGATACTTACAAAAAACGACTAAGCAACGGCGATATTTCTACTGAAACGCCAACAACGAAATATTCAAATACTTCCAATCGCATAGAACTTAACAATCATGATAAAGAATTGTATAAATTAACAAACATAATGGAAATCTCACATGCTACAGATAACATAAATGATTTTTACCGTCAAATTTCCAACAACCCTGAAAATTACCATAACCAACTTCATATTCAACCAGCTAATAATTTCAACACAGCCCATTTAAATCCTCAGCATAACGATTTAAATCAATTGCTTCAAAATTTAACACATCAGAATGACCAGGCATCGGATGATCGAGTTTATAGTATGGACACCAACTTAAAAAATAGCACTGTACCAAATCAAATCATACCTAATGAATCTTTGCACACGGACAATGCTAAAACACAACCAAAAGGTGACAATGATTCCAACTATCACAACCATTTGACTGAAATGGCAATAGAGTCTTTGAAAAGACAAAGAAACCAAAGTAAGTTGATTCATTTAGATTCTGTACCGGATTTTCAAGAGTCTAAAGATGTCAAGATATGGTTACAAAAGATATTTTACCCATTGGGGATAGAGATAGCTATTGAGAGAAGTGACAAATGTAAAATAACTTATAAATGCAAAGCCTTAAAGAAAAAAGACGAAGTTTACCAAAATAGCCATGTTCACAATTCAGTAGACAATAATATAGATAGTGGAAAGAAGAAAAGAGTCAAGTCTCAATATAACACATGTCCTTTCAGAATAAGAGCTGCTTATAAAATAAAAAGAAAAAAATGGGAAGTTGTCATTTTGAATAATTCACATTCCCATCAATTAAAGTTTAATCCCGATAGCTTCAACTATAAACAGTTCAAGGATACTTTAAGAGAAATAGGTGATGTAGAAACTATCAAAAAGTTTGATGAATTGGAATATAAAGCTCAAAAAAATATTCCAGTAGACTTTGATACTATACCTTGTGACTGTGGGTTAACTGAGGAAGTTCAATCTTTTGGTGTGGTTTTACCATCAAGTTTCACTGGTCAAAACAAACCACAGAGTAGCTCACTTAAGAAGTTTGCTCAAAAGAAAAGTAATAACAATAATCCAAAATTATCTAAAGAAGTATTGAATAAAAATCTGCCAATATCCAAAATTAAAAAGCAATCTTCAAAGAGTGTCTCCACTATACCTAGTAACGCATTAGAAAATTTAACTAGAGATAGTAGTATTGAAAAGGAGAGCTGTAATTCAAGTGTTTTTAATGATTGGGAAAAACAGCAGCTAATTGTCACTTCTGAGAATAATACAGTTGATTCTTCTATTAAGGAATTCAACAGTTTGGAAGCTGCAAGAGCACCAGAAAGTAAGCCAAATCAAATGTTTGATTTCAACATGGATATAAATGAAATTGATTTTACTGAATTGTTTTTGAAGCCTTCCAAAAAAGTCGATAACAATGTCATAAAATCTTCATCAGAAAATGTTGCTATTGATAGTTTAAACAACAATGATGATATAACTAAGGACATGAATGACTTGAGATTATTTGACATGACTTCAAGTGAACTCTTCTTATAGTTTTTTTACATAATGAAGACAACTTTTTCATTGACAATATAAAAATAATAATAGAGTATATAGAAACTTCATAGAAAACCTTACTTTTGTTTTCGTTTTTTTTATAAATTTGTCTTCTTTTTATATATGGCATTGATAACTAACCAAATTGTGTTCTTTTATCCTTACTGTCAGAAGTGAAAATATTCGAACATTTCAAACATACATAAAATAAAACCATTGAGGTATCCTTACGTCTCTGTTGCGATTGGAAAAAAACATTTTCTGTACATGAACATTTCGGACATGATTTATTACTTCTTGGGAGAGTTGGGTCATTCCCTATATCTTTCACAACACCTGCTGTCTCACCAATGTTAGTTTTAAGTTCATGTCTATATACTTTTTGAGAGCCTGCTTCTTCAGTGTATGAGCATGATCTACATTCATATAGTAGTTTCTTTAATGACTTTTCCTCCTTTGGATAAAGCATATTGTTACAGTCTTGACAAAATCTAAATGTAGTCATTTTTTATTATATTTTATGATTTGTATATGTTGTTTGATTCTAATTGTTTGAGAAAAAAAAAAAAATTTGAAATTTAAAAATTCAATGTCTATTTGTATGTTGTTTATTATTCAATCTGTTGACTGATGATTTACTTTCTATATTGGAAAAAAGAAATCGGCTGAAAGCTTGAGTTTTGAAAAAAAAAATTCAACTTATAGATTAAGATTAATATAGGTTTATTAAAGTGGGTAAGAACGAGGTTTCATACAGTTTCATTTATATTCAAGAAAAGTATTACTTACATTGATTATATTGAAATGAAAAAAATATTCACCACCTTAGCTTTTCTTCATATTCGGGGAAATTTTTCAGGAACAAAAAAACTGGGAAAAATGGAAATACAAATGCACCCAATTTGCCTTAAACGGTAAAAGTATATTACACGTCGGGTAACTTTAATTTTTTAAAGTGAAATACAAATCATGAAAAGTCAAGGCACTAGTGCTAAAGATTCTAGCACAGACAGTTCTTAGAGAGGCTCCTGAACCGATAAGAACGCCTTTAACAAAGAATAAAAAAATAAATAAATTCATATTCGCTATGTACAAATTGGTTAAAATAGGTGCATACTGTTAGCAGCATACAAACACATCAATATATATACTTTCATTAACATTTCACTTAGTAAAAGGCATAGATTAACCAGCCACCACTACATAAAATTTGTAGTTTATTTCTCTTTTTATGAAAAAAAAACCAAAAAAAATTATAATTCTATTCTCAGTTACTGTTATATTCAATTGATTTATTCTAAGACTAGCTTACCACCTAAAGCTTCTAAAGCAGTCTTTAATTTTTCGGCATCTTCCTTTGGCATATTTTCCTTTAAGACCTTTGGAGCAGATTCAACGAATTTCTTGGCATCGACCAAAGATAAACCTAACAAGTTCTTGACTTCCTTGATCATTTTAGCTTTACTCTTGGCATCAAAAGATTCTAATTTAACATTGAATAAGGTCTTTTCTTCAACTGGTTCAGCTTCTTCAGCAGCAGCAGCTGGAGCAGCGGCTGGGGCAGCGGCCATTTGCATTGGGGCAACAGCCATATCTGGAATGTTTAATTTTTCTTTCAAGTGAGTTATTAGGTCTGAGGTTTCTAGTAAAGTTAATTTGGAGATATCATCGACAATAGCACTGATCTTTGGAGAAACAACCTTTGGAGCGGTAGATTGAGCTCTGGATATGATGTTTTTAGAGATTATAGGAGATCTTCTGATTAAGTGACGAGTGGCAAACATTTTTTATTATTATTGTAGAATATATGCGTTTTATTTTGGGTATTTATAGTCATCTTTCTATTCATATTAAAACATTTAATGAAATATTATTTACATATATGAAGAGTTAGAGATGAAAATTTTTTCGTTTTTTTTCTTTTCGCCTATGGAAGTACAGTTTTGTTAAACCAAGGAGAAAAAAGAAATAAGAAAATTTTTTTTTGTATAACATTGGCAGGGTAATTTTTTGTAATTTTAAAAATGCAATTTTTCTTCTGGTAGCGTAATCATTACACGTGATCCAGTATAAAAATGGTTGTATAGGTAATGGCTTAAGTGCTATCTTTAAATACTATAATATAGAAACGATGAAATATTACCTTAATATTTTTAATAATTTTATATAATTGAAGAATATGTATAGGATATAAAATCTTCTTAAAAATCTACAAAAAAGTGCTCATATGGATCTTCACATTGAATACCATAATCCAATTGTTGTTCTTCCGGGTAAATATCAAACAAGGATGAATCACCAGTACCACCTTGAATAGGAGGTTCATATGGTGTTTCAATGTCCTTATTGACAAGCTTTTCCCAAACAACTTCTTGGAACCATGGATGTGATTTTATGTCTTCAGCACCATTTTGTAAATTACCCAAACGTCTAGATAAATCACTAGTGATCAATCTGTTCAGTAAATCAATTACTTCATGAACAAAAAAATCAGGATAGTTGACCCTTCCAATCAAAATTTTTTCATATGTCTTCATTGGTGTTGTATCGTAAAACGGAGTATATCCAGCTAGCATTTCATATATCAAGATTCCCAAAGACCACCAATCAACAGATTTATTATATGGTTTTGATTGAATAATCTCAGGCGCTAAGTAATCAGGAGTACCACATAATGTGGAAGTGACATTTTCAACCTCTTTAGCAAATCCAAAATCAGTAATTTTAACATGTCCGTATTTATCCAGCAAAATATTTTCCGGCTTCAAATCTCTGTATATTATGTTGTGTGCATGCAGGTATTCAATGGCTAATATGACTTCAGCGGCATAGAACTTTGCAACAGGATTAGGAAATCTATGTGACTTTCTTAACAAAGAGAACAGTTCACCACCTTCAATGTAGTCCATTACCAAAAACAAATTTTTAGAATCTTGGAAAGTCCCCCACATTCTGATTAAAAATGGGTGTTGTACTAATTTTAGCATCCTTCTTTCGTCACAGGTATGTTCAATTTGCTTCATTTTGACAATTTTAAATTTTTTCAATACTTTAATGGCATAAAATCTATTATTGTGTATAGATTTAACTAAGTGTACTCTACCAAATGATCCAGTACCTAGAGTTCTCATTATTTGGAAATCATGTAAGGTGTATTTACCTTTAGATACTGTCGATTTTTGAGGTAATAGTGATTTTTTTAAATAATACTCATTATTTTGTAGATGTTCTTGCTGCTGCTGCTGAGAAAACATATCCAATGTGATATCTTTATGATCATACATGATGTGTTGTTGCATCCTTGTTAGTGCGTTTAATTTTCAAAGTAAGTAATTTAGAAAAAAAAAAAATAAGAATTAAAGCTTTTTCAAAAAAGATGTTATAGTAAGGTTCTAAAGAATATCGATATTTTTTTTGTATGGATGTATTAATATATTTTTGTTTATTTTAATTTCTTATTTAGTAGATTATCAATACAGTATAGTTCAAAAACATGCAACTTATAATACTGTTTTTTTTTTTAAAGGAAATATACATGTTCCTTCAATTTTTTTAAGGGATCGAAAAAAAAAAAAGCCTAATCTTGAGAACGGTGATTACCAAAGGTTATTCAATATCCACTTGTTGCTTGGATAATCGATATACCATGGTTATAATAGCGAGTTGTGATCATATTGTTAATGATTCAATGCAAATAGCAGATATTTATTAGTCTTTCGTAGCTTCATCTCAAACCTAATGGCCGCGGATGAACATTTACTGCATTTAGTATTGTTATGCATCTTTTTTAAAACTTTCAATAATTAGAGAAAAATGTTTAGTCAATTTAATATCAAGGGGTTTGTAATGAAATGATAAAAAGTTAAACTTTATCAAATTAGAAGCATTAACTAAACAGGAAGAAACACTTGCTACGGATTTGATTAGGTGATATTAACCAACGATCTTATTCTTTAAGTAAATAAAATGATATTTTTTGGATAAGGACTCGTAATTTAATGTTTCACTTTACTCTTTGCAAATCTGCACAGTATAACACAGTTAGTAAATCAATGCAAAGACATTTTAACTAAATAACCAGCATACTGTGTGCTTTACACCGTAACCATTTCCTTGAAACTCTACTAAGTGTCTGCAATTTACATTACTAACTGGAAGGATGTTTATCTTCAGATTTTGTTTTTTTTTCCAAATATCTCATACTTCAAGATAAAATTTGTGTTTAAATACTATCATCTCTGTGTAATTCAACAAATACTCATTTCATATAAATTTTGTTTAAGCATAGTCACGTGCAATTTTAATATTTACAAATGAATTTTAATTATTTTTTTTTCAACTATACATCATTACAAGCAAAGTACAATATTATAATAATGTAAACAAATTACTCATATGACTAAAGACGAAAACTCTTAAACCAGAGCTCCGTAGTTCAAATTTCGTTCCATGAGGTAGACTGAATCGTATTTGTTTACACATTTTCCATGCATATGTTCATAATTTATCTTCAAAAGAGGACAAAATTGTCAACACTGCACATCATTTTTGTTACTGTTTAAAGCTGATAAATCAAGATATCTTAAAATCAAAGCGAGAACATAAAAACAACACCAAAGAAAGTCCAAAACAACAGCTCCAAAAAATCGAGCTGTTTTATTTCTCCACGGATTATTACTGCTTTCAGATTACATCACTCCAAGTAGTACTGTCAACTTGGATTTAGTAAAATTTGAAAAAAAAAATAAACTACCCCACAATTAATTTGAAAAAAGGAAAAAAAAAAAAAAAAAGCTTATAATTTTTGGCACGCACGTAATATCTTCTAAAGCTTATTTGAACCAATTCTTCCATTTTGTTGACAAAATGATTGTGCAAAATACGCTGTTAAAAGAATCCTTATGTCCATGATTTCAGCTTAATTCCCTTAGTGGGTTAACGCGGTATATTTTTTTCCTTTAGCCCAAATCACATGCTATTAATTAAACAATTTCTTACTAAACGTCAAAATATGCTAATGTGAACAGATCCCAATACCTTTATGGGTGTATAATTTTTTATTAATAGTAATTTTTTTATATTTTTTAATCATATATAAACAACATGATTAGCTTTACTTTGGATTGTATTTTTTAGTAATTGTATATCTTATTGTTTTTTTTTTTTTTTTTTTTTCGCCTTTTATATATTAAACATATATAAGTAAACCAGAACAACAAAGTATTTACTTTAACCCCCCCCACAATGAACGAATTTGACGTTAAAAAATTATTAGCTGAATTAACAGTTGATGAAAAAATCTCCTTATTAGCTGCTGTTGATTTCTGGCACACTACACCAATTGAAAGATTGGACATTCCATCTATCAGAGTTTCTGATGGACCAAATGGTATTAGAGGTACTAGATTTACTCCTTGGGAAGCCTGTAAGTCCGCTTGTTTCCCTAACGGTACTGCTTTAGCTTCTACTTTTGATGCTGAATTATTAGAACAAGCTGGTGCTTTGATGGCTAAAGAAGCTAAGCACAAATCCGCACAAATCATTTTAGGTCCAACCGCCAACATACAAAGATCTCCTTTGGGTGGTAGAGGTTTTGAATCTTACTCCGAAGATCCATACTTAAGTGGTGTTGCTTCTGCTTCTATTGTCAAGGGTATTCAAGACAATGGTGTTGGTGCTACCATGAAGCATTATGCTTGTAACGATATGGATCACGAAAGATTTGCTTATGATGTTAAGGTTTCTCAAAGAGCTCTAAGAGAAATTTACTTGGAACCTTTCAGATTGGCTGTTAAGTACGCTGACCCATTATTATTCATGACCAGTTACAACAAGGTCAATGGCTACCACTGTTCCGCAAGCAAACAACTATTAGATGAAATCTTATTAACCGAATGGAAATCCAAAGCTGTTGTTATTTCTGATTGGTACGGTACCTCCCACATTGTTGAAGGTATCAAGAATGGTGAAGATATTGAATTCCCAGGTCCTGCTAGATTCAGAACCGAAGAACTTGTCAAACAATTACTATTCTGTAAAGCTGAAGCTGCTGATGGTACTATTTTCACTGAACACGACATTGATGTTAGAGTTGAAAAAATCTTAAACTTGGTTAAATACTTCGTTGACATTAACGGCTCCACTAAATTTGAAACCTTTGAAAATGACAAGAATGACACCCCAGAAACCTCTGCTCTATTAAGAAAGATTGCTGCTGAATCTATTGTTCTTTTCAAGAACGAAAACAAGTTATTACCATTAAAGCCAGAAGATGATATCATTGTCTTAGGTCCAAACGCCAAAGCCAAAAACGCTTCTGGTGGTGGTTCTGCTTCAATGAAGTCTTACTACACCGTTTCTCCATATGAAGGTATTTGTAATGCTGTTGGCAAGGAATTGCCATACGCCAAGGGTTGTGACAACCATAAGTCTTTAGGAAACTTATTTGAACAATGTGTTCCAAAGGGCTCTTCTGGTAATGGTGTTATCTTAAAGACATATTTGAATTCAGCCTTGGGTGCTGATGGTGAAGAACCATTTGTTACTGAATTGGTTGAATCCTCTTTTGTTCCAATGTTTGATTTTGATCATGAAAAATTAGATAAGGACAAAGCCTTTTACGCTACTTTCGAAGGTACCTTTACTCCAGAAGAATCAGGTGAATACGAATTTGGTTGTCAAGTCTTAGGTACTGCTTTGTTATACTTAGACGGTAAGTTATTAATCAATCAAAAGGACAACCAAGAAAAGGGTGTATCTTTCTTCTCCTCTGGTACTGTTGAAAAGACCGGTGTTGTTACTTTAGAAAAGGGTAAGCCTTACGATGTTAAGATTGAATACGAAAGTGCTTACTTCTCCAGTATCTCTGATTCCATTGGTGGTGGTGGTCTTCAAGTTGGTGTTAACAAAGTCATTGATGTCGCTGAAGAAATTGCCAAGACTGCTGCTTTAGCAGCCAAACACGACAAGGTTGTCTTGGTTATTGGTTTAAACGGTGAAATCGAATCCGAAGGTTACGATAGAGATGACATGGCTTTACCAAGAGCCACCAACGAATTAGTTGTTGCTGTCTTAAAAGCTAATCCAAACACTGTTATTGTCAACCAATCAGGTTGTCCAGTTGAAATGCACTGGATCAAAGAAGCTCCAGCTGTTTTACAAGCCTTCTACGGTGGTAATGAATTAGGTAATGCCATTGCTGATGTTGTCTTTGGTAAGACTAATCCTTCTGGTAAAATTTCAATCACCTGGCCAAAGAGAAACGAAGATAACCCAGCCTTCTTGAACTTTGAATCCCACATGGGTAGAGTTGTTTACGGTGAAGATATCTACGTTGGTTACAAGTACTACGAAAAGAAGCAAATGCAAGTTTTGATTCCATTTGGTTACGGTTTATCTTACACCACCTTTGAACAATCTAACTTGAAGGTTTCTGTTGATGAAGCTAAGGACTCCTTAATTGTTTCTGCTGACATCAAGAACACTGGTGACGTATTTGGTAAGGAAGTCTTACAAGTTTACATTGGTAGAAGATCTAAGTCTGTTGTTCCAAGAGCTGTTAAGGAATTGAAGGGTTTCAAGAAGATCGGTTTGGATCCTGGTGAAACCAAGACCGTTACTGTTGAATTATCTTTGAAGGACTCCGCTTCCTACTTCAACGAATACAGAGACTCTTGGCACTTAGAAGCCGGTGATTTCTACGTTGCTGCCGGTAGCTCCTCTGACGAAGCTAACTTGCTACAAGACTTCACTGTTAAAGAAGAAAAGTTCTGGAGAGGTTTATAAGATCTTTTGGAAGAACAAATGAATTAAT
>ERZ794936.742-NODE-742-length-13033-cov-35.503699_pt1 | contig 13033 bp, 8 predicted proteins | sample MGYA00511083_ERZ794936 | MGnify/ENA primary metagenome ERZ794936 (study PRJEB30137, sample SAMN04331409) | food metagenome | isolation source: Y2 must sample point D1 replicate A | place: Australia: South Australia | collected 2014 ... | reverse complement strand
TCTGAGCCACCCACATTTTGTTTAGCAAGATCGCTAGAAGAAGACACAGATGGCTTCAAAGTTTCGACATTCGAGCTGATGTCTTTTTTGTTGAATTCCAATCCTTCAGTTGAGCCACTTCTGCTTTCTGTGTTGTTATCATTTTGGTGTTTTGTGAGCACTTGATCGATAAACATTCGAACCTCAGAGTTGATATTTTTTTTGTCTGAATTGCGTTTGAACACAGCGCATCCAAGCACTTCATCACGTTGATTTTTGGCCGTTAGCAAAAACTTGGTAGAATCAAACTGTACTATAACAAAGTCTACCCTGAACGCGTCTCCTTTGAAATGAACAGGTCTGCAACTGATAATGTTGACAGGTGCGCCACCTGTTACTGGGTCCGTGTAGAACTTGACGCTGCCCACACTACTCAAAAACTGATAGTCTTCTTCCAAAGTGTTTTTCACTAAATCAGATAAAGTCTTCATGTTTATTATTTGGTGTTTCCTTTGGGGTCCTTATTTCTGAATAGGTGACTACTCTTTCTTCCTTTTAAATTAAAGCAACACGCCAAAATTGTTGATATGGCATTGTTTAAAAGTTTATTTTTTAAAAAATTTAGGCGATGGCAAATTGTTTTGTACCCTTGAAAGGAGGAAAAAAAAATAAAAAAAATATGAATTTATGTAAGCTTAGGAAAACACATGACAAAAAACAAACATGCCAAAAATAGGTTTTTGAGTACATTCAAACAAGAAAGGCATATTTGCAAAAAATGCTGCAAGTGCTCCTGAAACATCATTTGCTATCTCTTAATACCAAAATCCATCCCAAAATTTGCTGCCAAGTCACTCTTGTTTCGTTATTTCAAAATTTGTTACAGTAATTTGCGTATATATAAGCCAATAAAATGTTGCTTACTTAATAAACATGTGTATAAACTGTCAAACCAAACTGTTTTTCACAATTCTCCAATTTCTCCATCTCTTGCTACCAATCCCATGACATTCAAAAACAAATTCAAGTCCTGATAGATTTTGAAACTTTTCAAAGCTTCTGCTTTGGCAATTGTGTCAAAAATGTTATCCCTGATCTCATCAATAATGATTCTCTGATGGTTAAGTTTCCCACTCAAGGCCAAACTTGCAAAAAATTGCCAAATGTAAGTTTCTCCCTCCACAGTGTCTCCAATTTTTTCGAAATAACTTGCTGGTGGAAAGATCAAGCTCAATTTTGTTTCCAAAGAAGTAAATAATCTGTCATATATCGAGTTCCAAAGTTCCATGTTGGTTGAGGTTCTGTCTTGTTTGAACAATGCAGCTCTGTTGATCAACACCGTAACTAGATTCAAACCAATTTTGGAAGTGCAAATGTAGGAAACATTGTTGTTGTTTAAAATACAATTAATCATTATCAAAACTTCCTGGAATTGTGCAGTGCTCAAAAACCCACAAACAATCTTCAAGAAAATGTTTTTGAAATCTTGAATTTGGTCATTAGTGAATTTTTGAATTACATTGCTATCATCACTGTTCACTGTATTGTTGTATGAAGAGGACGCAATCATATCCAAAAAGCTTAATTTGCTGAAAATCTTGCTTAAAATATCAAATTTCTGTTCTTTTGTGAAAAAATTGAACACTCTTGGAACAATTTTGATACCTTTCGAAAATGATAAAAACAAAACAACATTTTCGCCAACCAAATCAAACAAATAAGTCGAATCAATGTCTTCTTTGTTTCTTAAATGGTCTTCTAGTAACAAAACTTCGTCGTACACTTCTTCAATCAAAGCCAACGCAATTTTCTTGTTATTTTTGGTGTTATTTTTGGAAAGAATTTCATGAGGAGAAATACTGGAGTTTCTTCTGCTCGATGGCTTTGCTTCCATTTCATCTTCCCCAGACTCAGCTTTGTCCTTCACGTTGATTCTTTTTCTTGGGTCAACCAGAACAGAGCTTCTTTCCTTGGCAACGGTAACGGCTGCAGCAACTTGGTTTTGCATTCTTTGCAAAGCAACTTGAACACTTTTGTTTTTCCCACCCAATCTATGTCCAGAAATGTCCAAGTAAGCTCTAGCAATAGCATCCTTGTTATCACCTTGAAATCCGTCACTTTTCATAATTTTGAAAAACTGGTAGTAGAAATCACTAGTCAATGGATTTTCGTTCACGATTTTACTCAATTGAAATCTTGTGATAAAATCCTTATCCCTTGGGGTCATCAATCCTGAGTGTTTCAAAATCTTTTCAACTTTTGCTTGTCTAATTCTCATTTCTTCTGGCGACAAAACCTGGTATTTGCGCAAATAATTGTTAGTGTTGTTGTTGTTGTTGTTGTTGTTGTTGTTGGTCATGTTGACGTTGCTCAAATTGTCTTGAAGTCCTGGAACGGGCATTGGCATTGGCATTGGCATGTTGACACCACTCAAATTATTTGGTGTTTGTGGTGGAGACAAAGGTCCGTTCAGGGCAGGTGGAAAACCCATAGGTCCCCCGGCCATCAATGGCTGTTGTTGTTGTTGTTGTTGTTGTTGTTGTGGGGTTGTGTTTGCAGACATACCGGACACTTGTTCCCTATTTTCAACAGACCCTGGTCCATTTGGCTGTTGGATTTGAATTGGATGACCGTTTTGGGAAGAAGGTGGCTGGTTGTTTGGTTGGGATGATGGCGGCATGTTAGGCAACGGAGCACCCCTTGGAGCAATGTTTGGAGGAAATTGACCATTTATCGGAGGAACGTTTGGAGGGAACTGACCGTTCATTGGGAAACCAAACATTCCAGTTGCCGGTGGAGGAAACTGCCCGTTCATTGGAGGAATGTTTGTAGGAAACCCACCGTTTTGTAGCATTTGTTGAGGAGGTTGTGGAAATCCCATCCCAAACGGCATTTGAGGAGGGGCTCCTGCAAAAAACCCTGCTGGAGTGTGTGATTGTTGTTGCATATTCATTTGCTTTTCGATTTCTTCAAAACTCATTCCTTGAGGTAGGTGCTGTGAAGGGTGCTGTGGACCTTGCTGTTGAGGTGCTTGTTGAGGTGTTTGTGCAGATGCTTGGGAAGGATCTGTTCCCCATAAAGATTGCAAAGGATTCATGTCGGAGTTTTCCGCTGGGTTTGACATGGAAACTCCAGAAGAAACGTGAGATGCACGTTGCTGAGCAATGGCCGCGTACGAAACCGGTGGAGGCACGCTTCCCTGGCCGTGTTGTTGCTGGGTGGAGTGATTGCCATCAGCTGGAGTAGTTGAAGATCCGTATCCGAAATCAAAGTCTGTTTCCAAATCTTCTGCGGCAAAATCCCCAAACGTTTCGTCGTTCAAAGCATCAAACTCTTCGTCTTGCAATATAACCCCGTGGCCACGACTTTTGTTAGTGTGACCGTAACCTCTGTAGGTTTCATCAAAGTCCAATTCATTGCTAACACTGTTTCTACCTCTCGTTTTGGAGTGATTTGCGTTTGTTTGTTGTTGTTGTTGTTGTTGTTGTTGTTGTTGTTGTTGATGGTGTTGGCCGGATGGATCAAATCCGAAAAATGACATCGTTGCAATTATTTGTAAGTGTCTAAAACGATAAAGTCTTTTCTTTTTCTCTTTGTTCAACCTATCTCTGATGTTTCTTTTAGCTTTGTGCATACAGTTAAATAAGATATGTGAAAACTCTTTATACTGTTAATAAATCTTAGCGGTGAACGAACCAGAAATAAAAAAACAAGGCGGACCTTACAGAGAAAAAATTTTATTATTTTCATTATGGTGCGGTGTATTTTTTGTTTTTCCCAATGCTGTTCGGGTAAAATGATTTTTGTTCTCAGCATCAGCAAATGTTAAGATAGAATAGCGCTGTGCAAGAAACTATAACCAAAATGTAATTCACATTGACATCTACATACAGTAATAATAAGAAGAAGAAGAAGAAGAACATATATGTGTCTCTGTAATGGCTGCTAGTAGTTTGTGAGTAGTTTATGGGTAATTCATCAATAAATCCTCAATAAACCATCTTTTTCCCGGTAAAAGTTCTTCTTTCCAAATCTTTTTTCGTTCCTGCACTTTCGGATTCGTCGTCTGCTTTTTCCACTTTTGCTCTATTCAAAACTTTGACAAATGTCCCAACCCTGTATCTCATTCTGCTGTGCAAGTACGCTTTGGAACACTTGATATGGTAATGGAAATAGTTTCTGAACAAACATAGCGTAGAGATGGTTTTGAATTGCAACTCAGGATTGCTCAAATGTCTTGGGAACAAAACAAAAGTGATAAAGTTGTTGTTGTTTTTTGTTGGTGATAGGGATTTGACTTCAGATTTAATTTCCAATGGTGGTTCGTTGGAGTATAGAACTTGTGGAGAAGATTGGATCGATCTGTTTCTTTTTCTCGAATCCACAAACTCTTGTATAAAAACTTTCCCAAAGATCTGGTCCGTCTCATCTTGAAAAGTAGTTTGGAAACAAACAGTGATTCTGTCGCTTGAAGATCTGATATAGAAACTTTCGTCGTTTCTGTAGTCGATTCTGTATATTTTCTCGCTTTGTTTGATCCCTTCCTCTGCTTCATCAACAATGGCATTGCTTAGTTGGACAAACTCCTCGATGGCAAACTGGAATGGATAGCTCAAAATATACACTTTCAATAATGACAAAGTGTCCAAATGTTCCACTGCCAAAGCAGACAAATTCAAAGCCACAGTAAAGTCGTACCCTTGTTCAACCTGTTGTGGTAGAGAAGCAACGTTTGCTGGCAATTGCAACTTTGCTAGAAGAAATTCTTGTAACTTGGGCAACGTTGCGTTGGTTGTGTTCAAAATAGAAGCCCATGCTCTTGTGGTGATAGACAAAAGTAGCTGTTCTCTGTCAATGTCCCCATTATTGGTTTCTGGAGTGGAAACGTGGAAAGTCGTGTGGTCAAAATCACTGACAATTCTGTCCAAAATAATTGGTTTGCCCTGAGCATAAGCCTCAATGGCTTCGTTAATTGTTTTTTGTAACAGCAAATTATTTGAAGGTAGGTGTAGCATATTAAGGGTAGGTTTTCCGGTGTTGGTTTTTTTAGTTTATTTTTTATTTTTTTTTTTTTGCTCAATTGAGCTTCAATATATAACAAAGTTTATAAACCAATATGATAAACCGGATTTAAACAGATTAACAATTAGTAACTGTTCACTGCCCAAACGTCATATCTTAATATCAAGACTACAGTACATAAACTTTTAAGTTTTGCAAACAACAAAGCTCTAGAATTGCCTCACACGGCTTGCTAACAAACAAACCAGAATGCGAAGCGTGAAAAAAGCGGAAGCCCAAAAAAAAAAAAATGGCAAAATAAAACATTTGATTCTGTGGGATAGCGTGTTCGGGTAGTATATTACATATGCATACCCGTATCATTGAAGAGAGCAGAGCCAAGAGAACAAATAAAGACGAGCTAGAAAAAGTTGGAGTCTATTATCAGATTGTTTTGTATCTACACACACACGCACACCACTTCGCTATCTTTATATACAGGAACTACTCTTGCAAAACCCCCCCAAGTGGCTCAGTCCTTCGTTGGTTTTTTTACACCGTACTTGGATCTCGAGGTGACTCTGTTGACCACACCAGCCAAGTCACCGGCCCCTCTAATCACATGGTACTTGACCCCGGGCAAATCCGGGACTCTTCCTCCTCTGACATACACGACGGCGTGCTCCTGTGCGTTGTGGCCTTCGCCGGGGATGTAAGCACTGACCACGTTCCCGTTGGTCAGTCTGACCCTACAGGCTTTTCTTTGGGCTGAGTTAGGTTTCTTTGGTTTCAAAATCATGACTCTAAGCACAACACCTTTTCTCAATGGACACACCTGTAGATCCGGAGATTTGGTTCTTTTTTTTTTGTCTGGGCACACGGCTCCTCTTTTTATTTGATTCAAAGTTGCGGAAACAATTGGCGATGTGTGGAAGTTACGCACATTGTTGAGAGCAAATAAGTTATTGAATGGCATGGAGCCAAGCTGAGTTTTTGTACTGGTTAAAAATGCATTTTGTGGGAAACTGGAAACTGGAAACAATGCAGTCAACCTTTGCTTAGGCACTGCAACTCCAGGAAGTCTTCTGACGACGTTGGTAAACATCAATGAGTGCGGATATTGGTTTAACGCTTTAGCTGTTAATGTTTCTTGTTCTTCCTCTTATCGTCTGTAAAGAAGCAAGAAAGAAAAACGAGAAACACTTGCATTAAACTTGGCACTAGCTTTCATGCTTCACGATGAGAACGACGAATAAGAAGAGTCAAACTTAAAATCCAAAATCCAAAATCAAAACGAAAAACGAAAAAAAAAAAAAAAAAAAAAATGGTGAAAGTTGACTTGAAAGCAAAAAAAAACAAAACACGTGTCACGTGTAGTAGAAGTTGTCAAATGAATAGCTTAGTTAGGATATATATATATATTTCCGATTAAGCGCAAGTTATTTAATGAGTGGCTGTAATAAGAACAGGTGAATTATTTCATTAGTCAATGGATGATTATAGACCACACATGAAAAGGGCTTCTAAGATTAGTGCTGATCAAACAGAAAGGATAAGTCCAAATAGATACAGCAAACACCTGGATCCCTATGTTTTAGTAATCCAAACGACATCCAATAAACCAAAACAATTCACAAAAAGCTAATTGAAAAATGGGAATATCACAGAAATTTATAGAGTGGGTACCTCATAACATCCCCAATGGGATTGCAAAGCTGAGATTGAACCTATACAAGTTTCCAAACTACATCGGTCACGCAAGTAGTCGGATCAGCAGGTTCCAAAACGAGGATAACTATTCCATGGCGATGTTGAAGCTCATGAGCAGAAACAAAGAGTATCAAATTGACTGTATGAACAAACCGAGTTACACAGGTCAGAAAGTATTGAAAGACAAAACTGAAAAGGACAAACACATGTTCACAAAGCCCGTGTTGAATTTGAACATTTTTGATGGACATGGTGGCAAAGAGACAAGTGGATGGTTGAGTGACAACCTTGCAACTGAACTTGCACGCACAATCCCAAACAAAGAAACGTTTTTCCAAATACTAAAACAATACACGGAACAGTTCCCTGACAGCCGGTATTGGAAACACATATACGAAAAAAAGGAAAATTATTACAACCGGTTTATTGTGAATTGTTCCACAAAAAAGGAACAAGTGCTGTATAACGGAAGCCGTATGATTTTTGACAAGTATGGGAATATAATTGACAAGACGAGTTTACTGAGTGAATTGGACAGACTCAGGATTTTTCAAACATTTTTGGGGTCGGATTTGCAAAATTGCAAAAACGGTTTGCCTGGGGGTTCCACGGCAAGCTCAATTATGCTCAGCCCTTACAATGAAGACGAAAAGCTTCCGTCTGCAACAAGAGACACTTTCTTTGTGAGCTCAGATCATTTGATGAAACTTTGCGTGGTACAAGTGGGAGATTGCAAAGTGTTGATATGCGATAAAAACGGGATAGCACACTCACTAACAATGATGCATCATCCAAATACAACCCAAGAACACAAAAGATTAAGTCACAAAGATCCAGCATTGCCCATTGCAAAAAAACCAACTGAAACTGAGCAAAAAAAAGACGAAAATTTTTTTGAAGATGATGAAAATGTGGGGACAGATTCGTTTGGCGAGAAAAGATTTCTAAATGTTTACGCCAACACAAGAAGTTTTGGTGACGTGCAGGGCAAATCTATGGGACTTTCCTGCGAACCGGACATATACTCGTACTTGATTGGATCCACTCGAAACTTACCACATCAAGAAAAGGCAAAATTGCGGTTTGGTGGTGACGAGTGTTTTGTGTGTCTTGTTTCTGATGGTGTCACAAATGTCATGAGCGATCAAGAGATTGTGGACTTGATCACATCCACCGTAAATAACAGAGGTTTGAAAAAAGCCACTACACAGTTTGTCTGCGATGAAGTGATAAAGTACTTGTTGGCCGTGTCGGGAAAAAGTGCAGACAACGCAACGTGCTTGGTACTGCGGTTAAGCAATTGGGGGAACTGGCCTGTGTTGGATCGAACTGGAGCCATGCGAGAAGAAAGACTGATGAATCAAGATGAGCTTCGGGAATAGGTTGCTGTTTTTTTTTGTTTTTTTTTTTTTTTTGTATTTATGTATATATTTTTATTTGCAAGACTTGAGAGTCGACCTTTGACCTTGTTTTAGCAAAAATCCGAGGTGGTTGCCCAAAAACCATTCAATTCTGAATTAAATACACATCTTTAAGATAACTATGATTTTATGAAGTACGTATGGTGGTTATTATATACACGGGGTTTTGATATAGTCGCTTTGGAACAAAAGTTTAGTCACTAAAAACTGGCAAAAGCACATAAATATCTATTTGTTCTTGGTCAACGTGTATCTGAATCTCTTTCTGGTTGGAGCAAATTCACCTAGTTTGTTGCCTACCATGTCTTCAGTTATGGCTACTTCCACATATTCCATCCCGTTGTGTATTTGGAATTTCAGACCCACAAACTGGGGAAGTATAGTAGCGGCTCTGGCATTCGTTCTGACAGAAGTGCCTTTCTGCATGGCTTCTTTGATAGGCAAAGGCACAATGTTAGGGCCTTTCCACACGGAACGTTTCAAAAGCTGTAAAGAGGCACGCATGTTATTTGAAGTTTTCGATTTTGTGTTGCTAAGCTTTGAGTTACTAAACGAGGACGAGCTGGTTTCCGTTTTGTGAAAGCCTTTTTATTTCACAATGACTTGCTAGTCTTTAAAGTGCAATTGCAATGGGTAAAAAAAAGGTAAATGCCTGCTACAGTGTCTTGGAATAGTGAGCAAGAATGTAACAAAATGAATTTTTTTGTCATTGGTTTGGATCTTGTTCGTCTGGTGAACTTTTTTTTTTTTTTTTTTTTGTTCGTGCTTCGGGCACAGGCAAGTCATTTGCTAGGGTAAGCAAGACGGGAAAAATGCCCATTGACCTTTTCTTTTTCCTGTTAGGTCAAATGTCTTGAGCTATGTGAGAGATGAGATGGCGTCTTTATTGATTGATTTGCACTTATTAACTTTTAACGTCATCATGTCGAACCATTTACTAAAAAAACATCTGTTACCCATAAAAAAGCAATACCAAAACCGCTTAACAAACATCCACAATGTTTGCTGCTAGATTTGTTCCGGGAGCTATCGAATCAAAAGTCAGTAAAAAGAATACTGAAAAATCTGCACCAAAAAAAGTTCTGCCTCTAAAAAGATCCAGGGAGATCACTGAGAAGGACCATGAAGAAGAAGAAAGCATGGATGACGAGTCAAGTGACGAAGATTCCAGTGAAGACTCTAGCAAAGACTCTAGTGAAGACTCTAGTGAAGACTCTAGTGAAGACTCTAGTGAAGAATCAACAACGGATGATTCTAATGAGGACAAACAAGGCAAAGAAGGACTCTCTGAGCAAATCTCCACTATTAAAGATAAAACGGAAATTGTGCTAAATGAGCAAAACACTAATGATGACACTGACAAAAGCTCAACTCTTACCGAAACAAAGGAGTATTCAGACTCTAAACACTCCTCCGTTTTGTCCAGATTTAAACAAACCCTGACTATTCAAGATGAGCTACAAAAGAAAAATAAAAATAAGGGCCTTGAAGGAGCACATTTGGAAGAATACAATGATCAACAAGGTGCTCAAGAAGATGCCGATGTTGTTCTGCATGATTTGGCACCAATTCCGCAGCCGGCCAAAATTTACTCCAACGCGCATGATTCCGCCACCTCTTTAAAGTTGGACACTTCAACGGCTTGGTCACACACAACAAAGATTATTTATAACAATGGTATGATCAAATCGTGGGAAGACCTACCCTTGAGCAAGTTGTTGGTCAAAAATGTAAAACACAATTTCAAGTCAGAAAAAGCATTTCCCATCCAAACAAGTTTGATCACTACGGTTTTGCCTCTTTTGCAGTTTAACTATAATATAAACAAACGCATGTATCCACAAAGAACGGGTGACATTTTGGTGAATGCATCCACTGGTTCCGGTAAAACTTTAGCATATGCTCTTCCCATCATTGAAATATTGAAAAAGAGAACCATAAATAGAACAAGATGTGTGGTGATTGTTCCAACCAAAATGTTGATTCACCAAGTTTTTGAGACTTTCAACAAATTGACTCAAGGAACGAGCTTGGTATTAACAACAACAAAGTTGGAAATGTCGTTGAAAGAGGAAATCACCAAGTTTGAAAAACAGCAACCGGATATCTTAATTATCACTCCTGGGAGACTAGTAGATCATATCAACAGTGGATCTATCAGTCTTCAAGATTTGAAATTTTTAGTTTTGGATGAAGCTGATAGATTATTGAATCAATCGTTTCAAAACTGGTGTGACCTGGTCATGAATGAACTGAAAAAGCACGATAAGCTAAACAATGTTATTAAAATGGTTTTCTCAGCTACTTTGACCACCAACACTGAAAAATTACATCATTTGCATTTGAATACAACAAACACCAAACTATTCATCATGGATTCCATCAAACTGTATCACATTCCATCCTCCCTTCAAGAACATAACATTAAAATATCGTCGTCAAAGAGTGTGTACAAACCTCTATATTTGACCAAGGTGTTGAAAAATTTGAACTCTATTTCCAACTCTTTAGAAAAAGCTTTTAAAGTTTTGGTATTTGTGAAAAGTAATGAGTCTTCAATTAGATTATCACCTCTAATTCAAGCTCTATGGAAGGAAAATGAAAGCCAAATAAGCAGTATCAACTCCAACAACTCAAAACAAGAAAACAAAGTGGTACTAGAGAGATTTTCAAAAACCCAAACATTTAATCTCCATGCCGGTATATCAGTGCTAATCTCAACAGACATCATGAGTAGAGGTATTGATATAAACGATATCACACATGTTGTAAACTACGATGTTCCAATTTCTTCCCAACAGTATGTGCACAGAAGTGGGAGAACCGCAAGAGCCTTGAGAAGCGGGGACGTTTATAATCTATTGGTGGGCAGAGGTGAGTACAATTTCTGGAAAAATCAAATTGATATTGACTTGAGCAGAGATGTGGGTGGATGCGAGGTCGTGGAGGAAGACACAACAGGGAATAGTGACGCTGCTCTTGAAGAGAACCATTATTTGAGCTTGAACGAGTTGGAGGTCGCGGAATACAAAAAGTGTTTACAATCTTTTTCATCGACTTGAAAGTATGTGTGAGCTGGATAAGATGCCTTTGTTTTTGTTGGAAAACAGTATATAGCTTGATCCTGAACCTGTAATAAAACAACCCATATATCATATATTTTATCAATGGCCATTGGCGTGTTCCGCTCTCTGGAGAGGTCATCTTTAATTAATCCGCCCCGTGAAACTCTTACAGCGCAGGCCAAAAAAAAAAAAAAAAAAAAAAAAAAAAAAAAAAAAAAAAAAAAAAAAAGGTCTCTCTTCTGTACTATCATGGTTGTCATAAAGTCATTAATGTCATTAAAAGCCATTAGGAAATGGCTGTAATATCGTTAGGGGTAACAAAAAATAATAAAATCAATAAAAAAATGGAGAAAATTTTAACATACCGATACCTCTGGCGGCCACATCAGTAGCAACCATAATTGGGGATCTACCGTTTCTAAACTCTTGTAGAACCCAGTCACGTTCTCTTTGGTCTTTGTCACCATGAATAGCCAAGGCGGGCCATCCATCTTCTCTTAGATACTTGGTGATATCATCGCACATTCTTTTCGTAGAAGCAAAGATTAATGTCTTGTATTCGTTGTCTTGAGAGGCTGTTTCTAAGTACTTGTTTAAACGATCTCTCTTTTCGAAATCAGAAACAACTTCGACGATCTGAGTAATATTATGGGAGGCAGATAGTTCTAGAGAACCAACTTGAACTTGAATTGGATCATTCAAGTAATCAGCGGCTAGTTGCTTCACCTCCTTTGGCCAAGTGGCAGACCACATCAAGGTTTGTCTATCAGGTCTGATTTGATCAACAATCTTTCTGATTTGAGGTTCAAAACCCATATCTAACATTCTATCAGCTTCATCAAGAACCAGATAAGTGACTCTCTTCAAATTAGTCTTACCAATCTCTAGCATATCAATTAGTCGACCTGGAGTAGCAATAACAATTTCAGAGCCACGAGATAAATCTCTGATTTGTTGACTTTTTGGAACACCACCGTAGACACAGGTATTTCTGATTCTAGAACTATGACCAAACTTGGAACATTCTGTTTGAATTTGAACAGCCAATTCTCTAGTTGGAGCCAAAACCAAAACAATTGGTCCATCGCCTGGAGCCAATAATGGTTGAGCGTTGATATGAACAATACCTGGTAAACAATAAGACAAAGTCTTACCGGAACCAGTGGCAGCAATACCAACCATGTCCCTACCAGATAAAGCCATTGGCCAACCCTGACATTGAATGCCAGTTGGTTTGTCAAATCCTTCAGCTTTCACTTCATTCAAGACGTAGTCTGGGAAACCAGCTTCATCGAAAGTGGTGATTGGCTTTGGAATATCGTGTCCGGAAATAGTCATTTCATTTTCCTTTCTGAACTGAGCAATCTCACTGTCCGATCTGTCGCGAACACTTTCGTGTTCAACATAGAAATTCTTTTCGAAAGTTGGCAATTTGGGTAATTCTTCATCCCAGTTTGGTTTGATCAATTCCTGGGGTTGGTTGTAATTGGAACGACCACCGAAACCACCACGGTAGTTACCGCCTTGTGGTCTGTCATTGTAAGAGTTTCTATCAGAGTTTCTTCCACCGCGGAAGTCGCCACCTCTAGAATTGTAGTTAGTCTTGTTATATTGCTGATCTCTACCACCGTAAGTCATATTTGCTCTAAATTTGCCTTAATAGTGCTTAATTCTGTTACAGGTTGTTGACAAGAAAATAATTTGAATGAGATACAGAAAAGTATAAGTTATTTGAGCGTAGGACAGTCTTTTTATAAGACAAATAAACTGAAGGAAAAATTTTCTGCGATGAGCATCGGCGTAAAAAAAAAAAAAAAAAAAAAAAAAAAAAAAAAAAAAAAAAAAAAAAAAAATTTT
>ERZ794936.741-NODE-741-length-13062-cov-5.654801_pt1 | contig 13062 bp, 7 predicted proteins | sample MGYA00511083_ERZ794936 | MGnify/ENA primary metagenome ERZ794936 (study PRJEB30137, sample SAMN04331409) | food metagenome | isolation source: Y2 must sample point D1 replicate A | place: Australia: South Australia | collected 2014 ... | reverse complement strand
ATGATTATGAAGATGAAGACTACATGTCTGATTACGATAACGACTCCAAGACTTCAGAACCAGAAGACTCTTCAAACACAAGTTTAGAAGTGTTGGACTTTGAGGATGAGTTGGATGAAAAGATATTGCTAAAGCTTCAAAACAAATGGTCACAGCTGGATAATAGTATAGGTCTTGAGATCACCAATTTAATCGAATTATTCCAAAACTTGAACATGGATGAATCCAATAAAACCATTTTGGAAACCTTGAAATCTGTCAAAATATCTCAACAAAAGTTGAATTCCCAACACTTCAAGATGGTTGACAAACACGAAAAGATTGTCAACAAACTCAACAAAATCTTAAAGCTATGGATTCAATCTGTTAAGGAACTTGAATTTGAATTGATCAGCAAAGATGATAAAATCGAAGAACTTCAGAAGGAATTGAAAAGCCTAAGAAGAATCAACCAAGAAAAGAGCCAACAGACTATCTCCGATCAAAATGGAGAAAAAAACGCTTCTGGGTTGGTTGATAAGGGCCATATTGCCGTCACGGGGGAAACACTCAAAAATGAAACTTCAACAAACGAAGGATTGGATGAACTTTCATCAGATGATGAGTTCTATGACTTTGAAGAGCCAGAAGAGCCAGAAGAGTCGGAAGAACAAAATACGAAACAGGAAATGGTTGTTTTGCCTAAAGACGCGGATGCATTGAATGTGGATACTCAACTGAAACAAAAGGTGAGTGATTTAATAGATAAATACAACAGCCAAACACAAACAGAAGCAGCCAAGATCAAGAAAAATGTGATTGACTTGTACAATAATTCCGAGTTGGAAAGATTTTTGACCATTTTGACCGATGATTCGTTTGAAGGTTATCAAGACGGACCAAGAATGAAGCTATCTTTATCAGCCGATGAAAGACCAAAGATATCATTGTGGTCTGTTTTGAAGAGTATGATCGGTAAGGATATGACCAAGATGTCGTTGCCTGTAACCTTTAACGAACCTACTTCTTTGCTTCAAAGAGTTGTTGAGGACATGGAGTATGTAGATATTTTGAACAAGGCCTCGACATTCTATCAATCTTCAACCTTAAGAATGCTATATGTTGCTATATTTTCAGTTTCCCCATACGCATCCACAACAGGAAGAATAGCAAAACCGTTCAATCCATTATTAGGTGAGACTTATGAGTTTGTTGAGCCTTGGAAGAACTATAGATGTGTTTGTGAGCAAGTTTCTCACCATCCACCTATTGGTGCCATTTACATGGACTCCCCCACGTGGGAGTACTATGGTGAAAGCAATGTTGATGGTAATTTCAATGGTAGATGCTTTGACTTTAAGCATTTAGGTAAGTGGTTTATCAACTTGAAGTACGGTTTAGAAGAAAACGAAGAGCTATACTCATTTAAGAAGCCTAACAACCAAGTCATTGGTATTCTTACAGGTAATCCGCAAGTTGATAATTATGGTGAAATGGTTTTACAAAATCATAGCAATGGTGATAAGTGTGTTATAACCTTCAAAGCCAGAGGTTGGAGATCGAACCATGCCTATGAAGTTAAAGGTGAAGTCTTTAACGGAAAAGGAGAAAAAGAATGGGTATTTGGAGGTCATTGGAACAGTGAGATATTTGCCATGAGATGCACAAATGCCAAATCAGCCCAAGATGATAAGGAATTGATTAACAGTGCCAACATCAAGAACACAGAAGTTAAGTTTGACGGCTCTAAGTTCCTAGTTTGGAAGGTTAATGAAAGACCTAACTCACCATTTAACTTGACCCAATTTGCTATACAACTTAATGCTCTTCCTTCAAACTTGCCAAGCCACCTTCCTATAACAGACACAAGATTAAGACCAGACCAAAAGTGCATGGAGGATGGTCTTTACGATAAAGCTTCATCAGAAAAGAATAGAGTAGAAGAGAAGCAAAGGGCTGCTAGAAAGAAAAGGGCTGCTGAAAACGTTAAGTGGGAGCCATCTTGGTTCAAAAAGGACAAGCACCCTGTTACCAAGGATGAGTATTGGAGATTCACTGAGGAGTATTGGCAAAGAAGAAAGACTGCAAACTGGGATAACAAGTGTCCTGATATATTTTAAATCCGATTTTATATATTTTACTCAAGTTCCACTATAAACCTATGTCCACCTTAAAATCTATGTGTGTATATTCCTCGTTTTTTTTTTACTAGCAGCACGTTCCAATTAGTGTGCTAATTAGGAAGGCTTTTGACGTGATAATTTTTCCTCCCCGCTTGGCAAGTCAGTCTGGCAGTGAATCGTATATAACCTTAAGTATATTTAAAATTCAAATTTTAAACCAGAAACGAAATATTGGAACAAGAAAACAGAAAGGTAAGGACCAAAAAACACAACATTGAACATGGAAGACCAAATCATTGAACTGATTCTGCTTAGACACGGGCAATCAACACTGAACTCTAAGAACCTTTTCTGTGGATGGATAGACCCGCCTTTGACGGATATTGGCATTGAGCAAGCGAAATCAGCTGCAAGAGAAATCAAAAAACACCTGTCTACAATTTCCAAGCCTAGTGTATCTTTCTGCAGTAGATTGACTAGAACAAAGGAAACTCTTTTGACGATCCTAAAAGAACTAGATGCGTTAAACAACAATTCTGTGGAGGAAACATCCGAGAATGTTATAATTGAAAAACAAAATCCACTGACCTTTAAAAATGTTCCTGCAAATCCATCCATTGACAAAACGGGATACAAGTTCTACAGTTCTTGGAGATTAAACGAAAGACACTATGGATCATGGCAGGGCCAAAATAAAAAAAAAGTGCTTAGTATAGTCGGAGATAAAGAGTATATGCAAGTAAGAAGAGATTACGAAGGAAGACCACCTGATGTGAATTTGGATAAGGAGATGGAGCACAAGAAAAACGTGCACGATGATGTGACTTTTGGGGATGTTACTGAGGAATATGAGTTCAAGGAACCAAACAGATGCGAGAAGTATCAAATGGAGTATCAGTTCGGACATGTGGCCTTGCCGATTTCAGAATCTTTGAGCGATGTCCTTACAAGAATGACTCCTTTGTTAGAGGATTTTATTATTCCAAATATTATAGAAAGTGAAAATAAAACAGGTATGATCATTGCACATGGAAGTAGCATTAGAGCCATGTTAATGAAATTGCTGGGGCTAGATGCAGAGGAAATCAAAGGTGTTAATATCCCTAATGGAATGCCAATGATAGTTAAACTTTCATATCAGAAAATACCACATAAAAACAAGTACAACATAAAGTTTGTTGATAGATACTACTTAGATCCTGAATTGGCTGCTAAAAAAGCTGAACAAGTAAAAAACGAAGGTAGAACTTGATTTGCTTTATATATAATGAGATAATAAACAATAAATAAAATAAGATTTTTGACTTCTTTTTTTTCATGATGATATAAGTTTAAAAGAACTTTGGGTTTTCATTTTAGTAATGAAAACAACAAGTTATACATAGGGAATCTATTAATATTAAAATATTTATATATAAAAGAGAGTTAACTTCAGGCTTTTCACCAATAATTTCCGTAGGTTTGTGAAGCAACTTCAGTTTTTATTCTGTTTGTTTAATTTTCAACGTACTCAACATTGTCTTTGGCAAACTTCATAGCAAATCTCAAACTTTCATCACCGATTTTCAGTTCATGTTTCAATTTGATATGTCTACTCAAAGCATCACCTCTACTGAAGGTTTTCTTGTGGCCTTCAACCTCACCTAGTTCCTTGATACAAATCAAGCATCTGTACAATTTCTTTTGCTTGCTGTGAATAGTCTTTGTGTGTCTAACAAGGTCATAAGGTCTGGAGAATGATTTTTTACAAGCTGAGTGTTCACATTTGAATTCTTCTAATCCGATATTAGACTTTGACTTTTCATCTTTTAATAAAAGTTCAGCCTTTAATGAAGATATAATGGATGAGTCTTGAACCTTTGATTTTGACTTCTTTAATAATTCAGTAGCTACTTCCAAAGGCTTGCTTGAGAATTTGGAAGTGTTAGAATCTTTTTGCTTCAAGTTTTTGCTAGGTAATTTGACACTGTCCATGATATTTTTCTTAAAAGCGTTTTGGGCAGACAAATTTTTGGTATTGTCTGAAAAATCAAAGTTTAGCTTTTTTAGTACTTCTTGAGCAGGTAGTTCAATACCATCTTCACCTTTGATGAAAATGTTATAATCACTTACGGATTTGGATGGAATTGCATTGTTTTGAGTGTTTCCAGTGTATGAGGTACTTGGAGTACTCGATAAGGTATTTAGATTTGTAGGCAAGGTGTTTTCAGCTTCTTGAATCAATTCGTTGATATCGTCCATGTTGTATTCAGGAGAAGAAAAGTGTTTAGGGTTAATTTGTGTGATCATTGGGTTGATGGTATAGTTCATCTCGTCATAATCTTCCTTTTTTGAAGTTTCTTTATTGGTTTTATAAATGTTTTTCAAAGTATCATCAACGTTGCCTATATCTTGTGGGTAATACAATAAATCGTTGTCTTTGCTAGTGAAATCCATATCCAAATCAAGATCGTCATCAACAATGTTGCCTCTGCTCAAGGCACTGTTAGAGTTGTAATAGTAGTAATTGCTAGATGATGGATTGAAATCCAGGTTAGATTGGGAAAAACTTCTGTCATTGTCCAATACCAAATCCGAAGTCATTAAGAAATTACTTGAAGTGTCCGTAGGAGTGACGCCTTCTAGCTTATGGTTGTTGATGTTAGAAGTAGAGGTGGCTCTCGACAAGTAATGCCCTTTATTCATGTTCATTTTCTTCTTCATCAAGTACTTGCCAAATAAGTTACCTGAAGAAGTGTTATTTGAAGTATTTTGGTTAAGATTGATCTTGTTACAACCAATAGGAGTTAAAGGAACTGCCAAGGAATTGTTCAATTTATTGCTCATAGCAAAGATCTCATTACCTTCTGGGTTCAATGATAGATTGTTGCTATCAGTTCTTTGAATAATAGTAGAACTGATTTTTGTATCAATATTGTCTAGTTGTTGTTTATGATTCATGGTATTAAAGGTGTGAAATTTAGTTTATTTATTTGTATAGTTTTTTTTTTTGTAATATCAATCAGAATAATAATAAAAAAAACTTTAATGTAAGAAATTAAAACCAGGTAGGGTTTCCTTAAATTGTATATAACTAAATGATATATCTACTTCTAGTTGTTGGTTGAATCCTTATATACTAACAATATTTAATCTACGACCAAAATAGAACCAAATCTCTAACCGCTAATTTTAAAGGGGACAACTGTGAGTAAGAAAGAAAAAAAAGGGAATGTTGAGATTGGACGTTTTAACGTAAAAAAAAAAAAATTTTCTCTCCCCCGTTCTTAGCTTATATCATGAAACGTATAATCTATTAGATAATATTTCTAGTATGTGCGTATTTAAGAAGAGGAATGAAAGGAGTAAAAAACGGGTTTAAGAGGCGAATCATTCGGAGATCATTATGCTGTGATTAGTCGTAATAATAGCACCCCCTCATTTTGTCTTGCTCATACATTATGGATCTCAAAAAAAAAAAGCCCTCACTCCTTGATGGAATTCAATAGCGTAAAAAGCATAAAAATAAAACGGTGCGTTGGCATTTGATCAAAAAAAAACACAAAAAAACCCCCAAAATAGAACTTTCTGGAAAAAAAAAGGATGAATTCATTTTTATCTAAACGGGACTAATTAGTTAAACGCTTTTTCCTAATTGGGAAATTTTATATTTTATCTCTTATATATACATCATTTTTTTTTTATAAGTCAACTTCCTCACCTCTGTTTTTCTTAGTTAAACCGTACTTCTTAATTCTTATGGATTGAATGTTAATGAAACCAGTAGTATCAACAGGAGAGAAACCAGTTAATTCATCCATGGAGGATTCAATGGCATTGTACAAGATTTCGGAATCAGAGAATCTTCCAATAACAGTAGACTTACCCTTGTATAGAACCAATCTAACAGTACCGTTGACACTTACTTGAGATGGCTTGATCATACCTCTGATATATTCACATTCTGGAGAGAAATAAGCACCGTTGTATAGTAATCTGGAGTATGCTGGGGTGACAAATTGGTCTCTTATTTGTCTGACTTCCTTGTCCATGGTTAAACCTTCTAGATCAACATGTGCTTGTCTCAAGATTGTTAATGGAGCCTGCTCGTAACATCCTCTGGACTTTAAGTTGATGTATCTGTTTTCAACAATATCGATTCTACCAATACCATGTAATCTACCTAACTTGGAAGCGGTCAAGAAGATGTTCAAATCACCGGTAACAGTTTCAGTGATTTTACCTTCAGCACCATCTAATAAGTCAATCTTGGTTGGTAGACCCTTTTCAAAGGCAATATTGATGAATTGCGGAGTATTTGGAGTGTTGTCAATGTCATTGATCAATTTCCACATATCCTTTGGTGGGGTAGTGTTTGGTTCTTCCAAAATACCAGCTTCATAAGAAATATGAGCCATGTTTTCATCAGTGGACCATGGCTTGGCACCAGTTTGAGCAACTGGAATTCCCTTCAAAGCAGCATAGTCAATCAAATCCTTTCTACCCTTGAACTTTTCACAGAATTCTGGTAATCTCCAAGGAGCAATAATTTGGATTTCTGGGTCAATGGCATAGAAACCTTGTTCAAATCTGATTTGATCGTTACCCTTACCGGTACAACCATGAGAAACAAATTGACAGTTGTTTTCTAAAGCAACAGACATTTGAGCTTTGGTGATGACTGGTCTAGCCAAGGCAGTTCCTAATAAGTAGACATCTTCGTAAACGGCATTGACTTGAACAGCTGGCAATAGAATCTTAGAAACAAATTCTTCTTGAACATCGACAAGAACGTACTTGGTGGCACCAATGGCTAAAGCCTTCTTTTCAGCAGCTTCGAAGTCTTCTTCTTGACCAACATTGGCCATGAAAGCAACAACTTCGTATCCTTGATCTAATAACCAAGCTAAGATGATGGAGGTATCTAAACCACCTGAGTAAGCCAAACAAACTTTTCCTTTAGACATTTTTTTTTTTTAATATGTGTATATTATAATATTATATTTTTTATGGTTTTTATTTAAATTTTTTTTACTTCTAATCACTTTAAAAACATAATTATATTCTTGAAAATAAAGAACAGATTGTATCTGTTTATATACAACCATCTTTTTAATCATGAATCACTGTATTTCGGTAAAGGGCTTTTTTTTTTTTTTAAGATACCGCCAAGAACAGCTTGTTATCAAAATGTGCTCTCGGAGCGTTTTCCCGATGGTATATTTCGGTGTTTTTTAGCGATTAAGCTCGGCTGAGTCAGTTGTTGAAATAAAAAAAAAAATAAAACCCCCACCTACAAAACATAAACTGTTTTGAAAAGAACGAAATAAAAGGCTATGAAGAAATCATGCAATGTAGGATTAAAAAGATATATTGAAGACATTTACAATATTCAGCTATCCAGATGAAACTTTGAAAGAAATGTTGAAAAATGTATCACGTGATGTTTTGTAAAGTCCGAGAGGACTTTATTTGACTCTTAAGCTCGTTATTCAATTTTACGGAGTAAGATTCACGTTTTTTTTTTGTTCGGGTTTCAAAGCCAAAAGGAAAAAAAAAAGGTCAAACTATGAAATTACCCCCTGGCCATTTCACTCCTAGGACTTAATTTTTCAAATTCAAAATTCCGTTGATGGAGTTACCTAATTGACAGCGATAATTCTTAATATAGGGATCCTACCCAAAGAATAAACACACAATCTGGAAATGCTTAACAAATTCACTCAATTCAACAGATTCAGAACTGTTCATAAGAACTTCTCCACATCATTCATATGCCTAAATGCCCAAAGACCTCCTCCTTTAGACAATATTTTGCCTATCAGAAGAGCCAATGAGACCCATGAACAAAAAATTAAAAGATTAATATACAAGTCCAGAAAAAGAGGGATATTGGAAATGGATATAATTCTTTCTGGGTTTGCTGCTGAGTATTTGAATAAACTTAACAAAAAAGACCTTGAGAAGTACGATTTGCTATTGGACGAATTGGATTGGAATGTTTATAGATGGATCACTGATGAAGGCTTGGATGTAAGTAAAATCACCAACACTCCAAACGGACAAGAAGCTGTAGGTACTGGTGGTGGTGTCGATGTGCCTGAACATTGGAAGAACGAAACAATCGTCAAGATGTTGAAAGAATACGTTAACAGAGGTAAAGGGTTGAAGGTACCTGAAATATACGAATATTAAATATATATAATTGCGTTTAAGTCCGATTCCAACTTTACTCATGTTTTTTTCTTTTTTCTTACCTTTTTGGAAATCCCAAAAAAAATTAAAGTATAAAAAATTTTTCACCATTATTGAAAACTCTACTCTAGTATATTTTTATTACAATTACAGATATAAGATTCCAAAACCAGTACTTAGTGAATACATATAAAATGGGTGGAACTAACAAAAACATAAAACAAATAAACAAAACCAGAGCCTTAGTGGAGTCATCTTCTCTGGTGGCAAATCTACCAACTTTAAGAAATGTGAGATTAAAATCCTTGAATAGCAACACCTACATGGCAGAGTGTAATACCATTTTGGTTTCTTTACTACAATGTTGGTCTGCATTTGAACTACCTAACAGCAAATCTGAATCTATAGATACTGCATACAAAACCGGAAACCGTTTGTATGATGAATCTGTGAATGCTGCAGGAGGTAACATAAACAAGAGTAAATTGGTTCAAGGTGGTAACAACCAAACCAAGGCGAACAAATGTACTTCTTTGATGAATGATTTGATCCATTGTGCCGATGGTAAATATGGAATGAGAGATTCCCAAATAGAAAATAGCGGTGTTGGATTGCCTAAAAATCATAATTTCTACCATAGAAAAACAGCAGATGCTAGCAATAGTGCTACTCAATTTAACGATAAAATAGCCAGCATGTACACCAGAGTAACAGGTAAAAGTCCTAAAGGTATCAATGTCAAGCCTGGCAGAGAATAGATTTTTATGAAAGGAAGATTGAACAATTAGACAAAATAACCAGATGTTTTTCTATATTAAATAAAACTGAAGAAAAAGAAGAAGAAAATACAACTAATGCCCATGTAAATATATTCAGGAAAACCCAGTTGTTAATAACAATCATATATAATCTTTATTTTTGGTAATCATAATCATTGGAAAAAGAATATCACTCATTCTTGCTCACTTTTTTTTCTTTTCACAATACAGTTTCTTCCATCTCGTTCTTTCATGTCATCTATTAAGAACCAACCTGGTAAGTACACGCAATCCGTCAGATCTTTCACACCATCACGCTCGTTCTCAAAAAGATTTCTATTATTTATGTTTGGATTTGTTGATTCGTTGAACAACCATGGATTCGCCACTGTTTCTGATGGTTTACCCAATGATGTATATCCAACATCGTACAATGAACAATGCGGTTCTTTGCTGAACAGCAGGAATGACCACACGTTCTTTAATGACCAGCTAAGAATAGGCTGAATTCTTATAAACTTCGGATAGTTCTTGTCTGTTGGTTGAATGGCCTCCATCTTGTAGTTCACAGCGTCTGTTTGCCTGGTTCCTAAAAGTATCCCTATGTTCTCATTATGTCTTGAGTGTCTACTGTCTAAATATTCATTCAAAGTATCTACCATTTCATTAATATTTGTCACATACAGATCCAGTTCATAAAGCTTCTTGCTTTCTTTAATGAATCCTATAAGTTCAGGAAAATTGTCATATGTCTTTAAATATACTGCTGGGATCTTCACATCTTTATATTGGATCTGATGCTCGTATTTTTTAAAAATACTAGCCAAATAAACGATCATTAAGACTTGACAGTCTTTTCCTCCATTATATGATATAGATAGGTAATGTTTTTGGAAGTCATCATCATCCACAAACGGTGTCCATCTTTCTAATATCGTTTCTGTAAATAAGTCTAAACATGTCTGTAATTTAAGCTTTGTGTCTTTAATGATTTCCGTTTTGTCTTCTAGATTTAAATATCTTGTAGTGATGTCATAGCATCTTTTACAAGCCTTATATATATGCGAATCCTCATTCATTTTATTATTACTCTTTGGTTAGAGGAATACTGTATATATGTTTTCTTTGAACAAATTCTATAGAACAAGATTTTTAAGTTTATTTTTTTTTTTCATGGCTGCGGTTTTAAAAACGAAAAAAAATAGTATGAAAAATTTAAAATCAACCAAATTTAACCATATATTCAAACTTTAAAACAAGTCATACTGCGACATGTAAATTGTTTTTAAAATGACCAAATTAGTCAATAACTGTATATTCTTAAGTTAATAACAAAATGAACTTGCAAAAAAAAAAAAAAAAAAGATGATGAAAACATACTCTTTATTTATCAGAACCGCTGTTTTATAGTTATATTTCATCGTTTAAAAACCTTCTAATGCTAAAGCGGCTTTCTTCAATCTTCTTAAACCTTCTTCATATTTGCTAGGATCGAGTATCATATCAGCTGTAAGCTTACTTAAATTATTGACTAATAGTTGCAAATATTTTTTTTCTTCATCTCTCATGCCCAGATTATCAAAGTCATTAACTTGTGCAACGTTGCCCAGCAGACTCTCCATAGTGTTTAAGTTGAAGTTGTTTGCTGGGGTTTTAGTATTCAGTTGTCTTCTTATAGATTTCTTCAAGCTCTTGGCAGAATCATCGGTCTGGTGATCAGACTCTATGTCCTCGTATTCATCGTCATCATCGTCTATGTTATTTGTTTCGGTTACATCCTCATCTTTATACGAGTCCAGTAAGCTATTTTCATTCATGCTATCTGCTCGAGTGGATACAGGCACACTAATTTTTTTAACCACAGTATTCAAAGGCTTGGTTATGCTGATGTTTTGTGCAAATTTACCTGCGAACTCGTCGGAGTTTATGTTGTCTTCTATAGAGTTAGCTGCGCTATAGAATTTATCCAGAGATTCTGTGCTTTCTAACGTAGACCCTTGATAATCTACTTGAGGCTTTTCAAAAATTAAAAAATTCTCTTTTTCAGTAGGCTCGTTTCCAGATGCTATAGACTTTAATTCTTCCAATTGCTCAGAAAGCTTATCTTGAACATCGTCCAAACTTTGCCTTTTTATTTCCTGTTGTAAATCAAATTTTCTTGGAGACAATGGAAGCCTTCTGTTTTTTGAAGGTGATGAAGGAACACTTCCTTCATTAGCAAGCATCTGACTTAGCTCTGATCCTAAAGACGAAGCATCTGTTGATATTGGTCTATTCTTACTTCTCATTGGTGGTTTGATATGGTTTTCTTTAGTAACATTGATCATTTTTTTCCCCAATGAGTTAGAATAAAAAGACGCTGGTTCATCTTCTTGTATGCTCTTTTCGTTTATATCAGATAAAACTCTTTGATTGTTGATAGGAGTGTGTATTATCGTATTTGCTGTTGTTTCGTTGAAGTATTGTGTATCATCATTCACATTTGCCATGTCACTAGTGGATCCTGTTTTGTCTGCTAAATCAAGCATTTTATTCAAACGATTCAATTGCTTCTGTTTAGTATTGTCATTAGATTGCATTTTGGTAAAAGAAAAATGTTATTATTGTTTTTTATTTTATTTTTTTTGGTTACTATAAACATTATCTTTTAATCAAAGCAGATCTTCAAAGAAAAGATCACATTGATGATCGTTAATAGTTATAATATAGAAAGACTTGTTTAAAATAAAAAATACATTGATTATAACGTGTGAAAAAAAAAAAATATAATTGAAAATAAGGATACTCTACAAGATTTTTTAAAACTATCCTAATCGGGAAATGCATCTGTAAACAAATATTTTCCAAATATTTAAACCTATGAAACTATATGAAAGAGAATCTCAAGCTAAAGTTATGCTTTGCTTATATATCAGATCTATATCTCTTAAAAGTGTCTTTATAATTATAGAATTGTGACCCACTCTTCCTTGAGTTTTCATATTTTCATTGACATTTTGGGAAAATATAAACCCCTTTTCTTGATTGTTCATGTTCAACAACTTTTTTGGAGAGGAATGTACCGAGGAGATTACAGATAAGTTCTCCACGTTTGTGTTTTTTGGCGATTGCTCCCAAAGACAAAGCAAGTAGTCCCTAACCAACTTAAAGTTTTGTGTTCTTTTGGGGAACATGTCTCCCTTGGTAGAATCTTGTTTCAAATTATTATAACTGTGAGTTTTTTTATTAGATGAGTCTTTCTGGTTGGTGTTTTCTTTATTCATGTAGTAATTGATCTTAAAACCAACATATTGCTTGAAAACAAGCTTCAAAAACTTCAAAAAGTCTATTTGCAAAATCAAAGATCCTTGGTACTTGTCTAAAATTGTTTGAACTATTTCAAAGAAATTTGCATGATCCACTATGAATAAAGACAATGGCGAGTACTCCAGTGTGAACAGTAAGTCCGCATCATCTCCAGTAACATCTTCGTTATCCTCAATCTTTGCATCTGCGGACACAGTCATGGAAGAAAGTAACTTGTGGATTGATTTGAATACCAAATCAAATGCATTTGATTTATACTCTTCGGATTTTTTGTCTTCAGTTCCAAAGTTTTTGATCAAGTTCATTTCAATGAACCCATTTAAAAACAATCTTAAATCTATGTTTAAAATATTTTTCCCATCAATAGATAACTGCATTGTTTTTACATTAGGAAAGGTCATAATTTTGGCTCTTAATAAAACATGACAACAGTTAGATAGAGTGTCTATGGCGTAAGTTGAATAAGTGATGTGGGTTTGAAGGTACAAAATAGAAACATATGCGTAATACTCATACACCCATAAATTCAAATCCAAGCTTTTATTATCAAACTCTATTGATAAATCAGCTATTAATTTAATAATCAACTTCAAGTCATATCGGTGGTATTTAATGATATTGCTGTCAAATACTTTTGGATCCAACTTTAAAGAAGACAACTTCTCACAAGTAACCAACAAAAAGCTCTTGTCTATGAACATTAATTTGGTCGATGGCTGGAA
>ERZ794936.740-NODE-740-length-13066-cov-6.356852_pt1 | contig 13066 bp, 10 predicted proteins | sample MGYA00511083_ERZ794936 | MGnify/ENA primary metagenome ERZ794936 (study PRJEB30137, sample SAMN04331409) | food metagenome | isolation source: Y2 must sample point D1 replicate A | place: Australia: South Australia | collected 2014 ... | reverse complement strand
ATTCACGTGGCGATGTTCCGGTGACCCGGGGCTCGATTTTTAGCACAGGTCATGAATTTGAATCATATGACCAACAAGAGCCGAAAGTTGCAACACAAACCAAAGCGACAGCAAGCAGAAACAAAAAAGAATGTAGATTGTGGGTGATTTTAGAATTCGCAGGTCCTTGTCCAGCTCACTACTTCATCCGGGGCTCTGAGCCTCGGTAGTAATAAAATGCTCGCATCGGACATACGGAAACACCTTTGCAAGTATGACTTGAATCCTCCATGTCTCTCATACATTTTTAAATTACGCCTGTGTACAACAAATTATTACGACCTTAGATAAGAACTAAAAGAAGCTTCTTGAAGTTTCATATACACGGGACTTATTGGTGAAGAGAAGTCCGGCTGTGCATTTACCCCAGATTTCACGCGCGCCTCGGCGTTTCCTGGGGCATGAATATCGGCATCACGTCATCCGCTTCCGAAGACAAGACTTTGGGCTCAACGGGTTTACAGAGATTCGAGACGGCACATCCACGTACTGGGATTGGGGTAAAGTATAAAAACTCTGTCTTTAGGGAAGTTGACGAGGCCAGCTTGTACATACAAGGTGATGTAGACTTTATCGGATCTCGTAGGCTCTCTGCAGATATATGCAGTCGGTGTACCCTCGGGTAAAAGGAGGATGTGCTGGGATGGCATAATTTGTGGGGTATATAAAGAAGTGACGAGTACACGGCTAACATAAATAGGTGATTAAAAAAGGACGCTATTTTTTTCAGAAAAATTCTCAAACTATTCAATTCAACGGTCTATCCTGCGACTCAATTGCAATATAGCGGGCTAGCACTCATTTACCCCGCAATTCGTTCTAAAGCGGATTCAAATATTATACAACCACTTCAACATCGAGACATTTTCTTCATTTATTCAAAACAAAGCCTAGAGAATGTCTACCCAAAAGAAAGGAGGTTCCATTACTGACTTGGTAGCTGGCGGTACGGCTGGCCTCTTTGAGGCTCTATGCTGTCACCCTTTGGACACCGTGAAGGTCAGAATGCAATTGTATAGAAAGTCAGGCCAAAAACCACCTGGATTTGTCAGGACAGGGATAAACATTGTACAAAAAGAAACGTTTTTGCTGCTTTACAAAGGGTTGGGCGCAGTGGCTCTAGGGATCGTGCCAAAAATGGGAATTCGGTTCCAATCTTACGAATTTTACCGGTCATTTTTGAAGGACGACAAAGGCATCATTTCCACCGGCGGGACTTTTCTTGCTGGTGTTGGGGCCGGAACTACCGAGGCGGTTTTGGTTGTGAATCCGATGGAAGTCGTTAAGATCAGATTGCAGGCTCAGCACCACTCAATGGCCGATCCGTTAGATGTTCCCAAGTACCGCAATGCGCCACACGCGGCATATCTCATTTGCAAAGAGGAGGGTTTCAGAACTTTGTACCGTGGAGTTTCCTTGACCGCTGCTCGGCAAGCCTCGAACCAAGGTGTCAATTTCACCGTGTACTCAAAGTTGAAGGAAAAATTACAAGAATATCACCAGATCGAGATGTTACCCAGCTGGGAAACGTCTTTGATTGGATTAGTGTCTGGAGCTTTAGGCCCACTCTCAAACGCCCCCTTAGACACCATCAAAACACGGTTGCAAAAAACCACCTTCGCCTCTAATGAGTCTGGATGGGTGAGAATTGCAAAGATTGGCAAGCAGTTGATAAAAGAAGAGGGCATTAACGCACTCTATAAGGGCATCACACCCAGAATCATGAGAGTTGCACCAGGTCAGGCAGTCACATTCACGGTTTATGAGTTCATGAAGGAAGTTTTGAACGGCAATTCCGCGATCCCCGGCACGAACAAGAAGCTTTGATCAAATGATGGGGTTCGCATTTAAAGAATGCGTCGAGCGATCACTGACGAGAGAGATTGACATACTCAAGTTTGTAGAACTTTCATACCATAAATCGGATATCGACAAAATAGTCTGTAGTGTGTACGGTACAAACTGTTTTTAAAAGTTGCATCCTGGCCGTTCATTCATTGCGGGTGCACTGGATTTGGCTGGGCCGACTTGTCCGCGCATGAGCCGTGGCCACCGCCTCCGACATTTGTCTTTATACACATCTGAATTCCCGTATGAGCAATTCAACATGAGACAAATAGCTAGACTTAGATTAGATTTGAGCTTTTCTCGACAACTGTTGAGCCGCAATGGCTCATTTCTTTCGCCGATGCTGAGTACTATGCTCGGCCATTGTTATCGATCGCATTACAAATCGGCCCATGTATCGTCAACAATAAGAGCCCTTTCACATTCCACGAAAACATTGCGGACACGAAGAACGGAGGAAATCTCACCAGAGGAAATTCAAAAACTTCGGGAATTGAGGGCCCACAGGACGCTGAGCTCTTACTATTATCATGAGTCGCCGTCGTCAGATGCTAGAGAGTATCAGAATGACCCCAGCCAATACCGTACAGTGTTTGAAATGCCTCCCAACGAGAACGGGATTATCACACCCGAGGACGGAATTTACAGCTTATTGAAAGAGCCGACGCTTGTGATTGAAAGGCAGGTGGAGTTCATGAACGTCATCCTTGGGTTCGAGCAGGCAAACAAATATAAGATTATGAATTCATTGGGAGAGCAGATTGGGTACATGGAGGAAAAGGACTATGGTATCTTGAAGATGATTGGCAGGCAATTTTTCCGCCTTCATAGGCCATTTGATATCGACGTATTCAACAACTATGGTGATTTACTCATGACAATCAAGAGGCCATTTTCGTTTATCAACTCCCATATCAAGTGCCTCTTACCTGGCTTTGATAACCAGGGAAACCTCATGCATGAAGTCATAGGCGAGTCAGTACAAAGCTGGCACTTATGGCGCAGACGCTACAATCTATTTAAACTCGATGACGAGACCACAGACGAGTACAACCAATTTGGTCTGATTGACCTGCCTTTCTTGGCATTCGATTTTCCCGTTAAAAATGAGGCGGGCGATGTCATTGCATCGGTAGATAGAAACTGGGTCGGCTTGGGCCGTGAACTTTTCACGGACTCGGGTGTTTACATCATTCGTATGGATCCAGCCAGCTTTGCTGGGTTGGGTGATATGTACCCTAGTGTGGCAGGTCCGCTCACTTTGGACCAGCGTGCTATTTTGTTAGGCAACGCTGTCAGTATCGATTTTGACTATTTCTCGAGACACAGCAGGCAAGGCGGTGGCTTTTTGAGCTTTGGTTCTTACGAATAGAAGATTTTTGGTCCGCATATTCAGCAAACACTGTGATAAAATATATCGTCATTACTATTTATACTCTTGTTCTGCTCATAGTCTTTGCCCTGGCTTTCAGAAGAACTTTGCTCCACTCCTCGTCAGACATGGGGCCACAAATGTCTTTCAAAAGCTGCACCGTCAATCTTGTGTAGTCGTGTCTTCTCCACTTGTTATCCCTATTCCACCGTTCTCTTTTTTCGAGCTCCTGCTGTATAGAAAGCTCGTCTCCAATTGCCTGGTACTGCTGCAATTTGTCATTAGTAATTGCGAGGAGCGAGAACCTGATCTCACCGGCATACTTCGAAATTCTGCGCTGAAGTACGTCTGGAAGTTTCTCATAGAACTCTTCGGGCGTCAGCAAAGTGTCGTGCTTGATGGGAAACCTTTTGAGCCCATCCAACTCGTAGATCGTGTTATTTATGTTAACATAGGTGATAAAGTGAAACAAACCATTGTCCTTTTCATCAACGTCGGGCCGAGGAAGGTCATCTTGATCGATGAATTTCGGAGCACTGAACGAGTTATGGACCTCACGGATCACGTCGCTGTTTGATAAGACATCCCCGCACATGTCTGGATCGAATCCAGAAGCAAAGCTGAGAATGTTTGAGAGCTCAGAGCCAATATTTATCTCATCTGTTTTGTTTAAAAGCGAATTGAGCACAGCTTGAGTGGCACAGGCATTTTGGATTGTCTGACGAGCAAAGAAAATGCCGCTTTCTTGGTAATTTGCATCATAGGCCCCATCTAGCGGCAAGTCTTGCGCTGTAGAATCACGGTCGACTGTTCCGTACTTGAACAAGAAAACCACGGCATGTATGGGCGCCAGGGCCTTTAACGAAGCGGAGTCGATGGAATATAGCTCCTCAATTTGAACATTTTCAACGCCAAGCCTCGAAACAAGTTCGGTAAATACGCCTGCGTCGGAGACAATTGTATTCCAGCCAGATGACATTTTTGGCTGTGACAAATAGGATGTGAAAATTGAATAATGTACTAAGTTCAAATGGCAATGGGCCCTTGCGTCAATGATCGGCAGGCGATTGCGAAAGTTGGGCCGATATGGCTCGCTTTGAAAGCCGTGGCCCGTGCGTGAGCCCAGCCACCTAATATCTGAGAAAAACCTCTCGGTGACTAGAAACCTTTCAAGCTCCACTATCAAGTATCACAGAATCTGTAAATTACATCAAAAACCAATTTGACAATCTTATTGGACTGGTTCATACGTGCCTCTGGGTTTCCAAATCGTAACTAATGTAACCAGGCACTGCTCCATATCGCGCACCCAAATCGCGACAACTGGTGTTAAATCTACACGTCAGCTGAATACACCACCAAAACTCTTGTTTGAGCGAACATCTCACATCTTCCACAAACCATGTCCATTCTCGAAGAAAAGATCAAATATGTTGATCTCCTCAGAGACTTTAAGGAGAACTCGACTGAAATCTTTCCCAGCAAGTTGAGCCAGTATCAACTGTTGATCACGATTCTTCTCGCTATTATCTGTATGTATCAAAGATCAATATGATTTCTTCGAACCTTTCACTAGCGAAGACTGCGCTTTGAGCTCGACATTGACGCCGAACTGTTACTAATACCTAGCCTTCGTCTCTTTGGCCCTGACGCTCCTCAATAGAAAGGGCAACTTTCTGACATACTTGGCGGGCTCGATTATCGCGTCCATCTCCATAGCGTTGACGAGCATATACGCTTGTAACTTCTTCGGTGTTTACATCTAGGCAAATGAAAACTAGCAGAAAAACATAATAAAATATCAAATCACGACCATCAACTGTAGGCTCAAGCACAAAGATCGAGATTTCATAGGGTGCTGGATTGAATTATGCCCGAACCTCAATGGACCTTGCCTGACGCTAAGTAATGGTGCGGTGCGGAGCCGATTCACGCAGCAGGCCCTCGCAATTTCGCGGCCAGGTGTCCGGTGGCCCCGACCAGTTCTTCATCTACACTTTCTTCAAAATGAAGATCAATCTTCTTGCCTCACTTTTTGTGGCGGCTACTGCCCTCGCTGGCTCCTCAGGATTCTATGCAAAGGATACAAACATCTACGAGCTCACACCACTGAACTTTGACAAGGTTGTTCTTGGGTCAAACTACACCACCATAGTCGAGTTCTACGCACCGTGGTGCGGCTACTGCAAGCAGCTAAAGCCTGTTTATCATAAATTGGCCAAATACATCCAAAAGGATGCAAACCTCGCCGTCAATGTTGCTTCTGTAAATTGCGATGAGCCAAATTCGAAGCCACTTTGCTCGAAATATCGTGTTCAAGGCTACCCCACGTTGATGGTATTTCGCCCACCAAAGTACCTGAGACACTCACCTACATCGGGCAAACACATTCCAGAGACATATAATGGACAGCGTGAGTTGCCGGCAATGGTCGAGCACCTCTCCACACGGCTCAAGAACTACGTCAAGAAGTTCCACAATTTGTCTTCAAAGTCGTTTCCAGAATGGCTCAATGCAGACGATGGATTGGAGAAAGTGGTTGTTCTTTCCAAGTCCGACGGTGTATCTTCGCTTCTCAAGTCGCTAGCCATTGATTTTCTTGATACTTTGAGCGTCGCGAGTGTATCCGTGAAACAACCAGTTCTGAACCCGGTCATCAAGTTTGAAGAGAATGAAATCGAGGTGCCGTTGAAGGAAAATGACTCGCTCCCAGTTTTGCTAGTTTACAAGAAAGACGAGAAAAAGTTTGTGCGCTACAAAGGTAAGAAATTGAAAAACATGGAAAAAGTTCAACAGTTTATCATCGACACAGCTGGTGTGGTTCCTAGTGAGGGCACATTACTGAAGAAAGAAAAGAAGTTGGCCAAGTGGCGTGGCATTAGCAAAAACAACAAGGACGAACTCTGATTGATAAGGCTCGAGGAAATGTCTGAGATCTGGACATGAAGTAAAACGCCACTCGTTCGAAGCATTCGCAGTGTCTTTTTCTTTTGTATGTGTATGTGATAGAACTCGCGAGTCAAAACATGTCGAAACCATATGCATTCACTAGCTTCTATTATAACCCTAACTTTTCAAAAAGATCATCTGCCAAATCAGCATCACCCGTAATGCCCCTTTTCTTTTCTTCCGCGTCTAGGGACTCTATCCAATTGGTGACCTGATTTACCAAAAGCTTAGAGTTTGGAACAAAGTGACCACCTGGGTGCTTCAAGACGTGCGAGTTTTTTTTCGAGATGTCATAGAACGTGTATGCCCTATCGTCACCAACAATTGTATCAAGCTCGCCAATGACATGCAACACGCGTGCCTCCGTCGACTCACCGTCATCTTGTGTGTATAGCGAAGTGTATTCAGGCATCAATTTAGTGTCAAGTTTAAATCCGGAGTAGAGAATAGCAAACTTGAGCGGAATGCCAAAAGTGGCCTCGAAATTGTTCACCAAAGCCCCAGCAAGACATGCGCCCTGTGAAAACCCGATTATGCCGACAACGGGTGGAGCAGAGGTGACGTTCGACGAGGACGCATCGGATTCTCGAGTTTCAGTGCTTTTCGTATCCGTTTCACTTGGCCCAGACTCCAAAAAAAGGTCATGCTTCACTTTCTGATCTTCAGGAGATCCATCGATTATTTCGCCATCGTTGATGTATCGGCGAATAGCATTGATAGCGTCATCGAGATTTACTCTCCCAGACGCATCCCTATACCACCAAGCTCTATAATTTGTCGCTTCATCTGGCTCTGCAGCGACGGAATTGAATTTTGAAAGAGCGTCCGAGGAGGGAAGTTGCGCTGGAGTAAGATTATAGGGGGCATTCAAGTAAACCGCTTGATACTTGAGGGCTTTTAGCTTCTTCCTAAGGGCTGACGTTTTGGCATAAAACACCGACGAGCTCTGCGTGAAACCGTGGAGGAAAAGTACTCTTCCTTTGTAGTCGACTACTTTTTTTGCTGACATGATATTGAAATTAAAAAAAAGGAAGAATCGTCCTAATTGAAATGGCGAGTGTGGCTCACGATGGGGCCCGATAAAGATCTCGCGGTCCGGCAGGGCCCAGGTCGAACATATACGACGAGGTTCAGTTCGGCGATTGTCTCAAGATTTGATATACACACTTATGATTTGATGAATTTTGCGAAATGTAGAACATTTACGATTTTCCTTCATCTGATTCAGGTCTATAAGAATTTTTCAAGATCGAGGATCAGGCGTATGACGTGGATTTTGGAGCTCTCGGTATTATCGCCACGCCCGTAATACTGCTCAAAATCGTCCTTCTGCTTGAGCAACTCATACTCTGCTTCCACCTCTACATAGTGAAACACCCTACCAAATCCCAAATCATGGGCTGCTTTTACGTTGATTTCGGAATCATCCACGAAGTACAAACGGGAGACCTGTGATTTGTCGTCGCCAGCAATCCCTATAGTGCGCAAGCAGTTAAAGTAGAACTCTTTCATGGGTTTGCACACGATGGGGCTCAGAGAATAGTCGCAGAAGGTCAAACCATCAAATAGATCTCCAAGGCCTAGAAAGGAAATGACTCTCAATGCATGGTTTTTGTAAGCATTAGTCACGAGCCATAACATGTCAAAGTCCCCAGAATTTTTGATACGGAGAAGCATGTCTCTGAGTTCGGGCTTGTAGTGCAATACCAGCTTCAAGTCTAGCGAATCATCGACCTTTTGATTGTACTCCAACGCGTTCACTTTGTGATTACGAACTAATCCCTCCAATGCCAAGCCATATGTACGATAGTAATTGATGTGCAAGTCATGGGCGTCCTGATCGTTCAACAAAAGCTCCTCTTTGAAATACTTATGGATTTTAACCTGCATCATATCGTGAATCTTCGTCGATCTTTCGTAGAGGCAATTGTCAATATCAAAGAGAAAAATCTTCAGACTGCTGGTGCCTTCCGGGACCGGCCCAACACCATACTTAAGGTAGACCAGACGACCTGGAAACTGAGCATCCTCCAATTCTGGGTTGGTGTATGTCAACGAAGACATTGTTTTGGATATTTTACCTAGTTGAGTTCGCGTGGTGTCAGATTTATATCTGACGGAAAGAAATGGGGTGCCGTTGGAAATCTTGGAAAGGCCAAAGTCAGTGAGCGCCGAACATGAGTATCTGAGACGCGCCCGACAAACGTGGTGTCAATCAATCGACCTGCATACAGCGCACGGAAATTGAATGCCAATTCCGATTGATCCCGTGGTGGTGCGAATAATGATTGACGCATTTAACCAGCAACGAGCCAAAGCGAGAACGATTACGAAAACCTTCTCTTTATTCTTCATAAAAGAAGTCACGGTCAGGTAGCACGTCGCTCTTGCTCAATAGGGTAGCACTATAGTCAAGGGAATGGTACGTATCACTTAAAAATAACGTGAGACGGATCTTGTCCCGCATATTTTCAATGGTCAGAAAAGATAATTGGCCAATAATCAGTTGGTAAGAATCCTTGCATTCTTGCAACCTTTCAAAACATGTCAAAAGCCCTTTACTTTTCAGAGGAGACTCCACCAAGACGTGGGAGACGATTATCGTAGAAATGAGCTCTGCCTTATAGAAGTTTTTGTAGATGCCAGCCCTATCGATCTCCATGCCATCTACTGTGGACGAGACGCTCAACCTGCTCAATTTTTCAATAGTTTTAGCCACCTGCGCCAATATCTCCCTATTGTTATCAAACTCAAGAAACTTATAAACAAGTCGATTTACAAGTTCAGCCGATGGCTTCAGGGGAGGAATCAGATGGCGCAAATTCAAAAGCATGTTATAATGCATTTCAAGCTTTTTTTGAATCTGAATCTCATTGTCAGCGTATAGAGTCGGCAATACCAGCGAGAGGATGCTGTGTACATCATCCAAGAATGATTCTGCGCCAAACTTGAGGCTCCATATGTCGATAAACAACTCAAAAATGGGGCCAACGAGCGTTCTTTGCAAGTATCCTCTTTCGAGATTATTTATGTGAAAGTCTGAGCATGCCAAATAGAAATATTGGAATAATAGAACAAAGTCATCCCTGGTGTTGGCACGTGGGAGATACACGCGGAACAAGATGCTCAGCCGCAAGACATGCAAAGACAAATGGTTGTTGTAGTGTACTAGCCTAAGGCTCACTTGCATTACCGTGTTCAGGTCCACGAGTCTTGCGCCGATAGCACGCATCAGTTCGGTGATAGAGGGACAGTTCACATTTTCCGAGTCATTTTCAGTCTCTTCTGAACGGGCTGTGCGCCAGCGCTCACAAGCACGGCATGCAACTTTTTCAACAAAAGCTAAAGAATCCAAATCAAAAATTGACAGAAGTGCCGCGAAGACAAATTGCAAGAAGGGTATCAGAGACGCCTCGAGTTTGTGCAAAAACCTGTCAGGACTACCGGAGAGGAATCTCAAAGCGATCGATAGGGTGGGGGTTGCTTTAGTAAACGACTCTCCGACACTCACCCTTTCTTGATTATCGAAGAAGTAGAATTGGCGCGATGTTTCCATGTAAGGGTCATGTGACAAACTCTTTTGGACATAATCGTCAATTATCTGGGCATCATTTTTCCAGCTGTACACGTAATTGGAGCCGTTGTCATTGAGCTCTTCCAAAATTTTGTGTCTCTCACTTTCAAGCGCTGCAAGCCTCTTGCTATTCTTGTCATCTTCCTCCTGTAGTTGCTTGGCAATCTCCTGGTCTCTCAATAAGATTCTCCGGTTCCTATCTCCTTCTGTTAAGAATATACTCGGGATCTCCATGGGCGGGGTAGCTGAATTACGTCCTGATCTGGTTCTCATTGGTGGATTATCTTTCTTATCTTCTTCTGGGGTATCGACTTCGGTGGCTTCTTCATTGAAATTGTCTGTTTCATTGAGATCGAGCAGTATGCCATTGTCTTTTCTGTCGGCGGCTGACTCTGCAGCTTCCGCGAGAGCTCCTTGTTCGACTCGAGGTGAAAAGGTCTTGCTAGATTTCAGCAGTGTCCCAAGCTCTTCAAAGATCTGATCAATGAATGAGTCGTCCCCATCTGAAAAGTCCGTAAATTCATCAGACATTGCATCATGCGGTTTGCGGCGTGTATTCGATTGTTACCGAGTGAATAAGTGTGACTTCACCCAAGATTTCATGTAAAAGTGCTCGCAATTCAAAAAAAAAAAAAAAACACATCACAGACGCGACCGAGCCAGACACGTCCGCGCGGTTTGCACTTGTTGAGGATATGAACTTTCTTATAGTAAACTTACAATTTGAGAGCCTTATACCAGGACCATTACGTGCCTTTACTCTCGTTGTGATATTCAGGATTTTACCTCGTATTAGGCCGTGCGTGTGGATATGATGGGTGTTTTCACCTACAAACTCAGTAGTGGACTGTTTTGAGGCTTGATACGCTTCAGACAGTAAAACGAAAGTACGAAAGACATTTCACTTTTTTAAATGCACTTTGTCTGAACCGAATTGCGGCCCTACAAATATGTAGCTTCAGTCTAAACTTTGGCCCCATGGCCCTACGCGGCCGTGCGCGGCACTGTGAGGAATCTCAAAATGCCGTCTTATAGTTGATCCTCTTTTCAAAGCCACCCAAGCGGACAGTTTTTCCCATATTCCACATCCGGCAAATCTCCAATAATTGCTTCTTTTCCCTTGAATGCTACTGATAATAATAATATTATTTACCGGGGCATAAGTATCTTTGGGTCATTATTGACCTTATACATCAGGAAAGCTCCGCGGCCCATCCTGCGCGTTATGATAATGACAATGGTGGCCTTTTCTACTGGCGGCGGCGTTTCGGGCCGCACCCCTAGACGGCTCCATGCGTACTCCACATGCCAAAGTGCTCCTGTCATAATAGTTTTTTTCTCCCCCAAATTCAAGTAAAAACACATCAACAAAATGTCTTTTGAAAAGCTTCCTTTGGAACCATTGTTTGCAAAAATCGATGAATTGAAGCCGCAGTTCATCGACAGATTGGCCAAGGCCATTGCTATCCCCTCTGTTAGTTCCGACGAGGCGCTCCGGCCCCGTGTTGTGGACATGGCTGCATTTTTGGTGAACGAACTCACAAATTTGGGGTTTGCCGACATTCAGTTGAAGGATTTGGGTACTCAGCCTCCGCCTGTTGTTGACGCGAGTCTCCAATTGCCACCGATTGTTTTAGCCCGCTTTGGCGCCGACCCGGCCAAGAAAACCGTGTTGGTCTACGGTCACTACGATGTGCAGCCAGCGCTTAAAGAAGATGGCTGGGCCACTGACCCCTTCACGTTGTATCATGACACAGCTGCAGATATCTTGTATGGGAGAGGCTCCACTGACGACAAGGGCCCTGTCTTGGGTTGGTTGAACGTGGTAGAGGCGCACAATGCCTTAGGCTGGGATCTTCCAGTGAACTTGGTGGTTTGTTTCGAGGGAATGGAGGAATCTGGCTCTCTTGGCTTGGACGGCTTGATCGAGAAAGAGGCCAAGGCGTACTTTAAGACGGTGGATACCGTGTGCATTTCTGACAACTACTGGCTCGGTACGACTAAGCCTGTCTTGACCTATGGCTTGAGAGGCTGTAACTACTACCAGGTATCTATCAAGGGTCCGGGTGCTGACTTACATCTGGGTATCTTCGGTGGTGTGATCGCCGAGCCTATGACTGATTTGGTCCAGGTTTTGGCGAAATTGGTTGACAACAACGGTAAAATTCTTATCCCAGGTATCCTGGAGATGGTGGCACCTGTCACCGAAAAGGAGGATGCTTTGTATGATGACATTGACTTTTCCCCTGAGGAATTGCATGCTGCTGCTGGCTCAGAGACCGGATTGCACAACAACAAGAAAGACATCTTGAAGCACAGATGGAGATTTCCTTCTTTGTCAATTCATGGGATTGAAGGGGCCTTTTCTGGTGCAGGTGCCAAGACCGTGATTCCATCTAAAGTCGTGGGTAAGTTTTCTATCAGAACTGTTCCCGACATCGAGAGCAAGAAATTGGATCAGTTGGTATTTGATCATGTTAATAAGGTGTTTAAGGAACTCAACTCAAAGAACACGTTGGTTGTCGAGTTAATCCATGACGGCGACTACTGGGTGTCGGACCCATTCAATGAGTCCTTTACAGCTGCTTCCAAGGCCACCGAGCACGTGTGGAACGTGAAGCCTGACTTCACCAGAGAGGGCGGCTCGATTCCAATAACCTTATCGTTCGAGCAGATGCTTGGAACGCAGGTCCTCTTGTTGCCCATGGGCAGAGGCGATGATGGCGCCCACTCGATCAACGAAAAGTTGAATGTAAGCAACTACATCAATGGCTGCAAAACTCTTGGTGGTTACTTGCACTACTACGGTAAAGTTTAATTGTGCTCTCTGTACCGCAAAACAACATATCACGTACGTTTTTTAATTAAAGGGTAAATATCGAATTTGATAAAGGATGTCAGTGTATCGAACTTGCTTCTCATCGAGGTCACCAAAGTGTAGAGCGGAAGAGCGCATGGAGAGTTGTCGCAACTGTTCGATACCCCATGGAGCCGAGCGATCACATTCTCGCATTGTTTCAAAAAAGACCTTTCAACTTCATTAGTGAATCAGTATTAAAAATATATGGAGCATGGCTCCGCGAGCTACAATGTTGGACTTGTTTCTCTGCTCTTTATCCTATCCGAATTCCGCACTCGCCGTGAGCTTGTGCTCGCGCACTGGCCAGCACACGACTTGGGAAAATTTTGTTAGGTACGATTTCACTGACGAGAGACAAGTCCCATCGCCATTCTTCAGCATATTTCACCTTAGCCTCTACCTCAGCATTCACCCTCCTAAAACT
>ERZ794936.739-NODE-739-length-13114-cov-32.003446_pt1 | contig 13114 bp, 4 predicted proteins | sample MGYA00511083_ERZ794936 | MGnify/ENA primary metagenome ERZ794936 (study PRJEB30137, sample SAMN04331409) | food metagenome | isolation source: Y2 must sample point D1 replicate A | place: Australia: South Australia | collected 2014 ... | reverse complement strand
AAGAAGAAGAAATAATGAAAAAAAATGTGACACAAAATGGAAAAACAATTAAAGATTAATAGTATGTGTCACGTGCAGGAACACTATACAGTGAAAACTGGTTCTTACATAATATGGAATTATAAAAACAATATCACAGCGGTGATCAATACAATACACTAAAGGTTATAAATCCAATAAATGTTTGTGTTTTGTAGAATATATTAAAGAGCATTATATGAAAGTGAAATATAATATTTGAAATAGTAGTCACTTACTTGCATGACTCGCTTGCTAGCGCTCGTGTTGCTCAATCGTATTTTGGTTCGTGCATATCAATCTTCATCACTTTGTCAGGGTTCAAAATCTTGTGAGGATCCAAAGAAAATTTAATCTTTCTCATCAATGCAATTGGAGCCTCTCCCAACTCTTCCAAAACATATTCTCTTTTACCAACACCACATCCGTGTTCTCCCGATGCAGATCCTTCCAAAGCAATTGCTCTTTTGATCATGTTGTGAACTAATTTTTCAACAATTGGTTTGTCCTTTTTACTATAACAATAGAAAAAATGAGAATTCCCCTCTCCTGCATGAGAAACCATAGTAGCTAACAACCCTGAATCATCAGCATCTTTTTTAGTTTCTTCCATAAAACGAGGAAAATTAGAAATTGGAACAATCACATCTGTGGTCCATACTCTTGATTCTGGATCGTTTTTTCTTGCTGTATCAATAGTAGACCATAAAGCAACTTTTCTTGCACTCCATAATTCCAATTTTTCATCATCATCTTTAGCAAATTCAAATGTTAAATTGTTATGTTTTTCTGCAAATTCTTTACATTTGCTTGCTAAATGATCAACATCTTTTTCATCTTGTCCACCAATTTTAAAAAATAATGTTGGTTTTTCTTCCCAATGTCTTTCTGTTTGACCAGATTCATTAATGATCTTCATCATATTGTTATCCATCAATTCCATTGCATTCAAAATCATCCCATTGGTAACAATATCAGTTACACATTCTGTCGCATCTTTAATACTATTGAATGGAATCATTGCAATACTTTCAAATTTCGGTAAAACATGACATTTAATTGTGGCTTCAGTAACAACTCCTAAAGTCCCTTCACTACCAACAAATAAACCGTTCAAATTGTAACCTGCACTAGATTTCTTAGGTCTTCTTCTTGTTTTAATAACAGTTCCATCTGCCAAAACAACAGTCAAGTTAATAACATTTTCTTTCATGGTTCCATACCGGAAAGCTTTTGTACCAGAACAAGAAGTCCCAACCATCCCACCAATCATTGCGTTTGGGCCTGGATCAACACCAAGTAAAAGTCCGTTATCACCAAGGTAATCGTTCAACATTTCCCAACCAACACCAGCTTGCACTTGAACATCCAAGTTGGCTTTATCCAATTGAATGATTTTGTTCATGAATTTTGAAAAATCTATAGAAACACCATGTCTTGTAGGAATCAAATGACCTTCTAAAGAACTCATACCGGAACAAGGAATAACAGGAATATAGTTTTCATGACAAATCGCCATGATCTTGGAAACTTGTTCTGTGGTCTTTGGATAAACAACAATGTTTGGTCTTTGGTCAGGCAAAGGATGGTGTGTGTTGAAATACGAGTCCGAGTGGGCATCAAGCTCAGATGGAGTGATGGACCAACAATCCGTTTCGTCAAACAAAACTTTTTGGATCTCAACAATAGCCATGTGGAATTGTTCCGATTTCGGATCACAATACTTTGGAGTCCCGGCAAGATCAAGAGGAACCGTGCAACTGTCTTTGTTCACATCCAGTTCAGAGTCCATCTGGTAATAAACAACACCACTGGCCAAAAGGGCACCTGCCAAAAATCCACCAAGCATCTTGGTGTTGCTGGAGGCAAGTGGGGGTGGAGAAGGTGGTGGAATGTTTGATGTCGAGTAAAATCTGTTTGATGTGTGGGACAGTCTAGTCTTGGGAAATAGTGTCTTGAAACAGTGCTTTTTAAGTGCATTTGCACTACCAATACTAAATCTCTTCATTGTTGGTTTGCATAGTTTTATTGGAATTTGAAATGAATATGTACAACTCAAGATTTATTGCCAAGACATTCTGGTTTATATACAACACTCAATTGGTTACATAAATGGTCAAATTTTTATCATTCGTTTTGCATCCATACCTAGCAATACGCCAGAGTCTAGCCTTTGGATGATCCATTGTTCACAAGGCGTTGACAATACCAAGAAATGTTTGAATTGCGATATTATCCAGTCAAATCTTAGAATAAATCTTATACGTCATTTTCCAAGACTCTCCAGTTCGACCGAAAAAAAAAAAAAAAAAAACAACACACACACGCACACAAAAAATTTGAGTAAACAGTGAAAAAAAATTAACGCAACAAAAGTCGGGAACAGAGAATGAAAATAAAGAAAAATTTAACCTCCAGAGAAGACTTTTTCGCAGACCGTTATGTAAAGGTGACCATGCCACATTGACACCTGTGTCTAATATTGGGGGTGTGGATGATGCCCTATAGATCGCGAAGGTAGCAGGGGCCATCCATTGAATTGCCTAATTTATGGCAGTTGCTCAAGTAAGTACTAATAATCAAGTGTTCCAAATGGCTGCTGCCTCTTTTGGAATTGGCCATATTTTTTTTTTTTGTTACATATAAGTTGAAAGTGGAATATATGACATTGTTTTTTTCAAAAAGTACAAAAATCCAAACAATTCAAAACTCCATAAAGCTAACCTCACCCAATGCATTTATGTCAATTTTTTAGTAATTATACACTTTATAAAAAAAAATGACTTTGAATCATCAAGTCTTGCACTCGGACCCCATGCCAGTCACAAAAGACACACAACCTTTTCCAACTCCAAACCTACATGAAGTCGTCGTCGTTAAAGTCATCATAGTCATCAATACTGTCCATAACAATCTCACTGTCTTTTTTGAAGGCACCACCCAAGTTGGCCTTGGCAGACTTGGCCTTCTTCTTACCAGCCCCACCGGTGGCAGTTCCCCCTCTCACTTTGGCCAATCTGGCCTGTCTTTCTTGTCTTTCTTTGTCCTTGATCAAAACGTTCAATGTGGCCACGGTTTGTCTGATACTCTCAATGGCCAAAGGCTTGGAAATGTCTCTGATCAAATCGATAGCCAAGTTGGAGGCATAGTTCAAAGAAGATTTCTCTTCCATAGAGGTGATGGCAGTGCCCAAAGCTTTTCTCAAGTTTTCGTAGTCTTTTTTGGACTCACACTCTTTGAATAGTGGATGCGATTCAATAGGCGTGTCCTTGGTAAAACTGGCCTTCTTCATCAATGAGTCCATGGCATCGTTTTCTTCGGCCAGCAATTTGGCTCTTGGGTGCTCGTTGCTGACACCCAAACCCTCGAACAAATCAGCGGCATTGTTCAGATCCGCTTGCAACTCAGCTTTTTTCAAAATCTCTTGTCTGGTTTTAGGATCCAAAGTGTCAATTTCTAGCAAAACTTTTTCTTCCGTGTTTTTGTTCTTGTTGTTCACCTCTTTCTTACTTGGCTTTGCTTGAGCTGGGGCTTTAGCAGGTGCCGCTTGTTTTTTAGGTTTTTCAGGAGCATCCCAACTTTCCAAAACTTCATTGTCGCTGGTGTTGGCAAAATCGTCATCCCAGGATTCTAAAACAGGTGTATCTTTGGAAGCTACAGGAACTTCAAAATCTTCGTCATCCCAAGACATCTCTGTGTACGTGTAATGTAGTGTAGTGTTTAAGTGCGGATTTTTGTGCTTTTCTTTTGGATTTCGTTTCGACAAGGAGAAGATTAATTTGAATTACGTTGAAAAGTTGAATTCTTCTTAGCGATGACGAGCGGAAAGGAAAAAAACAAAAAAAAAAAAAAAAAAAAGAAAAAGCTGGAAAATTAAAAGTTCAAAATCCACCCGATTTAGCGAAACCATGAAATAATTTGAATTATCAAAGCGCTTGATAATGATAACAAAGAATGGTCGGGTAGTGTTAAATGAGGACAATAATCCGTCTTATCGAAGCATCATTTCTCAAAATCCAACGACATCTCAGTCAAAGCATGGAGCCTCAAGCTGACATTTAGTAAATAAGATGTTTTAATAAATAATAAATAATAAATGATAAATAATAAATAATAAATAATAAATAATAATGCAGCGGATATCTAATGTACCCATCAATAAATAAATACAATCAACTTTTTGCGCTCTTCATCATCCTTCTGAGCTCAATATCAAATGACTAATTTCAAAAATAAGCAACTGGATATCAAACAAAAAGTTCTCTTCTTCATTGTGATAAAATAAATAATGTTTTTTGTTTTGTTTTTTTTGTATTTGCAAAGTTTAAAATCAAAGTCATCCCCCCCCCATTCTGTACAAAAATCAGGCAGGAATACTGGCGGCCAGCTCTTCCAACATTTTGTAATCTCTTTTCACAATACCACCGTTTCCTGGCAAGTTTGTAGAACCCATCAAGAAAGAGTCAATGGCCTTGGCGCATTTTCTCCCTTCCTGGATAGCCCAAACAATCAAAGATTGCCCTCTTCTACAATCACCACAAGCAAAAAGTTTCCCTCCATCAACAGAATAAGAAGCATCGTGAACGGTGTCAATTGTGCCCCTTTTGGATTTGGTAACACTTGCGTCCTCAATCATTTCAGGACCAACAAAACCCATAGATAACAAAACAATATCAGCTTGGTAAACTTCTTCACTTCCAGGAACTTCAACCATTTGCCAAACACCAGATTGAGATTTTTTCCACTCAACTCTGACGGTTTTGATGGCAGTAACTTCGCCCTCATCGTTACCGACAAACTCTTTGGACAAAATACAGTACTCTCTTGGGTCTCTCCCATAATGCTCTTTGACTTCAGCGTGACCATAATCAACTCTCATGATTCTTGGCCATTGAGGCCATGGATTGTCCTTGGCTCTTTCATTAGGTGGTTGTGGCAACAATTCAAAGTTCAAAACAGAAGCAGCTTCGTGTCTGACAGAAGTACCCAAACAATCGTTACCAGTGTCACCACCACCAATCACAATAACATGTTTCCCTTTAATTTGTTCTCTGACTTTTTCCAAGTCATTGTTCAACAACGCTTTAGTGTTGGTTTCCAACAATTGCATGGCAAAATCAATGTTTTTCAGCTCCCTACCTGGAATTCTCAAATCTCTTGGAATGGTAGAACCAGTGGCATAAACAACAGAATCAAATCTTTCTTTCAATTCATCCATAGTGACATCCTTGCCAATTTGACAATTAGTAATGAATTCAATGCCTTCGGCATTCAACAAATCAACTCTTCTTTGAACAATGCTTTTGTCTAGTTTCATGTTTGGAATACCATACATCAACAACCCACCACATCTGTCGTTTCTTTCGTAAACAGTGACAGAATGACCGGCTCTGTTCAGTTGATCAGCACAGGCTAACCCAGCTGGACCAGAACCAATAACGGCAACAGATCTGCCTGTTTTGAAAGTTGGGGGCTTTGGAACAATCCAACCCTCTTTGAAAGCATTGTCAATGATAACTCTTTCAATAGACTTGATACCAACTGCATCAGCATTGATCCCCAAGGTACAAGCACCTTGACATGGGGCAGGACAAACCCTACCAGTGAATTCAGGGAAATTGTTGGTTTCCAACAATTTGTCCAAGGCCAATTTCCATTGGTTTTTGAAAACAAGCTCATTGAACTTTGGAATAACATTCGAAATTGGACACCCGGTGTCAGAAGTACAAAACGGAACACCGCAATCCATACATCTAGCAGTTTGGTATTTGGCGTCTTTCTTGGAAATTGGCCCACTCAATTCTTTCCAATCCGAAGTTCTGGATTTGCTTGGTCTGTAAACTTCGTGTCTCAATTTGTACTTCATGAAACCTTTGATTTTGTCCAATTTTTCCATGTTTTTCTCCAATTGGTCAGCATCTTGAATGGAGTCTTCCAAATCAGCAACTTTTGGTTCTTTCAATGAAGCCTTGTGAGAGGCAACCGCTAAAGCTCTCTTCTTTTGACCATTTTGCAAAGCGTGGACTTCGCCGTTGGTAGCATCGTTTTCAAAACATGGGCCTCCTTCCAATTTGTTCAAGTAAGCAGCAGTGGCTTTTGCCTCTTCCAATTTTTTGGCAGCGGCTTCTTTTTCCAACACTTTTTTGTAGTCGGTTGGCAAGACTTTGATGAAACTGGTCAAATAGTGGTTGAAATTTTTCAAAATTCTTTCAGCCAATTCGGATTTGGTGTAGTTGTAGTGTTCTTTGATCAAGTTCTTCACAAAAGCAATTTCCACAGGATCAGTCAAGGAAGACAATTCAATAGTGTCTTTGTTGATCTTTGATCTGAAAGCATCATGATCAGAAGTCAAACAGTAGATGATACCACCGGTGCACCCAGAGAAAGCGTTAACAGAGTTCAATTGAGACAAAACAACGGCCCTACCACCAGTCATGTACTCAAAGGCATTGTTACCAATAATTCTTTCAACAACCATGGTAGCACCAGAGTTTCTAACAGCAAAACGTTCACCAGCACAACCAGACAAGAAAGCGTAACCGGAAGTAGCCCCGTAGAAACAGGTGTTACCTGCAATGACGTTTTCATCACTCTTAAATTTTGAGCCTGGAGGCGGTCTAATAATAATTCTCCCACCAGACAAACCTTTCCCAACATAATCGTTAGCATCCCCATCCAAGATAAACGTGATACCTGGAGCCAAAAAAGCACCAAAAGATTGACCTGCGGAACCTTTGATGTTAACAACAACGGTGTCTTGAGGCAAACCGTTCGGACCAAATCTTTTTGAGACTCTGTAAGACAGTGTGGACCCTAAAGCTCTATCAGTGTTGATGATGGAAGCATCAATGGAAACGGGCAATCCTTTGTCCAAAGTGATTTCTGCCTCGTCAATCAACTTGTTATCCAATCTAGCAAATAATTTGTCTTCCAATTTTTTGGTAAACTTGGTGACAACCCCTGGTCTAATTGTGTGAGCTGGAGTCAAAATTGGGTTCAAATCAATGTTAATTGTTTTGGTGTTGACAGTTTCTCTTTTGACCAATTTTTCAGAGTGCCCAATCATTTCATCAACGGTTCTGTAACCCAATTTGGCCATGATCTTTCTCAAATCATTAATCAAATAGTAGAAAAAATTGATAACATGTTCTGGTTGACCTTTAAATTTGGCTCTCAATTCTGGGTCTTGAGTGGCAACACCAACGGCACAAGTGTTCAAGTGACATTTTCTCAACATGATACAACCCATGGCGATCAATGGAATGGTGGCCAAAGTGAAGGATTCCGCACCCAACAAAATAGCCACAGCAATATCAAACCCGGTTCTCAACTGACCATCAGTTTGCACAACAGTGTGTCCTCTCAAATCGTTTAAAACCAATGTTTGGTGGGATTCCGCCAAACCCAATTCCCATGGCAACCCAGTGGACTTGATATCGGACCATGTCGCAGCCCCAGTACCACCATCGTGACCGGAAATCAGAATGTTGACGTTGCCCGCAGCAGCTTTGGCCACACCAGCAGCAACGATACCGACCCCGACTTCGGAAACCAATTTGACAGAAATGGTAGCTCTTGGATTGGAGCATTTCAAATCGTAAATCAATTGTTTCAAATCTTCAATGGAGTAGATATCGTGGTGAGGAGGTGGCGAGATCAACCCAACGTAAGCTGTGGAGTGTCTTGTTTTAGCAATTTGTTCAGTAACCTTGTGACCTGGCAAATGACCACCAACGGCGGGCTTAGCACCTTGAGCAATTTTGATTTGGATTTCCTCAGCATCAGATAGATAATACGAGGTGACACCAAATCTACCAGAGGCAACTTGCTTGATGGCGGATCTCATAGTGTCTCCATTCGGATGCACAATGGATCTTTCTGGGTCTTCACCACCTTCCCCACAGTTGGACTTGGCTCCCAATCTGTTCATAGCCACGGCCAATGTGGTGTGGGCTTCCAAAGAGATGGAACCGTACGACATTGCACCGGTGCAGAATCTTCTAGCAATCTCTGTCCATGGTTCAACCTGGTCCAATGGGATGGCAGTTGAGTTTTTGAAATCCAAGTCTAGCAACCCTCTCAAGGTACACCCTCTGATGGCTTCCATTTCCTTTTTCACATACATGTCCCAGGCTTTTTCGTTTTTGTTTCTGACCGAGTCTTGCAAAGAGGCAATGGCAGTTGGATCGTTCATGTGTTTGAACCCACCGTCTCTCCAGTGGTATTCACCTGCTTCAGACAAGTTGATGGAAGGTTCGACAATGGTTCTTGTTGGATACCCTCTTTCGTGTAGGGAGAAAGCGTCTTGAGCAATGTATTCAAAAGTGACACCCTTGATTCTAGAGGCAGTACCTGCAAAACACAAGTCGACAACAGAGTTGTCCACCCCAAGGGCTTCAAAAATTTGCGCACCTTTGTAGGAAGGCAAGGTGGAGATCCCCATCTTCGACATTGTTTTCAAAATCCCAGTGTCAATTGCTTTTTGGTAGTTTTCAATCAACTTTTCGTCATCGATAGTGATGTCGTCGTTGTTTGCGTTTCTGATCAAGTTTTCATGGTTCATTTTCACCAAAGTTTCCATTGCCAAGTATGGGAAGATGGCGTCAACCCCGTATCCTAGCAAACAACAAAAATGATGGATTTCTCTTGCTTCTGCTGTTTCCAAAACCAAAGCAACTTGGGATCTTTGTTTGTTTCTGACCAAGTGGTGGTGGATGGCCCCAACGGCCACCATTGAGGAGACAGCAACTCTGTCTGCGCTCAAGTTTCTGTCGGACAACATGATCATTTTTTTACCTTGTTCGATGGCTTGTGAAGCTTCTTCTGTGATTTTTTCAATAATTTCCGTGTATCCCAAAAGACCTTTGGATTTTGGGAAAGTAATATCGATTTGCCAAATAGACCATGATGGGTATGCCCTTTCAATGTTTTTTAGACTCTCAAATTCTTTCCAGTTCAAAATTGGTGATTTCAACAACAATCTGTCACATTGTGACGAGTTCATGTCCAATAAGTTTCCCTGTGGACCAACAGAGCATTCCAACGACATGACGTTTGTTTCTCTTGTGGAGTCGATTGGAGGGTTGGTAACTTGCGCAAACAGCTGTCTAAAGTAGTCGTACAACAAAACTGGGTCCTGGTTCAAGCATGCCAATGGGGCGTCGTTCCCCATGGACCCTAAAGCTTCTTTTGAATTCAAAGCCATTGGAACCAAGATCAACGAGATTTGTTCAAAAGTGTAACCCATGGCTAACAATCTTGGATCTTTTTGTACTTTTTCCAAAGATTCGCCCATTTCGTTAGCATTTTTTAACAAGTAATCGTGAAAATTTTCAAATGGCAACAATTTTTCCGTTTTCGACAATAAATCTTCCATTTTGATGATTTTGGATAACCAAGATTTGAAATCTTTTCTTTGAGCAAAATTTTTTTTCAATTTTTCTGTATCAACAAGTTCACCAACTTGTGTATCGACTAAAAGAATGTCACCTGGAATCAACTTCCCCTTTTTGATAACCAAGTCGTTGGCCACGGGAATGACCCCGACTTCGGACCCACAAATGACTCTGTCATCGGAAGTGATGTAATATCTGCATGGTCTCAACCCGTTTCTGTCCAACATGGCCCCGCAATATCTCCCATCTGTGAAGTTTAGAGCTGCTGGACCGTCCCATGGTTCCATAAGACATGCGGCCCAGTCGTACCATGCTTTCAAGTTTGAGTCCATTTCCAAACTTGTTGCTTCAGGCACACAAAGCATGATTGCTTCTGGCAAAGATAACAACCCGTTCAATGTCAACAATTCCAAAACGTTGTCCAAAGCAGCAGAGTCGGATCCGCCTTCTTCCACAATAGGAAACAAGTTTTCCAAATCTTCACCAAAAGTGTCACTGTGCATGACCCCTTCTTTTGATCTCATCCAATTTTTGTTCCCTCTCAAAGTGTTGATTTCCCCATTGTGGGCCAACAATCTCAATGGTTGAGCTCTATCCCAGGAAGGAAATGTGTTTGTGGAGAATCTCGAGTGGACCAATGCCATGTGCGATTCAAAATGAGCGTTGGTCAAATCGTAGTAGTAATTGTACACTTGGGAAGGAGTCAATTGACCTTTGTACACAATCGTTTTGTTGGACAAAGAGCAGATGTAGAACCAGTTCTCCAACCCAATTTTTTTGGAGGCTTGTTTTCTCAACAAGTACAAGTTGGTTTGGAATTTGACTTCATCAAACGTGGAGTCCAAGTCAGAGTCCAAATCGGCATCCACAACCAATGGTTGCAAGATGTGTGGTTCTCTAGACAATGCAGCGGACCCCAAGATCGAAGAATCTCTTGGAACTTCTCTCCATGCCAAAACTTTCAAATTGAATTTGGAAGCAACGGTTTCAAAGATTTCCTTAGACCCACTCAAATCACAATTTTTTTTGAAAAAAACATTCCCAACAGAATAATGATATTGTTGTGGAACTTTGACTTGGCAATCCAATTGAAACTCTCTAACCATGAATTTATGGGGCATTCCAACCAAAATCCCTGCACCGTCCCCATTTCCATCTGTGGAGGTAGCACCTCTGTGGGCCATGTTGCACAACAGTGGTCTTGCATCAGAAATGATTTTGTGGGAAGCATGACCCTTGATGTGTGCCACAAACCCGGTCCCACACGAGTCCACTTCAAAATCAGGATTGTACAACCCAACAGGTCTCGGAATCGTCGAGGCCCATGACTTGTTTTCATTATCTTTCAAAAAATTCTGTGTTTCCAAATCCATTGGTTTCCCGCCCTCATAGCAGTCCTGGGCTTCCATCGGATCATACTTGTCAGACTTGACTACTCTGTTGCTCTGGTGTCTTGTATTTGTATTAGTAGTAGTATTAGTATTAGAAGTAATATTAATACCCATATCGTACTCCCCATTCTGCATGTGATCAGCAGCGTTAGGTGGTGACATTATTGTATGTATATATATATAGATGTATATATATGTGGATGTGTGTGTGCGTGTGTGTGTTTTTGCTTTTTTACTTTGTTTTCATGTACTCTTTTTTACTAATATACATACAAGTGATTTAAAGAGATTTATTATATTAGAAAATCTTTGACTATTCTACTTACCTAGGTGCTTACTTGTATATATATATCCTAATTCCAATGATCATCATCAAATCAACTTCATTTGTTTAAATAACAAAGATAAGCTTTTCATGTAAGAAGTATTAGTCAAAGATAAGATTAATAAATTGAACTCATTAAACTCAGGTATATATTAATATTTCTAAATGCGTGTATATATATATATATATCATAGTATAATTATAAAAAAAAAAATTTTAGTCCTTCGATGATGACTCTTGTAATTTGTATAAAATAATATAGGAAATTTAATAATATTAAATCAATAGTAAGACCATTTCTTATTACATTCATTTGATAACAAAGTCAATAACAAGCAAACTAAATAATGCAGTAATGTCTGCAAGTCAATATATACGAGATACATATTATAATGGTTAACAAAAAAAAAAAGGATTCTACTGTATATATCAGTGGATGAACAAAAAAAAGCTAAGTAATGTTACCCTCCTGCGTAGTTGAATGAATGAATTGCTCCGTTGATCCATTACTTTTTCCGTTGATCTCCGCTTTTCTCCCCCACTTGGATTATACAAGAAGTCATGTGATTTAACGTGAGTGTTTTGTTAGTGTAGATGTTTAGTCCTCTTAATTTACCTTCAATCCCACATATTTATCCGGTATCGCTTTCGTGAACAATAATGATTTTGACCAAAAGGTTACTTATATTTATGAAGAGCTAAAAAAAAACAAAAATTGTGTTGTGGATGTATGGGTGTGTGTGCCGTTCTTTCCAACTATGTACTATACTGCATTATGCCATATTGTATTATACTCTATTGTCTTCATTTTGTAGGTACCTGGGTATGAGGGAGAGAAAAAAAAAAAAAAAAACACGTGTGAATCACAAGATAATGTCCAAAATGGCTTAAACTATTTACTTAATGAAAGATCAAGCGATCCACGAGCAAAGCAAGTAAGTGCTTTTTGTGCTGTTACAACTGTTATACTCTCTCTATCAGTCGTAGTAGTACTAGTAGCAGAAGTAACAGCAGTATCAACAGTATCAACACTCCAGACCAAATTACTTTGGAGTCTCGTTGTTCAATGTGATATTTTCCAGTACGTAATCCATCCCATTTCTTGTTTTTTTGATATTTTCAGCAAATTTCGTATGACTCCATTGTTCTATTCTTGAACTTAGATCCAAGTTGAGAAAACTGAATCTCTTGGGAGATGTGGTATTGGTATTGATATTGGAAATGTTTTCAAGTTCCGTCTTACTCTCTTGACCACTCTTGGTTATGAGTTCTTTATTGGTGGGGATACTAGGTGCATTAGCAACGGGCGTTGTGGCTTTGTATGCGTTGAACCCGCTCGTGAATTTCACTTTGGAGCTCACATCCATCGAATTACTGGATGTGTTGTATTGGTATGTGGTGAACTCTTCGACCTGGATGATCTTGGTGTGATCGAGATTTTTGGTGTACGATTGTAACGTTTGGTTGTCTTTGTTCACATACAGTACTTCCATGATCATCGATTGATTTATTTTACCTAAAAAGGGTTTGATCCATTGGGGTAATTTCCCTGATTTCTTAATGATTCTTGTTATCTTCAAGATATTGTTGTCGCGGCAACCAGTTTTGGATTGGACACTGTTAAAGTCACTATTATTGTCAAACTTTAATCGGGTATTGTTCACAAATTCAGTGTTCAACACGTCAATGGATAAAATATGGGATGCAAAGGGATTCGGATATCGGTTTAGAAATGCATATGAAAACGTTGGAAAATTCGTGTTTGGATAGTTGTGTGTGTTCTTGTGCCAAAGTACCATTTTTCGTATGATTATTCTTTTTTTCTTTTTTGTAGGTCTTTTTTATGGGATCCCTCTCATTTGTTTCTCATTCTTTTCTCATTTGTCTTTCAAGATTCTCACCATCGCCCTATCGGAGAAAAAAAAAACTCTTGGTTATAAAGTTGGATAAACTTTGTCTGTGTATAAACGAGAAAATAACGAGAG
>ERZ794936.737-NODE-737-length-13119-cov-85.026638_pt1 | contig 13119 bp, 6 predicted proteins | sample MGYA00511083_ERZ794936 | MGnify/ENA primary metagenome ERZ794936 (study PRJEB30137, sample SAMN04331409) | food metagenome | isolation source: Y2 must sample point D1 replicate A | place: Australia: South Australia | collected 2014 ... | reverse complement strand
ACATTACGCCGGCAAAACGCTTAATCGCATATCCCAGTTGGCCCGAAAGAGAATGCACATATACAAATATATATGTAAAGGGAAATACCTTGTGACTACACCTATGCCTAAGTTTCAGTATCTGAACTAGGATAATTTCGATTATAACTCTAACATTTTTTACGTTTTCTCCATATTTCGAATTGTTCCTTCTTCAATCAAAATAATAAAAAAAAAAAATCACAAAAATGACTATAGTATTTTGAGCCCAACATGACTGCGAAATTGCTATTAACAATGATTAGTCAGTAGTATTGAATAACTTAGAATTTAAAACTACCTTATACAAGATGGGCATATAAAGGACATGCCAAATGGACATATTAAATACGCTCGATGTACCAGAACATCCAGGAACTTACCATAGAAAAATATGTAACGACTTATAAACTTTAAATAAATTAGAGATTCAATGAATCTCTAATTTTTTCCGCCCGCCTATTGAACTTTTACTTTGTCATTAATCTATTCTGAAATAGGTACAGAGCGACGCCAGTGTAAACATATGTGTGATGGACATCAGCATTCAATGTATATCTTATCACACCAGTTTATCCAAAGATAGATGCAGTTTTGAAATTGGTTACTTAGAATATTTCTACTACATTTCGATAACAAATATAACTATTTTGAATTTAAAAGTTGAGTATCCAAAAATTTTAGAAATACATACAATTACTTCCCAATTACTTCCCAAATATTCTCCCCCCTGGTTTGATATCATAAAAGCACCTTATGGCAACAAGATTCCCGGGATAGTAATGCTATTTTAATGTATATCTATTTCTCGAATACTTGTATCTTTACTCCACTACCCCTATGCAAGAAGATACGCGATAGTTTTTGTTCCTTCCTCTTCCTACTCTGTTAATTAACTGAAAATTATTTATATTGAAAAGGTACTTGTAGCAAATTAGACAAGGAATTCTCCTGGTATAAAGTTAGAGAAACAGAAATATGAAACGGCCACCCCAGGTATGAAATATTATCTTAAGAAGAGCCATGAACACACATGAATAGATTCTTGAGACATGCTTAGGGTAACAAAGACTGTAACGCCTTGTTGCAATACTGCTTTATTCAAATATTTAAATTGTACGGAATTGTGGTAAGGAGAATGTGCAAATAACTTAGCATGAAACGGTGCTATAGTTGAATCATTGTATGAGGTAACATCACTTCAACGAAAAGAAGAATAAAATTGACCTGCACATGGAGAAAGCGTAATATATAAAAAATGTTTACAATTTTGGCGCACTATATGGGAGAACAGCTGCTGGATAATATTATGCCCTTACTTCATTTCACCATATCCGTTTACAGTTCAAATCTCGCCGTCGAGCCATAAATTCTCAAAATTCCTTTGCAAATATTTTGCTTACCTGTAACCGGCAGCTTACATTCTTCCGTCATAATTTCTCAGACGGATGACATAAACCATTTTTTCAGAATCCTCGATAACATAATCGATCAAAACAGTAATAAACATTCTCTTGCACAAAATGGACTTTGGCAGCAAATCCTGAAATATTGTGGAGTATTGCCAGAGGTAAAAGCAACGTTGAACAAATTATGACACTAGACCTCTTAGGCATAAAGATGACATCATCTAGGTACTCGTAAAGATCCTAACCACAGATTCCAGCTTAAAAGACGACAATAGTAACTTTGTCCTTGATCTGGGTTACTAAATCAGCGATATGATCATTAAAGTGAATATCCCCTTCTTAAAATGTACCAAATATCTTATACGTTTGCAGTTTTTCTTTTTCTTTTTCTTTATTTCTTTGGTAAGGACTAGGTAATTATTTCCGTATTTGGCTCCTTTGGCGCTTAAAAAATCTTGTACGCAAATTTCCACAAGATATTGCGTGACAATTACTATTACTGAAGTTGAACTTGTTTCATGTCTCCGCCTGTGTTAACTCCGTTTTGCTTAACTCCGTCTCGTATTACAGTAAATTCATGATGTGCCTATGAATATGCAGCTAGCCTGCTGCAGGCAAAATTATTTTTAGCTTTGTGCGCTACAGTGGTAGTAACTTAAAACTTAAAAGCTAAAATGCAAAAACAGTAGAGTGCGGGGTATGCTTTTCTTTTGAACGTGCACTGCGCAGAGGCACAATTTAGCAAAGAAGTCAGGCAAGGTAGATGATGTAAACAAACGAGGACTTGTACTGCGCATCTTGAACCTTTCAATATCATAAGTGCAATCAGCTAAAGGTTTGATTTTCCGAATGCTCTGCAAAAAAGTTAAACATGGTTATATAACTCAAGTATGATAACTCCAGTGTTGGCCTGTAATCACCAACTTTCAAACGTATAAAGAAAGTAAGTAATTCATTGTTTGCTTCAGGTTTAGTCTTATTACTATCCATAGAAGTAAAACTATTGATATTATTGACAGAAAAGGAGGAAAGGAAACTAAAGGAAAAAAATGGCAAGCGAACAGTCCTCACCAGAAATTAATGCAGATAATCTAAACAGTAGTGCAGCTGACGTTCATGTACAGCCACCCGGAGAGAAAGAATGGTCAGACGGGTTTTATGACAAAGAAGTCATTAATGGAAATACGCCAGACGCACCGAAGAGAGGCTTTTTAGGTTACCTTATTATCTACTTACTATGCTATCCTGTATCCTTTGGCGGTTTTTTACCTGGTTGGGATAGTGGTATTACTGCAGGCTTCATCAATATGGATAACTTTAAAATGAATTTTGGTTCTTACAAGCACAGTACTGGTGAGTATTATTTGAGCAACGTGCGTATGGGTCTTCTCGTGGCCATGTTCAGTGTAGGATGTTCCATTGGCGGTGTTGCTTTTGCGAGACTTGCTGATACTTTAGGTAGAAGGCTAGCAATTGTAATCGTGGTTTTGGTATATATGGTTGGTGCAATTATTCAGATCAGTTCGAATCACAAATGGTACCAATACTTTGTCGGTAAGATCATCTACGGTCTTGGTGCTGGTGGCTGTTCGGTGTTGTGTCCAATGCTTTTGTCTGAAATAGCTCCCACAGATTTGAGAGGTGGACTTGTCTCATTGTACCAACTTAACATGACCTTCGGTATTTTCTTGGGTTATTGTAGCGTTTATGGTACGAGAAAATACGATAACACTGCACAATGGAGAGTGCCCCTTGGGCTTTGCTTTTTATGGGCTTTGATTATCATCATTGGTATGTTATTGGTTCCAGAGTCCCCAAGATATCTTATTGAATGTGAGAGACACGAAGAGGCCCGTGCTTCCATTGCCAAAATCAACAAGGTTTCACCAGAGGATCCATGGGTACTCAAACAGGCTGATGAAATCAACGCCGGTGTCCTTGCCCAAAGAGAACTAGGAGAAGCTTCATGGAAAGAACTTTTCTCCGTCAAAACTAAAGTCCTTCAACGTTTGATCACAGGTATTCTTGTGCAAACCTTTTTGCAACTTACTGGTGAAAACTACTTCTTCTTCTACGGAACTACCATTTTCAAATCAGTCGGTCTTACTGATGGGTTTGAGACGTCGATCGTCCTAGGTACAGTGAATTTCTTCTCCACTATTATTGCTGTTATGGTCGTAGACAAAATTGGCCGTCGTAAATGTCTGTTATTTGGTGCAGCTGGGATGATGGCTTGTATGGTCATATTTGCAAGTATCGGGGTAAAATGTCTTTACCCTCATGGCCAGGATGGTCCATCCTCGAAAGGTGCAGGTAATGCCATGATTGTGTTCACATGCTTCTATATATTCTGCTTTGCAACGACATGGGCTCCTGTTGCTTATATTGTGGTTGCCGAGTCGTTCCCTTCGAAGGTCAAGTCTAGAGCCATGTCGATTTCAACTGCATGCAACTGGTTATGGCAATTTTTGATCGGTTTTTTCACACCATTCATTACTGGGTCTATCCACTTCTATTATGGTTATGTGTTCGTAGGTTGTTTGGTTGCTATGTTTTTGTACGTTTTCTTCTTTTTACCAGAAACAATTGGTCTATCTTTGGAGGAAATCCAGTTACTATATGAAGAAGGTATAAAACCATGGAAATCTGCATCTTGGGTACCACCCTCAAGGAGAGGAGCTTCTTCCAGGGAAACTGAGGCTAAGAAGAAAAGCTGGAAAGAAGTTTTGAAGTTCCCAAAGAGTTTTAATTGATCAATATGCGCGCTTGATAAACATGCTAAGAGATAAATTCTTGAAAAAAAATAGGGCCTACTGTAAAACGAAGTGACACGTAATTTCAAATTTAATCAACAAAAAACTACGAGTTTCTTTGCAAACTCCCTTTTTCGGACTACTAGTACTATATAAAATAACGAGTTATTTAGTGAAAGAAAGCGTTTGGTTAAGGCAACATTGTACGAAGTTCTGTTTCTTTAAGGCAAAGCAGAGTATAAAAAGTAGGATGCTTATGGAGTGAAAACGGAGTGGTGATGAAGATGGGGAAGTCAACATAGGTCCACTTGAGTGCTTATGGAAGATCCTTAAAAATGCATTTCCAGGAACGTAACACTGTACCATTCCTCTAAATAAAGTGTATACAATAATATAGAAATATAGATTCTTCCCAAATATTCAGTTGTTACTATAAAGGGAATATTTGAGCTCGTTATTAGCGTGGCCGCACAAACAACCATCATATTAGAAGAGATAACTTTGTTTCAACTCGGGGGGGCAAACTTTCTCATGCTTCGTTAACTTGGCAAATACAACAAGCATACTTTTTGCGGTGAAAACATTTTGAGGCATGTTTCCACACAACATAATAGCGAATGGAGTAAGATTTTTTTTGTAATACAGTAAAAAGACCTCATATAGGTACCCGTACAAAGTCTCTGACCTCTCTGGGTGACCTGGGTCATTAGTAGTTCAAGGAGCATCTGCCACTAAAAGATTTGTGACCTAACTGTGGTAGTAACCGTTAAAGACACGGTATTGAAACAATGGGTTCAAAACAGTCGAGGGTTTTAGCATTTAAGTCGGCATATGTCCATTTCTATCCTTTTTCCAAGTCTATTGAGTTTCTTTATCTTTTTACTTATTTCCTTTTTGAAAGGTCTTACGACAAAGTTCAAAGCTTGATGAATTGTCCATTACTTTATTTGCTAAATTGAAACTCTGGATGAGTACCAATTCTTCTTTTCATTTTGCGATAATTGACATTATGATTTTTCAACTAATTAACATGATATTGTACATAATTTTTAATATCAAAGCGCTACGTCCACTGAAACTATAGAACCGTTCATCTGTCGAATCAACATCTCTACAATTAGTACGAAAGCTTAGTTTATCAATTTTTTGTGAAAACTTTGACTAATGACGTATTATTGTGGTGTGCATTACGACCAAAAGGCGGGCTAACAATTCCAAGGAAAAAAGCTGGTGTAAACCTGACTGTTTGCCACGGCTTTTCTTACTACTAAATCGGTAGCAGGCATGAAGGAATCGTGAATGGTGTGACCTGAGACAAGGAGAGGCAGGCATGAAGGCAAACAAATTACGGGGGAAGGCACAGGAGATACCCCCACTAAAGATTACCCCACAATCCCTTATTTTCTCGAGCTCCCTGCAGGAGAGTAAGTTTTAGGCACATATAGGTGCAGAAAATAAAGTTTTCGCGGACAGCTACTGCCGAGTGGCAAAATCTATGTTGAAGTTGGAAAGTTACGCCTAGCTTCAGGAACCATCGGGCTTGGTTGGGGTGAATAATGAAGGAACTTCGTTCAGAAAACTGTTGTCTTTACCAAGCACTTTAATGCTTTCTTCCTCTTCAACAGTTAAGGTTCATCATATTCTATTATCTCCGGTCTCGTATCTCCTTTCTCCGGTCACATGAAGCCTCTGTATCACCTTGCTAACCGCATTTCTTCCATCTAAAGTATGTTCATTGCCATAAGTTGCTTACTCTCTCTTTAATATATAGAAAAATTCGACATATAAAAGGCTCAATGTCTTACCGTTCATCTTTATGAAGAGATATAGTATAAGTGGAAAAAAGAAACATCAAACAATCAACAAGAAAAAATACTAAAAAAAAAAATTGAAAAATATGTCTCAAAATAGTAACCCTGCAGTAGTTCTAGAGAAAGTCGGCGATATTGCCATCGAGCAAAGACCAATCCCTACCATTAAGGACCCCCATTATGTCAAGTTAGCTATTAAAGCCACTGGTATCTGCGGCTCTGATATTCATTATTATAGAAGCGGTGGTATTGGTAAGTACATATTGAAGGCGCCAATGGTTTTAGGTCATGAATCAAGCGGACAGGTTGTGGAAGTTGGTGATGCCGTCACAAGGGTCAAAGTTGGTGACCGTGTTGCTATTGAACCTGGTGTTCCTAGCCGTTACTCTGATGAGACCAAAGAAGGGAGGTATAACCTTTGCCCACATATGGCATTTGCTGCAACTCCTCCAATTGATGGTACTCTTGTGAAGTACTATTTATCTCCAGAAGATTTCCTTGTGAAATTGCCAGAAGGCGTCAGTTATGAAGAGGGCGCTTGTGTCGAACCCTTATCAGTCGGTGTACACTCTAATAAATTGGCTGGGGTCCGCTTTGGTACCAAAGTTGTTGTATTTGGTGCAGGTCCTGTGGGGCTTTTAACTGGCGCAGTCGCCCGCGCTTTTGGTGCCACCGACGTCATTTTCGTCGATGTATTCGACAACAAGCTACAGAGAGCAAAAGATTTCGGAGCCACAAACACTTTCAATTCTTCCCAGTTTTCCACCGATAAAGCCCAAGACTTGGCCGATGGGGTCCAAAAGCTTTTGGGCGGAAATCACGCAGATGTGGTGTTTGAGTGTTCAGGTGCTGATGTTTGCATTGATGCCGCTGTCAAAACAACTAAGGTTGGAGGTACCATGGTGCAAGTCGGTATGGGTAAAAACTACACTAATTTTCCAATTGCTGAAGTTAGTGGCAAGGAAATGAAATTGATTGGATGTTTCCGTTATTCATTCGGTGATTATCGTGACGCTGTGAACTTGGTTGCCACAGGAAAAGTCAATGTCAAGCCATTGATAACCCACAAATTTAAATTTGAAGATGCAGCCAAGGCTTACGACTACAACATTGCCCATGGTGGAGAGGTAGTCAAGACTATTATCTTTGGTCCTGAATGAAAAGTGAATACTTTTCGGCACTGGTTCATGTCCATATATATAGACCAATTCAAAAGCAGTAATACTTGAAAATAACACCGAAAAATAAAAATTTAAATAGTAGACACGTTTAATGACTTAAAAACTAACTTTTTCATATCTAATATTGTAAAATGGGCGGAAAAAGCTTAAGAATATGTTATTTTACAAATCAGAGCGCTGACACATATAGAGAGCTATATGATATGAGTGAGAGCAACTCTCCCGTATATGCTAAGAATATTGTCGCTTATTAGGATTGAAAGATAGGATCAATGAGGAATAAATGTTACCCTTTTTTCTTAAAAATGTAAGAGGAAATTATGAAATATACTCAGATTTGTTTATTATTGATTAAGAACAATATAATAACCGCTCTGGTAGCTACTGTACATATAATTTGACGGCATATATTGCTCATATATAAAACTACCGCATTACTTCCAGTTGATAGATTTTTAACTCAGTTTCAGTACTGCCAGAACTGCTCATTCGAGATTTTTTCTATTTTTAGAATAGGTAAAATTGCACTTAAATGTATAAGGGATGTACGAAGTGAGTGCCCAGACTGTTACTATGACAATTAAACTAATGTCGATGACCATTTGTTTCGACAACTCCATCTTCATTTTCTTCACGCGCCATACTCGGATGAGAAAGAATCTTTTCTCTAACTATACATTTCCAAACGCAATGATCAAGAAGAAAGCTAAATGTTACTTTGAGTTCAATTACTGAGACATGTCATGGGAATATGAGGAAGAAACAAATCTACGTGTATTATACTCCGTAACATGTAGAGTAAATACCATAGTTACCTATTTACCTGTGTCGATAAATGTTCATTAGCTCATAAGTGATGGGATACATTGCTATTCCTCTGCAATGGAAGCTTCGATATCTCCCTTGGGGTCGTTATGAGAGACGTCTTTAGGGGGGTTTTTGACAACAAACGGATCTACTTTCGTCGATTTGAACTTTCTTGCAGAAACTCCAAGTTTAAATAACTCATTTATTTCCACGAAAGTCTTTCCGGCAGTTTCTGGTAGGTCAACCACAGCCCAGATTAAAGTACAAAAGCATAAGACACCCCAGAAAAAGCCTGACTTAGCGCCCCAGTTCCACTTCTTAGAGTTCAGTTGGTATAAGATGAGAACGCTACATATGATACTGACCACATTATAAGTGTTACGTGCTAGAATGATTGTTTTCGTTCTTAGTCTTGAAGATGGCATTTCAGAGACTAGGCAAAAAACGACCGGGGCAATTCCTAAATTGTAAAAAAATGCTACAGCCATTAAAAGAGAACCACTTCCCATTTTGGAACCGTGCGTACTTGAGCACCCCAAACCGCCAATAATGAAAAAAACAATGGTTTGGAAGGCTAGTCCAAAAGCGTAAAGGTCATATCTACCAAAATACTTTGACGCCCACCAAGATAGAAATGTAGCACAAATACCGAGACAGTATTGAATAATACTAAAAGTGAAGGACATTTCAGTACTAACGCCAGCCTTTTCGTAAAAGTAAGTTGAATAACCTATTAGTATTGAACCACAAGTGGCTTGACCAGCCCAGCAGAGACAAGTAATTCTCGTTCTTCTTCGATTAATCTTGTCTTCAAAACAATCACTATAGGAGCCTTCTTTACTTGTGAGTCTCTTTTCCTTATCTATAGTCACTTTTATTTTGTCCACCTCCAGAGTTACTAGTATTTCTTTTTCAGGTCCCTTGCCGCTTAAAGTTCTTCTAAGTGATCTCCTTGCCTCATCAAACCTTCCTTTTTTAACTAGCCACCATGGAGATTCAGGTGCAAAAAAAATTCCCAGTGCTAAAGGAACTGGCAAAATCCACTGTAGGGCAAATGGTAGTTTATATCCTAATTCTGAATCCGCATATTTTTTTTGAGAATTTTTCATGATTCCAGCTGCAAAAAGTTGTCCAAATAACCAGCACAAGTTTGAATAGGTTGTAAGGTAATATCTCAGAGCCAATGGGCATATTTCAGAAGCGTAAGACACCGTCAAACACTGAAAACAACCCCATGGCATCCCGCACAATGCTTGTCCCACAGCAATCATGCCTAAACTATTGCAAAAGTACAGTATAAAAGTGAAGGCAGCTAAAAAAAACAATGCAATAATCAATGTGTAACGATTTCCAACAAGATCCACGGAGGGCCCCGTTAGCTGTAGCCCCACAATTTCACCTGCCATATAACATAAGGTCAGCCCGATTTGCCATGACGCTGAAATTTCCCATTCTCCAGTTTTGTCATTTTGTGAGCCAAACTTTCTCTGAAAAATAGGCAAGGCGTAGAAAGCTCCAAGAATAGCTGTGTCGTACCCTTCCATGATTAAAGTTGTAGAGACCAATAGTGACCAAGCTGCTGCCTTGGGATATGTATTCAATGCTGTCGCAAGTGGCATTCCTCTTTCACTTTCGTCTGCCTCCTTGGCATCCTCAGTAGCGTCAAATATCTCTGTTATTACTTTATTGCTATCGCTTGGCGCTCTTGTATCCGGACTGAACTCAACATGAACAATATCTAAGCCGTCCTTCTTAGTTTGATCATCCATTTCTATCCAGCTGGGTTCATGCGACTTAGCCTTTCCTGGGTATACATTCGAGTCACTTGTATTTTCCTTTCTTCTGTTTATGAGAAAAGATAAGTTTTTCATAGCTAGGTAATGGCTTTACAAGACCTGTATCTCTATTTGTGTTAGATTTTGTGATGGTAATCTTTGCATAATAATTCCAAGAACAGGCCTCTAAGAATTACAAACAACGATTACAGATGACCCCACCTTTTTTTTATATTCTATAGTCAACACTATCATGAACTTGTGGCATACTCATTGCATATGGCTGACAGGATGTCAAATGCTCCCTTCTACGAAAGATTCTGTGCACGTAAAACGCGGGGTGTGGAATGTCGCGATGACTCTCGAGCAGAGAAAAAGACAAACATATAACGAGCTGATTCCTCTCCAGAAGAACAAAGCCAACATTGATTCAAACAGAGGACTTAATATGATTGACTCTCTGGAAACTGCAACAGTGTGATTATAGATCAGAAATTCATGCTGTAATTTTAGTATACCGACCTGTCGCGATGTTGCAAGCGTGACAGATCTATACATATTTCGCTAAAACTGTCGGTAAAATACCAACACGCTGCACTGCAGACCACAGATTCGAACCGAAGCATATTTTCAGAAATTTACGAGAGGTCTTTATAGTCACCAAAATATCCAAATTGAGTAACTAGAAAGAAAAAAACACACATACTGTAGTCCACAACCTGTTTACGGACAGGTTCTGGCTGATGGGATAACCACTCTACCTGACTGCTCTTCTACTTCATATTTACCTCCCGAACAACGTGAAATCTTTTTGCTTGGAGAAAAACAAGTAAAAAGTATAAATGGAGATGAAAGATCCACCAATAAATTCCAGCTTGATTTTTCAACATATGATGACAAATGTGAGTGCTAAATCTAAGTCGTAAGACAAATAAGAACTTTTACCATAATCAGTATCCTGGGAAAAGTGGTAGAACTACAGTTTATCAAGCTTACCCACAAAGCATTAAATATGCTCCCACAATAACCTCTGGAGTGATATAACAGGTATGACTTTCAAGTTATAGTATATTAAAGATCTTGGAATTGGGCGGTTTAGGCTTGTTCATTTCAAAGCTCGAGTAAGATTTTAGTATACTTTTCCCTATAGAAATATTTCCGACATAGATTTTTTAATATAAGCACTTCTTCCATGACATTTTGTTTCAGTTATCTCTCTTTCGTCGCTACTTGAGAAAACTATATGGTTGTACGAAAAAGAAATGGCCAAAATATTCTTTGGGCCTTATTAATCTCATTACTATTGTAAGAGTTGGCCCTTAATTTTACAGAAACACTGTTTTAAGGCCAAAAAAAAAAGATGCCAAACATAGAAAGGAAATGTCGCTTTACTTGGCTAATTGGCTCTAAATCACAGGTCTTAATACTCGAAACGCCATTGATGTACTGTGCACAATTTCCATTCCGGGTTAATTATAAAGATATCAGCGTTTATTTTCATCCATGGCAATGAAAATTGTAAAATAATCATCATCAAAATTTGATATGGTTGCAATAGAGGGAATGATTTGATTTTTATGAGACTTATACGCATCACCCTGTATTTTTGCAATTACGGCGATTTATAAAACTTATAACGGAATTTAAGAGTTTCATCCTACCAAGCGTAATCATAGATATAAAAATTCTATTGTGCAACTCATATTTGTCATTGAAACAGGGACTTTTCTCCGAAGTTTAATATCTAGTATGAGCTATACACCTTAACCACTCCTTACTTGTAAAGGTACGAAAAAGTTGTCGTTTTAGCGCGCACTTACTGATGGATGCTGAATCAGTATAGTGTTTGACTGCGGCAGTAAACTACTCACAGTAGCAGGCACGTACTATGGAAGTTGTTTCGAGGCGCATGATAGGAAAAAGGGTACCAAAAAGGATTAGAAGAGAAAAATTTCATAATGGGAAGTCACTGACGAGGGTTGGTGGTTATCCGTTTTAAAAAAATATTATGCAATCAAGCTACAACATCCTGTAAATTTTGTAGTAGAAAACTTCTATTATAACGGTTTCTGAATTGGCATATAAAATAGTCAAAAGGTGATCTTTAAATCAACGGTAAAAACAGTGAAGCTGGTCCTGTTGTAGAATCGCCATTTCCTTTGTGGTGATAGGTCTTTAAGTAAAGTAATGGTGAATTTAGTTAATTTGTTAACCAACGCGACTCCAGCTAACTGAGCGCATGGTCTAATACAGTTCCGTTAGAAACATATTTTCATTTTGATGAGGTATCAGTATTTGGCGACTATTATTTGAATGCATCTGTAATCTGGATGAATGAAACCTTTTATGAAACCAGAATTGTCCCAGCTATTATCAATGTCCGTGAATGGCTTGACCATATGGAGGCAAACGATCCTTCACCTAGTGTAACTAACCCACTCGAAACTTCAATTATTATGCCTTTTCAACGGTAGCTCCCGCTTTAATGGAGGATATGAAAGTAGCATAAATGAATTAGAAAAGTGTATTCACTGTTCTGGAATATACATGGTACGCAAGAGATATAAAAAATTTATAATAAACGTACGTTATGCCCGAAGTGTATCCCGAACTGCGGGTTAAACTAAAGCTTTTTAATTACTAGTAGGTTGGAGGTTTACCAATATGCGTTCTTCTTTAGGCCTTACATTACTGAAACAATACTGGAAAATCACTCTTATGATGCTTTTAAGTTATCACATTTAACTTTATGGCATGGCCTCCGTTTGAGCGCACGGAAAGATTTTATAGTACTTTAGTATGACTATTCGTTAGCATTGCTTTATGGTCGTACTCGGAGTAAGAATATTTTGTGAGTGAGCTGGTAAGATGAGGATATTGTAGAATAGCATTTTTGCTCTTATGTGTATTCCTGGTATGATATATAACATTTGTGCAGCTTCTTACTGATGAATAGCATATTTCCTGTTTAAGAGAGGTAGTAGTGATTAATTAGTAATATTAGTATTAATGCATGATAAATCGCTTGATAAAAGTGTCCACTCGCCTTTTAAAGTCACTCAATAGAGTGTAGTATTCATATCTAACAGAATGCAAAAGTATGAATTTTTAAGTCCAGAAGGGCGTTCTCATTTCTTCATTAAAGACTCTTCATTGCGGGACAATTGCGCTTCTTTAATATATGGCCATAGTTCCACATTCAATGGTAAAAGCCACATAGATTTCTTTGCAGATAGAAGGCGGTAGAAGAAGTGGCTAAAAAACCATTCACAGTCAATCCCCTCGAAGAAAAACTCTTCATTCTTCCAGGCTTTTTTCTCAAACAAGTACCTATTCATTTTCCTTGCAATTTCGTCCCATCCATT
>ERZ794936.736-NODE-736-length-13127-cov-6.868957_pt1 | contig 13127 bp, 8 predicted proteins | sample MGYA00511083_ERZ794936 | MGnify/ENA primary metagenome ERZ794936 (study PRJEB30137, sample SAMN04331409) | food metagenome | isolation source: Y2 must sample point D1 replicate A | place: Australia: South Australia | collected 2014 ... | reverse complement strand
TTCTTCTCTTTCACACATTCGGCATCACTCACTTCCCATCTCCAGAGGATTTCCCTGTGATGCCAACCGAAATTTTTGACCTTATGTTGCGCCCTAGACACTTTTTCACAGAAAACCCAGTGCTTGATGTAAAACCATCTTACGCTAAGACCACGACGGAAGTGAAGAATGGTGCCCCTGGTACTGACTCCTGTTCTTTGAGCGTGGATAAGTCTTCGAGATTGGCATTCACTGAGAGCTCGGGCTGCTGCAAGAAATAGGAGTCTTTTCTTTTCTTACCTAAGTAAAACTACCTTGTCTATTTAATATAACAGTAAAACCAAAGGAAAAATCAAAATGAAAGCGGTCAAAATCTGTAAGAAAATTAGTTGGCTGGATCCTTAGTATTCGATCAGATGAACTTACATTCCTGAAAGTCACGTGACTATTGTAGTCAATGACATGATGAGCAAGATGAGATAGGCCAGATAGATAAGTCCCAATCGTTCAGCATGAAATACGTCATTGAGCACATGGAGGAAGGCTTCTCGGAGTGGGTTATTTTGGAGTACTCACAGATTATCAGAGATGTTGGAAGAGATAATCTTATTTTGACCTCTCTCCCGAAGGGCACAACTGAGAATGACATTCCAAAAAGGCTACTTTCTTTGGGATTGCAATGGACAACAGATGAATGTGTCACTCTCGATGGAGGCTTGAAGTCTGATCGTGTTTGCTTGCTCGATCCCGCTGCAACCGAGGAGCTAGTTCCACAGGATGCTCCCCACTTCGACTACTTCGTCTTTGGTGGAATCTTGGGCTCGCATCCTCGTATTGATCGCACAGGTATATTACGAGAGAAGTATGGTTTTGCTGGTAGAAGATTGGGAGCTTTGCAAATGACCACTGATACTGCCATCAGAACAACACAGCTCATAATTGAAAAGCAGACCAAGTTTGAGGACATCAAGTTCATCGACTATCCCGAAATCAGGTACAACAAGTACGAGTCCACGGAAATGCCCTTCAGGTACGTCTTGGACGCGGAGAATGTTCCGATCTTACCAGAAGGCATGTTAAAGCTAATTGAAAAGGACGCAGACCAGAGCATAGATGACTTGTTGGTTGAGTAAGTGGCTCAGGAGACTCGATGCATCTCTAAAATATAAGACCCCATCAAGCGGTATAGATGAAACAGTAAATCTAAACATGGCCGTAAACGGTAACTTTTCTGGTTTTGACGGGCGGTTCATTCGAACTGAGAATCTCCTTCATCACAAATCCCACCGTCTCCTGATCCTCGAAGTATGATATGTGTGCACTGATTGCCGAGACAAGAGCTATACTGAACACGCCCATGGGCAAGCTGTAGTCTATTCTCCCGGTTTTGTTCAATTTCAAGAGGGAGCCTAACGCTTCTTCGTCGTACACTTCCGTCCTCGTCTTCCTGTTAGTGGGCTTTTGCTGGCCAGAACTGGTTAATGTGGAGATAATATCCCCCAAAGCATTTTCCTCCTGTGCGCCTGATGTCAAAGCCGCGGGCTTTGGGCTTTCTTCTGTTTGACTTTTCCTGAACCAACTAGATGCCAGGTAGAACTTCTCTTGAAGGTCATCGCCCAAGGATGTCAAGTTCTGGACTTGCGTGTTAAACCCTTTGAGAGCGAATGGGACCTCTTCGGCTTTCAAGTCAGCGAATTTAGTGTCAACCAAAGGCTCCATTCGATAACTGACTGGATCACATGGGTGAAAAATGTTGTATATGTTCTTGCATTTGGGCGAGGAGAAATCGGCATCGAGCTTTATGTCGCTTTCTTTAGCCTGGCATCTGGGTATGATATTCTTTTGCTTGAGAACCTCAAACATCCCAACCGGAGAGCCCACACAAAACAAGTTCTCTACTTCGAAATCAAGCTTGTAGTCATTCTCGCCCTCTTTTTGCTGACTCAACAAATCAAACAAGATAGCAGATCCGAGTGAGTGGCCAAACAAATGCACTTTGCCGTTGAAATCCGGGTTTCTTTCAATATATGCCCGATAAACGGAGTTAAGTTCCGACAGCACCGCATCCATGATCTGGCGTAGATACATCGGCTCATAGTAAAGCAAAACATCCAAAATAACATCGCCCACGATATTTCTCAATGACTTCACACCCTCAACATTGATCTGACTCAAGGTTGGTATTCTGCTTTTTCCCGTCTCACTTTCGGTTTTACCAGGTTTTCGTGGGTGAAAGGCAACCCGATGACGCCAAGAAATGGGAAGTGTTTGAATCTTGTTGTTTGCCTTCTGCAGTTTATCCTTGGGGTCGAGTTTGGAGCCATACGCCAATTCTTGATACTTTACCTCATTCGCAAACACCTCTTTCATTGTAGAGCGCATGACGTTTATGCTGTGTGTGAAATTCACAGACTCGTACTTGTAGCCTAGGAGTTGTCCAACGCCATGAACACAAAACACCAAGTGCTCGATGTCTCTTTTAGATGTATGCGCACAACTTTCATTTTTGAAGTCAGCCTCAAATACCTTTTCTAGCAACTTGCTTTGGTCAGGTTCTCCCTTCGTGTCTGCTGAAGCTGAAAATGGTTTATCGCTGCCAAACATGGATGCAACCTCGGACTGAAAGATATCTGTCAAAGAAGTTACATTCGTAGACTTGACGCTGTCGATGATGGAGGAGTCCAAGTCTTTGGTATGGCCTCTCTGTATGGGAATCACCGACATAAGCATACCATATGATGGTTGTAAAGATCGAATGATGTTGACTTGCAAGGCCGAGATCTTTTTAGGGAAGATGGCGCCATGAACGTCGTTGAAATATATCACAGCTTGGCCATCCCCCAAGTCCACCACATCTTCCTCCTTCGCGATGTCAACAGCATCAGTCAGCGGTAATTCCTTTACTTGCTTATTAAACTTAGCGGCCAAGTCTCGCGATAGGGGTGTTGCCTTCTCTGCCTTAAGTCTGTATGCTTTCACATCATTGTATCCTTTCTCGAGCTTGGAAGCCAACTGTGCCGAAAGGGGTCTGCCGTCTCGCGTAAACCAGGTACCTCGCCTGACCTGATACACTGGGCCGGTCCAATAAACCGTGGAGAGCTGCATTTTATCTAGCTCCACTTTGAAAAGGCGATCTTCTCTGACGTCCACACTCTTCTTTTTGCTCTTGTAAGCTCGTTCCAAGCGAGCATTATCATAGTCAGAGAATGGCAAGAATTTCTCGGGCTCTTTCTCTTGTGTGTACTCGTACCAATCAGGTTTTGTAAGTGGTTGATCGGTATTATAGTACCATTTGACTTTCAAGGGCTTGCTACCAACTTCACGCACAGAAGGTATCCTCGACAGAAAAAGGCGATGAGTTCGGAACGCGCTGGAAAAGAGATTTTGTTTCATGAGCATTGTAGGACTCTCAGTATGCCACCTCCACGCGAGATAAAAGACTTTGGTGCTAATCCTGAAGCGCCAAATGTTGGGTAGTCTGTTAAGCGCATTGTCTCTCGCGCCGCAGCTGACTGCGAAATTGTTCCCTAATTTCAGGTGACCAAGCTTGAGTAGCCGACTACCTGAAATGAAAACTCTCGTAATTGCCATTTTACAAGGACCACCCGGATCAAATAAGTACAGTCGTTCGGAAACCAGATTTGAGTGTGTGGCACGTCAACATTACGATTTTTAAGATTTACTGTATGACTTGCGTACATGTATTCAAAGACATATGCTAATCAAGGCTGGACCTCAGTTGCCTCTTCTTAGTTTGTCCCAAGCACTTTTCTTACCGGTAGATGCTGAATCCAGCTCAAACGCAAAGTTCTCGGTGACTTTTGGGTCTTCCGAAATATGAACATTATTCAGAGCATCGGCAGGCTCTGTGATAGATGGGGACACAAGATCTTCGCTTTTTGCTGGAATAAAACCATTCACTTCTCTAATTTTCTCCCAATGTGGCGCCTGTTTTTCGTGCTCCTTGACCGCACCAAAAACATTATGCAATGGCCCCTCCTTCCCCTGTGGAGGCGGCACATACAAGACGGCATGTGGATCAAATGATACCATGTCTTTCGGGCTTTTCATTGCAAGCGAAGGGTCCGAAGCGGTCTTGTAGTAGTAAACAGTGAATAGAGACAATTTTCCTGGATCCAAAGTTTTCCATACATTAAGCAATCTTTGTTTCGACGCAGTCTCACTCTCGCTGAATTTACCACTTGTGCAGTCTGCTTCGAGACTTGCAATACGGTACTGTTGATCTGTTTTGGCGTGGTACTTGGAGGACCAGAAGTACACTGTTAGTCCTGCCACCAGAAAGAAAACCAGTCTGAAAAATGCGGGCAAACGTGCCGGAGTTGGAAGGGGCGCCCCTAGCTTTCTTTCTTTATAGCGTCTGTATATCAAAGGCGTGGTCACTACGATAGAACTATCGAGCAATGCCCACAACATGGTGGTGATACCAGAGTTCGTGAGGTCTTTCGACATCACCAGCCGTTCTTCCGTATTTAACCTGTGATCTGCCTCATAAAACCCCATCAAGTGTTCGAAATCATCTCGTTTGATTTTCTTGCCCAATATCGTGGGCTCGCGCGCTTCACCTGTTGAAGAATTGTCTATATTCGAGCTGTGATCGGCCATCCTGGTAATCAGGCAAAATTCAAATGTAGTCAGTCGCAGCAGTATAGTAGCTCATGAGCATCCGCGAAGGAACTACGGGTAGCGCGCAAGTCTACGCGACCGATTGCTGCCCCAACGCCCATAATTCCGCTTTATCCGATTCGCGTAGTCATATGTGACTTATGGCGGTATTCTATCCAGACATCTAGCAAGATTTACACTGTTTTCATAGCCTTGACCTACTGCAACACCATACACAGCCACGGACAGAAGAGAATGTTGTAGATGACTATCTCTATGTACTCCGACCCTCTAAATTAATTTGTTGTCTTGTCTCATCTCTTCCTTCAACTTGTGCAACTGCTCGACAACCTCGTCAAACTTGACGGTGGCATTCTTACCTTGCTCCTCCTGGATATCTCTGTTTCTAACATTTACACTGTTCTCGTTTTGTTCTTGTTCACCAACAATGAAAATGAAGTTATACTTCAACAACTGACCATTTCTGACCTTTTTCTGCAAAGTGTTACCGGTGACATCCACATCGGCAAAGAAGTGGTGCTTCTTGACTAATTGGTCCTTCAACGACTCAGCGTATTCGATGTACTTAACTCCGACTGGCACAATCAAAATTTGTCTTGGCGACAACCAGAAAGGCCACTTGCCCTTGTAGTGCTCAGTCAAAATAGCGGTCATTCTTTCAACAGATCCTAAGATGGCTCTGTGAATCATCACGGGTCTAGCAAGAGCATTCTCCTTCTCGTTCGTATCAGACTTGAACTCCAAGCCAAAACGAGCCGGCATCTGGAAATCCAACTGAATGGTGGCACACTGAAACCATCTCTTCAAAGCATCACTGATCTTGATGTCAATCTTGGGGCCGTAAAACGCACCGTCGGCGGGGTTCAACTCCCACTTGCCCTCACCCATGAACTTGTTCAAAGCGTTTTCCAAGTTCTTTTCGGCATTGTTCCAAGTCTCCAAGTCTCCTACATATTTCTCAGGTCTGGTGGACAATTCCATCTTGAACTCAAAGCCGAAAGTTCCGTACACTTTTTGCAAAAAGTCGAATACACCAGCAATCTCCAGCTCAATTTGCTCCTGTTGGCAGAAAATGTGGGCATCATCCTGCTGGAAACGGCGCACTCTGGTCAAACCGGACAAAGCACCGGAAAACTCGTTTCTGTGAACAACACCAAAGTCGGCAACACGCCATGGCAACTCCCTGTAGGATCTTTCGCGACTCTTAAAAAGGATGCAGTGGCCAGGGCAATTCATAGGCTTCAATCCGAAAGTCTCCTTCTCTACCTCGAAGGCAAACATGTTCTCCTTGTAATTCTCCCAGTGGCCAGAAGTCTCCCACAACTTCGTATTGTACATGTTAGGGGTGATGACTTCATCGTACCCTCTCTGTCTGTACTCGTTTCTGAGCATGTCCACCAAGGTATTGTAGATTCTGGTTCCGTGAGGCAACCAGAAGGCCGAGCCCGGTGACATTTCGTTGAAATAAAATAATTCCTGCTCCTTACCGATCTTTCTGTGATCTCTCTCGCCGGCTTCCTTTAAGAACTTCAAATGCTCATCCATCAATTTCTTGTCGGGAAAAGAAATACCATAGACTCTCTGCAAAGAGTCATTGGCAGCATCTCCCAAAAAGTACGACGAGGAGTTCTTCAACACCTTAAATGCCTTGATCTTACCGGTATGCAAGATATGAGGACCTCTACACAAGTCGATCAATGGGCCGCATCTGTAAACGGTGGTCGAGGTGTTATCGGGAACCTTCTCGGAGATGAATCTCACCTTGTACTTGTTGTATGCGAACATTTGCAACAACTCGTCCTTGGTCATTTCCAATCTAACGAATTTCTGCTTTTCCTTGATCACTTTGGTGGAAACCTTCTCCAAGTTGCCGAAGTCATCTTGCGAGACAACTCCGGCGCCATCTTTAATCGACATGTCGTAGAAAAAGCCATCCTCCGTTGGTGGGCCGTAGGACAAGTGGCAGCCGTAATGGCACTCACAAGCTTCACCCAAAACGTGCGCCGACGAGTGCCAGAACACCGCTTTACCCTCTGGGTGATCGAAGTCCAAAAACTCCAAAGATGCATCAGACTCAAATGGTCTCTCCAAATCCCACAACTCGCCGTTGACCTTTGAGATGACTTGTCTCTCAAGGAAAGACTTGCCGATGCTGGAGGCAATGTCAAACGGGCTAGTCTCGTACGCGGCACCCTCTTTAATAGACCCATCCTTTAACGTGATTTTGATAGGCTTTCTTTCTTTAGCAGCGATCTCGGCGTCATACTTGGCCTTGATCTCATCAAAGATCTTGATACGGTGATCCAAAAATTCTGGTTGTGGGTCTAAAAGTAAGGGGTTCCCCTGAGGCGACTTTTTCTTTTCTTTTTTGGCGGAGACGGGCTTTGAGGCGCCTTCCTTTACGGAGAGTTTCTCCACGCCTTGTTGAACTTCAGCCATGTTTTTGAAGGTGTAGACTCGCTGGTTTTGGCTAACGTTTCCAAGCTCTAGGTACACGTACGCGAAAAAAATTACTCACCTCCTCCGGTCTCAGGATTACGCTGAGCAGTCTCAGGTTTGCACTCAAATTACTGGATCTTGAAGATTTCTTGGACGGGACAGTAATTTTTAGTTTGAAGCAACGCAATCGCTTGTGTTTCCTTGAAAATTCAAGAGCCTGTAAACATGAAATCACTTGGAGACTTCGATCATGCAACATAAACCTCGTGCGTAGATTTGGCTGACCTAGGCAAGAAAGATCACACATAAACTTTTTTTGTTGATGAAATCATCACATCTACGTGATATCACGACCAAAAACATTCCCATTTTGAGAATCTTTCGACTTTCCCACTCTACGTGCTCGTAACTAGTACCATGCCTCAGTCGCATAAGGGATCTGTGGCTCTTATATTTACATGACTTACCTATTTCATACCCTAAAAGACTTTTGGAGCCAAGGAAACAACCTTGTTGTATTCCAAGGCCTTCAACTCCTTGGCGACGACCGATGAGACTCTAGTTCCTAATGGATCTCCGTTCTTGTTGATCAACACACAAGCATTATCGTCAAATCTAACAACTGAGCCATCTGGCCTCCTGAAAGGGGCTTTTGTTCTCACGACAACAGCACGACATATGTCTCTTCTCTTGACTCTATTGTTAGCACTCTGCCCCGTTATCTCAGAGTTTAATGGTTTGGCTTGTTTGATAACAACCGTGATCTGATCACCGACTTTGGCGCAATTCTTAGGCTTGTGGCGGAGCACATTGATACACTCGGCTATTTGCGCTCCGGAGTTGTCCACCACTTTGAGAAGGGTCTTCAAGTAGATCATTATGGCGGTCACTCTCGAACTTATGCTATGTGAGCTTCTCACTTTTTTTGCATGTGCTCGCTAATGTAGTGCGAAAATCAGTTTATTGCACAGCTAAGAAGAGAGACCTCTGCTCACTTGCCATTCCACTGCAGAGGGAGAATCAGCTAGTCCGAGTGCTTATATTTATTCGTGCACCTTTATGGACCCTATTTTTGTAGCCGTGCAAGTTTGATGAGTGGGGTGATATTGTCTGGCACTTGTCGTGATTGGACTTAAGCGCACGCGTCTGTTGCCATTTCACCAGGTCTTTCTTATAGAACTCTTTTTACACGAGAAGTTTGAATGACTCGTCTACATGCTACAGTGAAGTTGCTTTCACATCACAGTAGCGCCTTTTCATGCCAGATCGCTTGGGGGCGAAGGAACCTCAGTGTAATTGGAGAGTGGCATGAATCTCAAATTATCACCGATCGGCGTTCCAAGTTTCAGGCCCGACATGTGCCCCTTACAGATCCTGCGGATATACCGGAAATAATCAGTCAGTTTTTGGCCCAAAACAAGAGTTTGGCAAAAAATGCATCTCACCCTCACATGCTAGCGTGGAGAACAGGGCAAGTTTCTCCAATCGAGCAAGGCCAACTGGAAACAACCCCCGCTTACGTCAACGTGCAACAGGGTTTCAAGGATTGCGGGGAAAAGGGGGCAGGAAGCAGAATTCTCGATGTGCTTGTTTCTCACGGCGCATTTAACAAGCTCGTGATTGTCACACGATGGTACGGAGGCTCTCCCTTAGGCTCCCTGCGTTTTAGACATATCGCAAATTCCAGCGCGGAGAGCTTACGTAAAGGTACTACAAACGAACGGCATGTAACAAAAAGGAAATGAGATACGGTATGATACATGTCGATATAATGTAAGTGTCGAGTATGGGAGCGAGATATACGACGGTTGTCTGTTTACTTTGAATCGAACTTTCGAAAAAAATCTTACGTTTGTAGTGCACTTCCTGCGTTTTATTAATTCATGACTCGTTCTCGATCGCGCACGATGTAGAATTTTTGCAAATCAGCTCCAGCTCGAAATCCAAAGAGTCTATTGCCAATGTTTTTCAAGGAGACCTTAGCTTTCGCCGGGAAGTATTCACATAAGGCAGCTTTGCCCGCTTCTCGCATCGCGTTGGCTCTGCGCTTCTATTCTGCTGCCAAGACAGTTCCTCTCACTGCTGAGACCTATTCCGACAAGGTGCAGAGAAACCCCAACTTCAAGACTTTGGAAGATGGCGACCTCACGTTCTTTCGCTCCGTATTGAAGGATGACAACTACCTCATTACAAACGAAGCGGACCTAGATTTTTTCAACGAGGACTGGATGAGGAAATACAAGGGCCAGTCAAAATTGGTTTTGAAGCCGAAGACCACCGAGCAAGTCTCTCAGATTTTGAAATACTGCAACGAGAAAAGGCTAGCTGTCGTCCCGCAAGGTGGTAACACGGGCTTGGTTGGTGGTTCCAACCCCATCTTCGATGAGATCATCTTATCAGTCTCTAACTTGAACAAGATCCGCTCGTTCGACAGTGTGAGTGGGATCTTGAAATGCGATGCTGGAGTGATCTTGGAAAACGCGGACAATTTTTTGGCTGAAAGCGGCTACATCTTTCCCCTTGACTTGGGCGCAAAGGGCTCTTGTCATGTTGGAGGTGTTTGTGCCACGAACGCTGGTGGCCTTAGACTTCTCAGATATGGCTCCTTGCATGGCTCAGTGTTGGGCTTGGAAGCTGTTCTTCCAGACGGTACAATCTATAACTCCATGGATGCTTTGAGAAAAGACAATACGGGCTACGACTTGAAACAAATGTTCATTGGCTCGGAGGGTACTATAGGAATTATCACCGGAGTCTCGATCTTGTGTCCTTCTCGACCCACTGCAACAAACGTTGCTTTCTTGGCTGTTTCGTCTTACGAGGCTGTGCAAAAGGTCTTTGTTGGCGCTCGCAGGGAGTTATCAGAGATCCTCTCCGCCTTCGAGTTCATGGACGGTAAATCTCAGTTGTTGACTGCACGTTACTTGAAGGCCGATCACCCCATTGAAAGTGGCCATTATCCTTTTTATGTTTTGATCGAAACGAGTGGCTCTAACAGAGATCATGACATGGAAAAGCTTGAGACCTTCTTGGGTAATGCAATGGAGGAGGAGCTCGTGGATGACGGTATCATTGCGCAGGATGAGACTCAATTACGTAATTTATGGTCGTGGAGAGAATCGATTCCAGAGGCATCAGCTCTGGCTGGTGGTGTGTACAAGTACGATGTTTCCATTCCCTTGAAGGACTTGTACGGGTTGGTAGAGGACGCTAGTCAAAAGTTGGCCGAAGCGAACTTAGTGGACTTCGACTCTGAAGACAAGCCTGTTGTCGAAGCCATTGGATATGGTCACATCGGAGATGGTAACTTGCACTTAAATGTCTGCGTTCGTGAGTACAACAAGCAGATCGAAAACATCTTGGAGCCATTTGTTTACGAGTGGATTCAGGCTAAGAAAGGCTCCATCTCAGCCGAGCATGGATTGGGGTTCCAAAAGAAAAACTACATTGGATACTCTAAAAACGATCTCGAGATTCAATTGATTAAGGATTTGAAAAGTCACTATGATCCAAACGGAATCATGAATCCATACAAATACGTTTAGTCCTCGGGCCTATTTATACAAATTTATCTTCAACGGTTTAACTTTTGATGTTCACCCCATTTTTTTTTCTTTTCGACGTTCCTCGCTCGCTCGCAATTCCACTAGCCGGGGTAAGGTATACCTACAACTTCGTGTCAACCGCCTTTAAAAGTGAACCCTCCTCGTACATCTCACTCAACTCTCTCAGAAAAAATTTTGACGCAACCGCACGCTTAATTTTCATTGTGGGAGTGATCACGCCATCTTCAATTTTCATGGGCTCAATTCCGATACGAAGATTGTGAATGCGCTCGAACCCTTGTATTGAATCATGAACTGCGGCATTCATGGCTTTCAAAAATTGGGTTTTTACCTCGGGCTTATTCATAAACTCGATCATATCCTCGTCTGAGGCAATTTCCACGCGAAAGCACCTCTTGATCCAAAGTTTGGCGGTTTCGGGTTCAACACCTGCAATCGAGACCAAGTAAGTTTGAAGGGAATCACCGTGTACCAAAAGTTGTGACAAGACTGGAAAAGCAGAGAGATATGTGTTCTCTATCTTTTCTGGTGTAATATACTCACCCTGTGCCAATTTAAAAAAGTTTTTAACACGGTCGATTATGAATATTCTGCCTGTCATTTCGTCGATCTTTGCAACGTCACCTGTACTGAACCATCCGTCTGAATTTTTTGCTTTTGCAGTTTCTTCGGGGTCTTTGTAATATTCCTTGAAGATTTGAGGACCACGCAACATTAATTCTCCTCTGGGACCACCCTCATCTTCGGCCGTGTAATTCATTTGAGGAAGGTTCTTCAACTTGATCTCCGTCGTGATTGAAATTGGGCCGCAAGATCCTGGAACCGCTTCATGACTTAAAGAGCTGCATATTCCAGCGAACGATTCTGTCAAACCGTATCCTTGAGAAATTCCGATGTTGAGCACCGCCTTCAAGAACTTTACTGTTTCCGCTGATATGGGTGCAGACCCTGTGCTCATAGTTATAAGATCGTCGAAGCCGAGTTTCCTCCGAAGAACACCGATCAATCGGTCGTAAAAGAGATGTCTTCCTTCGGCACCGTCAGCCCTCAGCATAAGCTCTGCCTTTTTATGAACGGCATTGGCGAACAATTTCTGTAGCATGGGCTTTTCCGCGTTGTTTACTGTCTGGGCCTTGATAGCAGCCTCAAACTTTGTGAGTATTCTGGGAACTAGAGCGAGGGTGTGCGGTTTCAAGTGCTTTACATCATCGAGTAAGGTCAAAGGGGATGCGGACTGCGGCATACCTATAGCCGTTCCAATCAAATAAGCGAAAGACATCGCCATTCTTTGATAAATATGCGCTAACGGCAAAAAGCAGTAGAAGCGGGGCATTTCAATGACTTTCAGGTTGCTCAAGCAAAATGTTACAGCAGAAACAGCATTTGCATGAGTCAAAACAACTCCCTTTGGCATGGATGTGGTTCCGGACGTGAATGAAATGGTATAGACCGTCTCAGGCTTTGGGTGTACAGCCACGGCCTTGCTTATGTCTCCCAAACACACCACCTGCTCGAAGTCGTATACGGCGATGTGACCATTGTTGGCTCTTTGCATCAAAGCATCGTCAGATGGACCAAGACGATCCATCAGAACGATGGCGATGAGGTTTGACAAAGAATTGGTATTCTTCTCTTTCAATTCAACGAGAAGCTCCAATTTGTCCTTTGAACAGACCACTATGGGTGATTCTGTGAGTGCAAGAATGTGCTCTGCGGTTTCGGTTCCAAGTGTGTCATACAAAGACGTGTTTGTGATGGAGTATTCTGAACATGCCAAATCAGATATGCACCACTCTCTTCTGTTGTGGGAGTATAATGTGAGAATGAAAGATTCGCAACCACAACGCACTAGCGTGTTGTGATCTTTAATCTTCAGATGAGCTGCGGAATCAGTAATGTATGGATTGTTCTGGAGAATGAAAAACACTCCGGCACCGAAACATTTCTGTAGATTGTCAATTTGTGAGTATGTTTCCCATTGATATGGGCCGGGCTTACCATCTGTGCTGATCGCCCTCACGCCTATGCAATTCGCATCTGGAAAATTACTCGTCCCAATGTCAAAAACATCCTTCAATGTCTTCACCGAAGGATGAGGAACGCTGATCAAGCCTTCTTGAGACTTCCTGTTGCGGTATATTGGAGAGTAACCATCTTGTTTTGTACCCAGAAGCGGAAATGCCTCAGACATAGTAAATGGGTCTAAAGGCAAGCCATCCTTTATCTCTTTGTAAATGGTTCTCTTAGATTGAGGAAGCAATGGTACGCTCATTGTGGTGCAAAGTGTCAAAATTTTGATTGTGAGACCAATGTGGGCACAAAAGACAACAATATTGATTGATGTTCCTTCAGCTTGCTAATTTTTGCTAGACGCGACCATCAATTTATAGACTTGTATTGCCCTTTCTCTTGTGGCACTCCAGGTGAAACAGTGGGGTAATTTCTCTCTGCAGACCCGCATGTCCTCGGCATTTTGCAGCCGACACAGACCGAGGACTT
>ERZ794936.735-NODE-735-length-13132-cov-32.347786_pt1 | contig 13132 bp, 7 predicted proteins | sample MGYA00511083_ERZ794936 | MGnify/ENA primary metagenome ERZ794936 (study PRJEB30137, sample SAMN04331409) | food metagenome | isolation source: Y2 must sample point D1 replicate A | place: Australia: South Australia | collected 2014 ... | reverse complement strand
TTTTTTTTTTTTTTTTTTTTTTTTTTTTTTTTTTTTTTTTTTTTTTTTTCTCTCCCAAAGTTTGCCTGATACTTAAGACTTCAACAAGCGAATTACAGATTTTGAATGCTTTAAGCAACTTTCAATGTAAATTCAAAAACATAAAAAAAAAACCAAGGCCATTTGAGTACAAAAATTGAACTGTTCAATTTTGTTGCTTGAAAGTTTTCAAAAAGGGCGCTCTACCGAAAAATGTTTTATTTTTCTTGAGCCGTTCTTTTTGTTGCAGATTTTCAAATAACGCACACCCCCAAGCAGCGAGAGACTGTTACTCAAGATGGCTCAGATTATTGTTCAAGCATTGCCCTTTTCGCTAACAACAGCTTTTATTATTATTGACCCTACAGCTGTAGTTTGATAGTAGGTGGGCGAACATTTTTTTTTTTTATTTTTTTTTATTTTTTTTTCTTTTGTTTTCTTCTAAGTTATTATTTTAAGTGTCGTAAGCATTAAAGTTTACAATTAGTCTTGATTCTACGTATGAAATACAAAATAAACATCTGCAAAAAAATGAAAGGTGTTTACTAGAGTACATTGGAACATTCATTAGCTCAATATCCAATGAAGCAGCCGTCTAGTCAGTGCTGTACGCATCCACGTTACCGATGATTTGATACATAAATGCCAAAGCTGAAATCAAACTCTTGTCAGACGACTTTTCATCAACAGTGTGGGCATTTGATCCAGGGTTTTCCAACGCAGCAGAAAATCTGTAAATTCTGTTGGTCAACTTGCTTTTAGATTCCCATTTGGTGTCGGTGTTACCTGTAGAAATAGTCCCCTCAAAATATACGTCTTGGTCTTCCCCAAAAAATGAATTTTTAAAGGTGTTGACAACAGTGCTCCCTACTAAGTTCCACATTTCATCGTCGCCGGTTGGGGTGATAGGAGCAGGTTCCAACGCACCCTTGACAGTGATAACAAAGTCACCTTTTGTACCTTCTTTCAAAACGCTTGTTTCGGTTCCGTTTGTCCATTCCAAAATGATCCCCAATTCGTATTTGTCTGCAACTGAGACAGTGCTTGATAAAACCTGATCTAGAGTCTCGCCCACAGAGGATTTGGTGTTGATTCTGTGGTTGATCAACTCAGAAACTTGTTCTGGCATGGCATTAGCTTTGACCCCACCATGGATGATGTCCATTGCTTGGGTAGTTTTGAACAGAAATTTCAATCTGTTTTGTTTCAATGCGTTGCCCAATTTTTTCAAAGATCCTGATTTCCAACCTTTTACCAATTCACTGGAAAACGTTTTGTCGTATTTTGCTTTGCATTGGACCCAACCCAATGCAGGGTTGTTTGGTGCAATGTCAATTTCAAATTGGTCATTAGTCAAGAAATAGTTCAACTCAGATAAAATACCAATAGATGTTTGATCAAAGTCCCAAATGTATGGAGCAGAAGAGTGGCCTCCTTTAGTGTTCAATGTGATGACAGTGTCGACATAACCCTTTTCTGCAATAGCTGGAGCAGCCAAATAGTCTCCATCTCCAAAGTGTGTGGTACCACCACCTTCATCTAGTAAACCGTATAAACCATTAGCACCATATCTGTTGAACAAAACTTTTGCAATGTTTTGTGCACCCAACTCACCACCACACTCTTCGTCAAACCCATATGCCACCAAAAGAGGTCTTTTTGTTGGTTCCCAACCCGTGGAAATCAACAATTCAATGGCTTCAAGCTGCGCAATAATCAATTGCTTGGTGTCAGAAGCACCTCTACCGTAAATGTACCCTGTTTTCTTTTCGTAAACTCCTTCAAAAGGTGGATAAGTCCATCTGTCGATCGTGTCTTTGTTTACAGGAACAACGTCTTGGTGAGCCATCAACAATAACGGCTTGGCACTGGTGTTTGTGTGTTTGGTTTCCCAAGTAAATAGCAACCCTGCACTGTTGACGGTTTCCACTGTCAAATGTTTGTAAACCAATGGGAACGTATTTTCCAAATAGTCATGAAATGATGAAAAGTTTTTGAAAATTGGGTCTTGATCCAATGGAATCGACAAATCTGGGTTTGGAGAGTCGTCATAGATTTCCGTTGGCACCCTGATGGCACCCAAAAGCTTTTCAACAACAGATTCTTGATAAACCTTGTCAGTGAAGATTTGGTTTAGGGACACGTCATATGCCGGTTGCAATTGACTATACGATTTGCAATCCTGCGTGTAGTCCGGAATGTCTTTTGTAGATCTGTTATAGAGAGACAGAACTAGAACAAGCAAAACCAAAAGAGATGTGAAAATCAAGGAAGCTTGTTTTTTCTTGGCTTGTAATTTTTTGAATGCATTTGATGCAGCAATTGGAACGTAATTTGCCATGACGAAGGTTCTAATCGCTTTTGGGGGTTGACTTTTTATTTTTCGAACAAAGTTTACACCTTCGAGATTCAATCAGATTAAAACTGAGACAAAAGTTTGGCAATCTAACACCCTTGGCATGTGTAATTTTGAATTGAAATTGTCTTTCTTTATATAGTGTTTACTGTTGGAAAATAAAAAAAAAAAAAAAACTACTCCCCCCTACAAAACTGTGGCTTGTTGTTACGCGTGAAAGGGGGAAAAGATAAGATAAGTGCTATCTCGCGTGTAATTGCAACACAGGAATGGCTCTAATTTTACAATTCTCGGTAATTGAAATCTTAGTGCTTGGTTAGTAAGCAGGCGAGATATTATCTTACACCTTTTGCTTTTACAGATAGCACACTAAACTAAATGGAATTGTGACAAATTACACTTGCGTGCATTGTGCTAAAATTAACTATGCATTGAAAACGCCATACCTGGAAACGATATTGCTCAATCTGAGTTCCAATGGTAAACAAGACTGGCGTAATTTTTATTCACTTCAGTCTATTATGCTACCGTTTTCTTGCGCATAATCTTCAGCATCTCGGCTTGATCAATTCTGGGAATTTTTAGTTTAAAAATACTGATAACAAGAAGCTCGGGGTTTCCCATCGATAAAACGACAAAACACCGACAATAAAGTTATCACTTTAGCGTGGCAAGGCTTCGCCTAATGTTAGACTTTACAAACAAAAACAGAGCAAAGCACAAGTATGTTAAAACGTGAAACCTTCCATTTCTCAAAAGATATCTATGAACTTGGTTGTTTTTAATTTTTATCACTGAGAAAAAACCGGTCTTGGTGCCAAGAGTTATAGAAGATTGGCCTAGATTTCTTTTTTTTTTGACCATTTCAGGCAACGAAAAGCGAAAACCCAAAAAAATTAAAATTTCACCTATCACAACTCTCAAACACCTGTCTTTGGTGTTGCTCCATATGTTCTAATACAATACTGCTAAACCAAACTTACAACTGTACAATTAGAACGCCGGTGTTCTTGTGTAAACACTAACGGTTCCCGTCACGTGGCCACATGCAGTATTAATGCAAAATAATATTCGCGAGAAACAAACTCTAAAAATCACAACTCAATATGCAATCAACAGATGGTCAATGAAAAGAAGTTGACAATTGAAAAAGTGTATCAACCTTTCTTCGGAAAAGCAAGAGAAACGTATTAGTTTCCCGGAAAGAAGAAAAAACAAAGTTTGAAAGGCATTTGACACAAACACAACCCTAGTATAACACGAATAATGAGCTTGAGCATGGAAGACCACCTTTTTTTAGAAAAAGAATTTCAAAATGTGATGAATGACAAATCACTGAATGATTTCATCAGGAATTTGAAAATCAACAAGTTGAAAACAAACTTGTCAGAATTGAAAGTGAAAATCATACAAAATGCACAGTCCATTGACGAATATCAATCATATTTTTCCAATTTGGAATTTGATTGTGACTATTTTTTGAATAGCTATAAATCTAAATGTAGAAACGATAATAAATTGCAAGATGAGCCTGTAGCGAATCAAGTTTCTGCAATTGATAAGAGCATGGGCAAGAGAAACAGTAAACTTGCCTACGTGACTAACGCAGAAAATGATGACGATCAAACCATTGAAAATATTGATAACTCCTACTCTAGCAAGCAGCAGCGTAACAAGGACTTGCAAAGCTTGAAGGAGCGGCTATTTCAAAGAGGTGGGTCACTCAACTCCATTATTAACACTGAGAATGACAACAGTGTTAACAGAGAAGACGAGATCCAAGGAAGTTTGATAACAGAGATTTCTCAATTGACGTCAACTTTAAAAGAGAATGCTCAGCAGTTTGATCAAAAGTTGAATAGTGCAGATAAGGATGTATTGAGCAAAACCGAAACCAATTTATCAAAAACTTCAGTGCAGTTGTCTGGGTTGGGAACAAAACTTGCCAAGTTTAGCAACTCAAGACTCGGCGTGATGTTCTATTTGTCGTGTGTGTTTTTCATGATTATGAGTTTATTGTTGACATATATGATCATTAAAATATTTCCTGAAATGTAGCTGTTTAAACATATATTCAGCTTTGCTGTTTAAGAAAAAAAAACACTATTTATAACACCTATTACAAATAAATATGTTTCGATAATATACAAAAAATATTGATAAAGGTAATAACTCAGACAGTATAATTGGTTTTATACTCCACTCAAATGTCCAACATCAAATCGTTTGCAGGGCCAGTTGTTGACTCAACAAATTCCCTGCTTTTACCAGCCAATAGTTCTCTTCTAATTTCTTTGCTTATTTCAGGATGTGGTCTTTGTCTAATAGTTTCCAACAAAAATTCCTTTTGGTCTTCAGTGATATCGTTTTTGTAACGCTGAGCAAAAGCCAAGAATGCCTTGTGCCAAGCAATAGGTAAAACGGTAACCACACCATTGACTTCTCTGCCGTCAATTTCATTTCTAAATCTCATAAAATAGAAAACACATTCGTCAACTGTTTGATAAGGTAGGGCATATTTTTTTTCCAACAAAATTCTAATGAAAACCACAGCAGCAGGGGAATATTTTTGTTGAACCAGCCATGCCAATGCAGCAGAAGAATGCAACACAGGAACACTGACTTTTTGCAATATACTACCAGCAATCATTGCTTCTCTTACGTTACAACCATATTCAACCAAGGGGAAAAGAAAACCTTTGAAAAAAGCAGAAGGCTTGTATAACGATTTTTTCAAAGCTCTATAAATATGGTAGTTAACATCATGCTTTTCATTTTCTTCCACTTCGTATTGAAATCTTGGCAACATAACCATATTCACAAATTTAGCAGCCTCTCTTGCACCCAAGTTCGAAACAAACAATTTGGTGGCTTCATAACAAACATGCGGAGTCCACCGTTCTGGATCGGTCACATACAAAACATCTTGCCAGTTTTTCAACGTTGGAATAATTTTGAAAAGCTTCGGAAGTTTCCCATGGGTCCAGGTAGTCAAAATGGTACCAATGGTTGTGTATGCTTTGATCAACTTTGGTGGAAGAGCAACACCTTCACCTCTGTCTTCTTCTACCTGCGCCATGAAAGGTGCGTCTGTCCCTGCAAGATCAGTAGCTAAACCCATTTCTTTTTCTCTAATGGCAGCCATGATCTTGTCCGCCAAGTTGTATGCCCCACTTGCAGAGTTGAAAGCCGAAGATGGTTTGAAGTAGCTGTCAAACATAGCGGCATCATCTTCGTTGATCTCAATCACTTCTTCTTCTTCCTCATATTCTTCATTTTCAACTGGCCCAGCACTTTCCGCGTCACTGGCAATTGCGGAATTTACTTCATTGTCTTCATCTTCTTCGTCATCATCATCATCGTTCTCATCTCTGACTCTAAATTTGGAAATCGAAGACAATTGTTCTTGTTTCTCTTCCTCATCGTCTTCTAGTTCTTGTTGCTGTTCTTTGGCCAACTGCAAAATTTTTCTAGATTGTCTGGCATCAATGTATTCTGGAGCATCGTTTTCGTCGTCATTTTCGTTGTCATTGGCAGCATTCTGTTTTTTTGATGAACGTGGTGCTTCTTTAAAATGTCCCTCATGAGAGGTTAAATCCGTCATTAGCGGGTCGTGTCTTCTTTGCTTTTTTGCTGATACTCTGCCCATAACTCGAAAACTATTAGATGGTTTTGCAATGTTTTTTTTTGTCATGGTAATATTCAAAACTATCATTAGATCCAACTCTTAAAATCCACCAAAGACTACAGATCATCTCAAAATATTAGAGGTTAGTAGTTTCGCTTGGGATTGAAAAAAAAAAAAATAAAAAAAAAAGCACAGAGAGGGCCCATTTTCGTGACCTTTCAAAAACAAAAAAAGAAAAGTTCGAAACGAACGAGTTAGGCGAGAAACACGAGGTGTGAAAAATTATGATCTGCAGAAGTAACACAAACTTTAAGGCACTTTGATTACTCAAATTTGCACCAAAGAGAAACTAGAGTCAAGGCTATAGGAAAATCAATACATAACCTACCAACCATGAAGAGAACACATTCCGGTGAAGGTTCCGTCAGATCTCACAAGAGACAAAGATCTGTGCAATTGCATTCGACCCTAAATAAACACTACAAACCTTTAAATTCCGCCAATGATTATAGCAAGCTGTTTTTATCTGAAAAACCCTTGGACATTTTTGTTTGGGGGACTGGCTCAATGTGTGAGTTGGGATTGGGTCCGTCTCACAAAAACAAAGAAGTGAAAAGACCAAGATTGAATCCCTTTTTGATGGCAAAAGAAGGGACCGAACCATTCATCACTTCTATCTGCTGTGGTGGGATGCATACCATTGCTTTGAGCAAAGACAACAAAGTTTACACCTGGGGTACCAACGACTCTGGTGCTTTAGGAAGAGACACCACAACTAATGCCACTGAACAGTTAAAAGATATGAAAGATGCAGATGCGGATGACGACGAAGACGGTGACTTGAACGATTTGGAAAGTACGCCAACTGTGGTTACAGGGCTACCAGAAACCGATGTGAAAATCATACAAATTGCTGCAACAGACAACATGTCCTGTATCTTATATGAGAATGGTGACATTTATTGTTGGGGGACTTTTAGATGTAACGAGGGGATTTTAGGGTTGTACAAAGATGAAATACAAACACAACTTACACCTTGGAAACTTCCACTGAACTTTGTTTCTAAAAACACCAAAATTGTGCAGTTGGCTCCTGGGAAAGACCACATTTTGTTTTTAGATGAATTTGGGGTTGTTTACGCTTGGGGTAACAGTCAACAAGGTCAATTGGGGAGAAAAGTGTTGGAGAGATCGAGATTGAGAACATTGGAACCAAGACCTTTTGGTTTGGACAATATCAAATACATTTCTTCTGGTGAAAATCACTCCTTTGCCTTGGATCACAACGGTGACTTGTTTGCTTGGGGTTTGAACCAGTTCGGTCAGTGTGGTGTTAGCAAAGATGTTGAAGACGGTGCCTTGGTCACAGTCCCAACAAAGGTTCTTTTACCAGAAAATTTGGACAGCAAAGTGAAAATGGTTGCTGCCGGAGAACACCACTCTCTAGTTTTACTTGAAAATGGTGATTTGTATTGCTTTGGTAGAGTTGATATGTATGAAATTGGATTAGAAAAATCCAAGATCCCTGAAGCCAACTGCTACAAAGATGCTCGTGGGAATATCAGAAGTGTTCCTGTGCCAACAAAAATGGAAGGTGCAAAACCATTCAAGTATGTTGCGTGTGGTTCTCACCACTCTTTAGCATCCACCACTGACGGTGTTGCATTCAGTTGGGGTTTTGGTGAGACATATGCAGTTGGATTAGGGCCAGCTGGTGAAGATATTGAAGTGCCAGAAAGAATTAAAAACACAGCCACCAAAGAACATGATATTGTTTTTGTTAGTGCTGGTGGACAGTTTTCTTGTTCTGGTGGTCTGAAGCTAAGTGAAGAGGAAGCAGACAAGAGAGAAGATGCCTATGACGACGAATAAATGGAGGTCAATTAGTATCTCAGGTAGACCCCTTTTTTTTTTTTTTTTACATTGTATGTACACACTAAACATTTAAATAGCAATACACATTTGAAACTTGCACAATAACGAACATCTTAAAGTTGAGCAAACGAGCCTCAAAATTTAGTCCATTCTCACTTTCAATCCTTCTTCAAGTAAATATTCTTTGACTTGATTGACGGTGTACTCTTCACGATGGAACATACCGGCACCAAGACAAGCGTCACAATTTGTTTCCAAAAAGGCTTCTTTAAAGTGTCTTGGGACACCAGCACCACTGGAAGCGATGACCGGAATTTTGACAGATTTTTTGGCTAGTTCAATCAACTCTAAATCGTAGCCGGAGTTGGAACCGTCTTTGTCAATGCAGTTCAGCAAAATCTCACCGGCACCCAACTTCTCACAAGCGGTGATCAATTCGTATACACCCAAATCTCTTGATTCTCTGCCACCCATGATTGTGCACTGGTACCAGCAGTATTCTTCCCCCTTTGGCCCCTTCTTCAATGGTTTGAATGTCTTGTTTTTTGTATTTGATGGCGAGTTTACGTACACTCTTTTTGGATCCACAGAAATAACGACTGCCTGAGCCCCAAATTTTTTGGAAATTGTTTCGATTGGCGAAGTTCCGTCACCTTTGAATCCATTTGCAATAAATTTTTCAGCAGCATAAACGGCGTCAGAACCAATAGAAACTTTGTCTGCACCTGACCTAAAGTATAGTGAGGCAACGTCATCGGCTCTGTATTTGGTTCCATCCACATCTACAACGTCTTTAATCCCACCACCCACAGTCAATGGCACAAAGATAGTTTCTGCAGCTTTTTCCAAAACTTCCAACATTGGTGCATCTTTAACAGGGCAGTTTCTGAAACTTGTGATATTCAAAAAAGTCACTTCATCAGCGCCTTGTTCATAGTACTTGGAGGCCAAGGAAACAGGTTTACCCAAATTTCTAACATCTTTGTTATCAGACTTTTCTCTAACGTCGTATTGGTCACCTTTCGTAACGACTAGATCGCCATTATCATTAGATCTAACATCCAAACATGCAATAATTCTTCTAGTCAATCCGTAGTTTGAGTAGTCGTTTTTCAACTTTAACTTGTCCTCTTCAGTGTAAATGGAGGTGTCAAATGGTTTTGTGTCTCCTTTCAAAAAACAATCAATGACGTGGACACCAGCCATACCTGATTTTTCTGGATGGAATTGGGTAGCAAAAATGTTTCCCTTTTGAACAGCAGAGATAAAAGTTTGGTTCCCATATCTACATTTGGCAATTTTCCAGCCATTGATTTCGTTTTTGTTAACTAGGTTTTCTGGCAAAATAGCCGCATAAGAGTGAACAAAATAGTATCTTTTGTAAGGATCCAAACCGTAGAAAAGCTCATCACCGAAAACACTGTTCCAGCCAATTTCAGGAACGGGTTTGTCAGAATCATCAAATTTTTTCAAAGCCAAATCTTGGAATAGGTTTAGTCCTTTGGAATCAGGCGATTCTTCACTTCCAGAAAAAAAGGCTTGCAGCCCAACACAAATACCCATGATTTTCCCGTTGTTAGCAACGTATTCTTTGATTGCGTTATCAAACTTTTGCGCATAAATGCTGTCCACAAAATGACCAAAGTTCCCGACCCCTGGGAAAATTAGTTTTGTGGTTTCTGGATCAAAGTCCGCACCGCTTGGGATCTGTTCTGGCTTGGTGACCAATTCGACTTCGTACTTCAAATACTTGATTGCGTTGATTAGCGAACGCAAATTACCACTTCCGACATCAATGACATACACTTTGTTGCTCATTTTCGTTGTTTCTTTGGATGTTTTGTTTGCTTTTTTGGCTGTGTGTCTTTTTTTTTACAAAAGGCATACCAGAACTTTGTGAATTTGTATTTCAGAAATTTTCCTTACATACAAGATCTGCTCAATTTCATCTTCCATTTTTCCAGATGACTCACTATTATTTTTTCCGTAAAAATATTAACTCTGCCAATGTGTTTGATCAAAAGTTTTGGTCACGTGACTTTTATACAGGCTCAACTTTTGAGTCATTACCGAATTTTTGCAAAAAAAAGCTCAAGCCCAACAGCAACCTTACTTATTGATGCACTCATTTATTAAACAAGATGAATCATGGGTTGCAGGAACCCTTATTATAATTATGGAAAGTAAAAAGTTCAAACTATTGTGGATACACGTGCCCACATTCATACAAGTATATATATATATATAAATAAAAAACGTAGCAAATATACACACTCAATGGTGCATTCAGAAATCAATTATCAATTTTATTTTGTTTGTTTGTTCAAAGCTCTTCTTTGTCTAACGGCGGCGGCCAATTTGGTCAAGACATCGACAGTGGTTTCCCAGCTGATACAGGCATCAGTGATGGAAACACCGTATTTCAACCCAGCTTTACCTTCGGCTGGAACACTTTGGCTACCTTCGTTGATATTACTTTCAATCATAACACCAACAATGGCGTTTTCCCCGTTGGCAATTTGTTCGCAAACAGCGTCGTTGACTTTTGGTTGGTTTCTGAAATCTTTGTTGGAGTTACCGTGACTGTAATCGACCATCAACCCGTTGGAGCCTTCAGGTAGAGCTGCTTTGGCTTCAGCAATGGATTTGGCATCGTAGTTGGTACCTTTTTTACCACCTCTCAAAATGATGAAACAGTGGTTGTTACCTTTGGTGGTGGTGATGGCAGCAATACCGTGTTTTGTAACACCCATGAAATGATGAGGGAAAGAAGCAGATTTACAAGCATCAACGGCAACACCCAAAGTACCATCGGTCCCGTTTTTGAAACCGATTGGGAAGGACAAACCGGAAGCCAATTCTCTGTGCAATTGGGATTCAGTGGTTCTGGCACCAATGGCACCGAAAGAAACTAGATCGGCCAAGTATTGTGGAGAGATGGTGTCCAACATTTCAGAACCGATTGGCAAACCCAAGTCGGTCAAGTTGACAAACAATTGTCTTGCGATTCTCAAACCTTTGTTGATGTTGAACGAGTTGTTAATTTCTGGATCGTTGATCAAACCTTTCCATCCAACAGTTGTTCTTGGTTTTTCCAAGTATGCTCTCATAATGATACATAGATCACCTTTCAATTCGTCGCTCAATTTTTTCAATTTGATGGCGTATTCTTGGGCAGCATCCAAATCATGGATGGAACATGGACCAACAATGACCAAAACTCTGTCGTCTTGACCAGTGATGATTTGAGCTGCTTCGAATCTACCTTTTTTGGCAGTTTCCAAAGATCTTTCAGAAGCTTTGATATCACCTTGTAGCAATGCTGGGGAAACCAATGGGTCGTAACCTAGAATTCTGACATCTTCACTGACATCTTCGGCAAACATAGGAGGAGCAGACATTTTGATAAGTATGGTGTGGTAGAGCTGAGGAGCTGGATCGTAAGTACTTTGGCAAGTATTGGTTGTTTTCTTTTGAGCTTTGTTTTATAATACAATTTAGTAAACACAAAAAAGTGTATAAAAACCAAAAACAATCTTTTATATATGAAAATAGTTTTTCTATAACTTGCTCAAAGGAGTTCCAGTAAATGAGACTTTTTCAAATTGCAAAAAAAAAAAAAAAATAAAAAAATATAGCAACTATGATCGACTCATTTATTTAAAAACCTTTCTGGAAAGACAAGAAACCATTTAAAAGACGGATCAATTTTTTCTAAAGTACAAGACTTTGGTGGGGGGAAAGGAAAGATGGGATGCTTTTGAAAATTTAATTGAAGCGTTCATGTTCATTGTTTGAACTAAATTTTCAAAAAAAAACATTACCGCATCAAACTCATTGCTGTTATTGTGCCTGAGTTATTGCAGACCAAACTAAAAAAAAAATTAAATAATTTTTCACTTTTTTTTCTGTTATGATGGATGATGATGACGTTTGAACAGCGGAAAAAGAAAAAAACAAAAAAAAAAAAAAAAAAAAAAAAAAAAAAAATTTTTTTTTTAAAAAAAAAAAAAAAAAAAAAAAAAAAAAAAAAAAAAAAGAAAAACTTATTGATTTCTAGAAAATAAATGAAAAAAATGAACAATAACAGTAAGAAGAAGAACAAGACGGGATTCGAAAGAGAATTTATTCAGGAAAAAAGTGGGATAACAGGGGAAATACGCAGCGCGTCACAGAAATTATGACTCATCTTGTTATATGCAAATACGTTGTTTCTATTGGCGGAGAAGGCAGTGTGTCACAAGGGTTTAGAGAATATGGAGAGACATAAATGGACCCGGTATTAACGAGTTGGTTGTGTGTCTTGCATGGTGTAAAAAAAAAAACACAAAAAAAAGAATACCATGATTTCGGATGCTGTTTTTTGCACTTGTCAAAAACAGCTGGGCATTCAAAAATTACCAAGTAAAGACACAATCCTATTTGCTAGGGTGTGTTGTGTAATTTCTTAAATTATCACCATTTCTCATGGGCTTGCATAGCAAGCAATGGTGCTCAAACACTCTTTTGATTTGCATAATGATGCAAACACGTGTGTCCCCCCTCCCCCACCCGCCAACACCTGATTACCTGAAATTTTTCTTGATGACTCATACAATAAGGATGTGTTTTGTTTTTTTTTCTTCTGCAGCACTTGCGAATGCCCGAACAGGTTTTCGGAAGGACGGGTGATCATGGCATGTGCTACCATCAAGTGTTTGACAAAAATGCCAATCGCACAAAATATATATAGTTTACAACGAGTAAAAATATACAAGGTATTACGTTAACATAATGTATATGTACTATCAGAAACACCATACAAATCATGACACTCCCCTTATTTGTTCTATGCACTCAATGGACGCGCTATGCTGATATTTTTTTTTTCCCCTTCTATGGAACATACTCTGGCAACGTCATTGTGCTCATCATCAATTCGCTCACCAACACAATTGGTATTTGGAAAGTCATTGTTTTCTTAATTTTTGTAAACTCTTTGAGTTTTTTCTTTCCATTTGACAATTTGTACTTTTCATTGGTTAAAGTTGTGTTGTCTTCAATATCCACGGTGAATTTCAAAAAATGACCAATTGATATAAACTCGTTCAACATGGCTCTCTTTCTCACATTTTTTTTTTCATTGTAGTATGGAATCAATCCATCATCATACGGACTTCTTAATTGGCATCTTGGTGGACTCGTTTCTTTGAAGTCTTTACTCATTGGACTCCATTTGGGACTCAATTTGGGACTCAATTTGGGACTCAATTTGG
>ERZ794936.734-NODE-734-length-13138-cov-7.278529_pt1 | contig 13138 bp, 8 predicted proteins | sample MGYA00511083_ERZ794936 | MGnify/ENA primary metagenome ERZ794936 (study PRJEB30137, sample SAMN04331409) | food metagenome | isolation source: Y2 must sample point D1 replicate A | place: Australia: South Australia | collected 2014 ... | reverse complement strand
TTGTTTGTTTACCTAATGAATGAATTTGCTTTACTAATAACACACATGAAAGACCGCTTCGATGCAGATGATACAGAGGACACTGAAGAAAACAATGAAGATTACGAAGAACCTTCCATACTGACAATTTTAGTATTAACATCAGGAATTGTTGAAAAACTTTTGAAGAAATCTGTGCAAATAACTGGAGAAGATGACACCCTACACTCTTTAAAACTAATTCTTACTGGTTTAGGACATTTGGAAAACTGTGACTTCCAATTCCCATCGAAATTAATTCTTTTGAGAAGATACTCCTTCATTATCCAGTGTATGACAAGCAACTTGAGTCTGGACTTATCTGCAAGTGACTACAGATCAAAACTGTCTTTTGATATGACCATTTATACTATGGAAAAGCTGTCTTCTCTTTTACTTGAAGCCTTAAACGATAGCAAACACAAAAACTGTTACCAAATATCCGCTTTATCTTTCATAATAGCCAACAAATTGGAAGACAAGGATGAATTGAAAATGTGGAAAAAAGCAGTCAACATCAATGATTTTATTTTAAAGGTTTGTGAAAAATACAAGTATGCTGATCCCTACTTATACATTCCAATTTTGGATCTTATCAGAAAATCCATAAGTCTTTTAAATACAATCAACGATTCCTCTGTTTTGAATGCCTTGTGGGATTTGATGCAGAGTCACATTCACGATAGATTAGACATGATATCTGATCTAGCAAGATTTTACAAGCTTTTATTGAATAAATTGTTTGCCATAGAGTATGGTCAAGTACTATTTGATAGTAAAGTATTAGATTTTGGAAAGGTTTACGATACTGATCCTGTTTTATGCATGTCATTAGTTTCAAAGCTATCAAGACCAATGCTCAAAGAGAAGAAATACAATGAACTGAATCAACTGATTGATACATCTAATAACCAATTGCTAGACAAAAAAAACATTTTACCTGATTTTTTCAAATCAATTGGTGTTTACATAAGAGAAGCTTCATTGACACCTGGGATAACTTCACACACATTCTATATTTCCATCAACCAGGTCAAATTCATACAGTTTGTAGAAACAGTAGTATCTTCCAAAGACGTTCAAAATCCTACTACAATAAATAACCTAAAGTTTTGTATTGGTGTCATTTTATCAAGCGATAACATTAAGGCATTGCTTTCAACCGATAGCTTAACTAAGCTTAGCGATCTATTTTCACGTGTTTAAACCCCTCGCTGTTAAGCCATAGCAGTTAACCGCCATTAAGAACGTCATTTTGATGTCGTTTTTTCTTGCGATGCAATTCGTTGGCTGTATAAAAAAAAAAAGTTCAACAATTTAATATTACGCCGTGTATATGACGCTGAAATGTTGGTTTTTAAGGGTGCGAGATTGATATCTACTTAAGTCCTAGTAATAGACCAAAGAAAACCTTGATTTTTTATATATAAATAAGCAGTTAAAATGCCTGTAATCACAAAGCCCAAAGTTCCTATTAGCGATAAGCCCACAGGGGTGCGGGATTCTTGTCTGTTGCTAGGCTATTTGTCGTTAATCATACAAGCCTTTTTAGGACTGGTAATTCTACTGGCATTGGTGACAAAAAGACTGAGGGAAAAACCTAAAAGAAAAATGCAAATATTCATGTATGATATCACAAAACAGCTGACAGGATCTGTAGCTGTGCATTTCATCAATCTTTTGCTGTCGATTTTACTAAGCACAGATGAACCAGAAATCAGCATAAATTCGGAAACATGCACCAAAATTAAAAACATAACATTGATAAGGAGAATTTTTCAAAAATTTGTTTATGTGTACTTTTACGGAGACATGAGTACCAGAGATGATGACGATGGTGAAGATGATAAGACACAATGTTCTTGGTACTTTTTGAACCTACTTTCGGATTGCACCATTGGTGTTTATCTGCTATATTTCATTATTGGAAGAGTAAATAATATTTTCAAAAGAAAGTTCAAGTTTCAAAACACAGAAAGTGGTAACTACTGGGAATTGAAAATTGACAAAAGATTGGTGAGATTGAATAGATTTAAAGATACGGATTATAATTCAATAATATCAATAAACGGAAAAATCATAAAAGATAAGGCTTTGCTAGAGGCAATTCCTGAAAAGTACAAAGAAGGATACAACATCAAATTAAGTGGTCCTAAATTCAAAATTCTACTGGTTCAAACAATGATTTTTGTTATATCATTGGTAATTATGAAGCTTATAATCTCAATATTGTTGGAGATTGACTTTATAGGTGGTATTTTGTTCCATATGACAGATGAGATCTTAGAGTTTTTATCTAAATTATTCAAAAGTGCTGACATATTCTTTGTGATGTTTGTAGCGCCATTGTGCTTAAACATATTTCAATACATCTGCATTGATTCCATTATTAAATTGAAGCCAAATTTCAAGCACACAGAAACAAACAAGTTGTTGGAAGACTCTGAGGAAGACTTGAACAATAACTTTAGATATCTAATTGATAAGGTATCATATGAGCACTTTAATGAGTCTGTTCCGTTGCTGCCTTAAACATGCCATGTGACTTTCTCGGATTTAAGTAGAATTCCCATAAGTATATTTCTTTTTTTTTTTTTTAGCTTACTTAACTTTGAAATGCCTAGCAATCCAATACTTTGTTGAGAATTTCCTAAATAGGAAAATATAGCAATTCAACTTATAAAAAATTACCCAATTAGGAAATTATGTTAAACATGGCAATAACTCATAAAATTTGAATTTCTTTTGAGGATTTTTCCTCAATTCTTTTGATAATTTTCCATGTTTTTTCAGTTAATTTGTAATATTTTATATATTAATACTATTAAATAAAAAGAATAAGAATAACCCCAGAGTTAATCAGCAACAACAGGAAATAATGTCTAGACCAGCTACATACAAGCAGTCCTCAAGAAAGGGTAAAAAAGCCTGGAGAAAAAACATTGATATTGAAGACATTGAAAATACTTTGCAAGAACAAGCTGAAAATGAAATCAACTACGGTGTAAAGAATGTTGAAAGTTTAAAAGATGAAAGTTTATTTGAATTGGATACTGAAGGTGATGACAGATTAGACAAGTTAACTAAGAAGTCCCAACATGGTAAGGTAACAAAGTCCAAAGATATTTTGAACAAGATCAATCAACAATCTAAAGTTCCAGCTTTGAAGACTTACAACAAAAATCTTCAAAACAAAGACAAAATCCAGGGTGTTGAAAAGAAGCAACTTAAAAAGTTATTGCAATTAGCTGGTAAGTCTTTGAAAGGTGACGACAAAGCCAATGCTCATTTAGAAAGAAGAGGTGGCTTAGTCAAAGGAACCAAGAAAGATTTATGGGGAGATGAAGGAGCCGAAAAAGAATTGAAAACTCCATCAGGATTTTTAACTTTGAAACAAAAGGATTTTGACTCAATCAGCAATTTGCCAAAGACATTACTAAACCAATCTCTTACATCTTACTCTAAAAGTACAGTTCAACCAGATAGTATGAAGCATGCACCACTAGAAGTCTTTAAATTTGAAGATGCGGTTGTAAATGATGCTAAATCCTATAATCCAGATATGAAGAAATGGGAAGAGTTTTTCCAAAAAGAATATTTGAGTGAAAAAGAAAAGGAAGATAAAAGAAAGATGATTGAAGAATACAAGTTGAAGATTCAATATTTAATGGATACATTAGACGATAATGAAATTGCTGATTCAAGTGATGATGAAGACTACAACGAAGAAGAACAAGAAGAAGATAACAACAACGAAACAAAGTTCAAATTATCCATCAACCCAGCAGTTAAAAACGTAAAAAAAAACAGAACACAAAGAAATAAAGAAAAAAGACATAAAGAAAGATTGAATCTTGAGAAAGAAATTAAAGAAGTTAAGAAACAATTAAAAGACTTAGAAAGAGTACTAAGTACTGAAGAAAAGGAATTATTAGAAAACGGAAATGATGTAAATCAAAAACAAGATATCAAGAAATTGCCATCTTCTTTAGAATTGATCGAAAAGAGAGTCCAAAAAAAGAGAAAATTAGGTACCAAACAACAAATCATGGAGCCTTTACTAGAAATCAAGTTTAAGGATGAAATGAATGGTTCTTTGAGAAAATTGAAACCAGAAGGTTCTCTATTATATGATAGCATGATTAAATTGCAAAGTAAAGGTATCATTGAAACAAGAGGTGTATTCAGAAAAGGTAGAAAGCCTAAGAAGAAAATCACTGATAAATGGACTTACAAGGATTACAAGTAGATTTGATTATATATGGAATAAGGTTAATTTTTTTGTTAAATTTTTAAATGCTAATCTCGTGCACATAAGAAGCTTGAAAAACGCATCTCATGCCAGCTATTTTTTTTTTTTAAAGGAAAACAAAACTAAGGGAGGACGACTATTTATCAACATAAGCAGGTAATGTATGTTAAGAAAGAAGAAAAGTAGTGAACAAACCAACTTAAGAACTAGAAAATATGGCTATTATTGGCATTGGATGTGATATCCTTTTCATACCAAGAATCACTAAACTCTATAGCAACCCGACAAGACTCGATAGAATAGCTAAGAAGATAATGCATCCCACAGAATACAAAATTTTTTCAGACCTTTTTTTATTGAATAATAAACCCCTTACCATAAAGTATTTTTCGAGTATTTGGTGCTGCAAAGAGGCATACTTTAAAGCACTCACACATAATGAGCAGCTTAAGACCCCTTTTTTTCAAATATGTAGAGAGTTCTACAAAGCTAATGATATGTACAAAAACAACAGACCTGTAATAATAAACCCACGTGACCATAAACAAAATATAAACATACACATATCTCTATCTCACGACACTGATTACGTGACTAGCTACGTAATACGTGAGAAGTGAACATGCCGCCTATTCAATCTAAATCAATACATTTATGTATATATTAATCTCATCGGACCTAAGACCTATAAATTTTCGCTACCAAAAAAAAAAAAATCTAAGAAAAAATATTACAGAGAATAAGCTGATGCAAATTACACCTACGGAAAGTTGTTAATAATTGAAATATCCGTTATATATATGTTTTCTTTTTTTTTCTCCGTGTATTAATGGTTATAAAATTAGGCTATTAGAAATTGAATAAACCCCTGAAGGCTCATTGCAGAATGACAGTTGTAAAGAAATTGACCAATGTGGCTAAAATTAGTTTATTAAAAAATGAAATAAATAGGCTTATACTGAAAAACGACGGAGCACCTGTTTTAGATGCTACTTTTAACAAGGTTTTTGATATAGTTGTCGATAAAAAAGCCATAGACCAATATATAAATGGAGCACAAAAACTTCCGAGCAATAAGGAAGTAGCGATAAATGCATCAAATATGAAGAACTTTAATTGGAATGGTTTATTCACGAAGAGTTTTGCGCAAGGAATCATAGAAGATAAAAAACCAAAAACAAAGAAGGTTAAAGATTCTAGCAGTGATGTTTCAATTGATCATTTAGAACCAGAAAGATACGAATATATGGTTTTGGATCCAGATATTAACTCTACCTGGAGTTTGAAGATTATAGACCTACAGAAGATTCAAATTAAAAAAGACGATAATATTTTCAATATTATCGATAAACACGACTTTAGAGATCCACTGGAGTTGATGAACCAAGTTTATAACCTAACAGATGGTGACAACAAAAAAGAATGGAAGTTATTCGGAACTGTAAAAGGTAATTATAAGCATTTGATTTTTAGGGCCAAAATCTAGTGAATCATATAAAAATTTTGTGTATATAAACTGAAAGAATCTATTTTTTTCTTTCTCTTAGGTAATTTTGTAAATAAACAACAAACTACAATACTTACTTCATTTCAATGTCTTTCTTTTCAGAATCTTCACCAACTACAGTTAAGTTCTTTCTTAATCTTATCTTTTTGACATTATTTAAAGCACCGAAAGTACCATTCCAATCTCTCAAAGCAGTAACTGTATGTTCTTCAGTTAGATCTGGAGCTAAGAACCCAATAACAAATTCTTGAGTTTCCTTCTTTTTCTTTTGTTCCAAAAGTAGTTGCTTATTAGAAGTTGGTCTATTGGATCTTTTGTTCTTTTTCAATTCATTTATTTCTTCATCATCTCTACCTATGAACATTTCAATAAATCTGGCTAAATCTTCTTTAGAAAAAACTTTATCATTTGCTAAATCTTCAGATAAAATCAATTCTTGTATATAACTGTATCGAAGAAGTTCTACAGTCCTGTTGTCAGCATGCAATCTCTTCTTTTTTTCTAATTGTTGATCTCTTAAGGTAGCTCTTTCTAATTGTTGTAGTTTTCTTCCTCTTGGATGGACTTTAAGTTTGTTATTACCAATAGATTTAGTAACTTTAGCTAAGGTTTTTCCGACAGGCATTTTATTTTGAAAAAATTAATTGGTTGGTTTTGTACTGGTTATTGAAGTTTATTATCAAGAAGATCTTTTATCATTAGTACTTTTGAAAACCTAAGAGAAAAGGAGAAAAAAAATGAATTTTTATAGTGAAGAAGCTTGTTTAAGCAAATATGACTTAGAATTACCTATTTAGGAAATAATGAAAAATTGCTTTTTTTATTCTAAAATCACGTGCAGTAATCATGCTAAAGTTTAATCAATTCAATCATACTCACGTTGATAGTAAATGGGACAGTCTTCTGAGACACATGAGCCTACAGAAGTCTTGTTTTTATAGCCTATACATTTAGCACAAATTTTGTTTAATGCATCATTCTTCAATCCTTGCTTTATCGTTTCTTTCTCATAGTTTAAATATAGTTCATACTTTTTTAAGCATTTATAGCATATCGTCATTGAAGGCAGTATTCTAACTTCTAAGCAATTTTCACAATACTTTTTGGTAACTTTTGGTATAAGCTCTGACATAATTTTTGAATCGGCAAAAGAAGTGTTATAATCGTCTATGAATTCATTTTTGACTTCATGAAACCATGGCTCACAATCGATACCAATCAGATTAAATATTCTGTTTAAAGGCGGAATTAAATGTTTCATGATGTAATATTCCATATCCAGCTGAAGGTTTTTTAGTTTTCTGTCCCTCATAAAGTCTCTTGGTGTTGAAGCCTTTTCTCTCAACAAAGCCTTTTTGTTTTTACTTCTAACTACAACATATCTTACCGTCTGTTTATATTGTAGATCCGCACTTTCGTCTTCATCCATAAGCTCTTTGGACAGATAAGCAGCTGGTGGTAAACTATTTTCTCTTTTATAGTAGCCCATTTTGACTTTTCTAGAAAAACACAAATCTTGAACCAAATACTTTCCTCTATAAAGTTTTTCAAATTCTTTGGTTATAAAACCTTGAACTATTGATATGTTTTTAGTATCAAATAAAATTTTAACTGATGTTTCCATTAATTTTTGCAACAAAGGAGTACCATCTCTTCTAATAATCTCTAAACCCTTTGCTTGTAAAACTGGAACAGTATCATTTTCTGTCTCATACATATTTCCAACATACCTCTTTTTAGTGACAAGAATACACGGATGATATAATTTTTCAAATTTTAGTTTAATAGGAGAGGGATTTCTGTCAGATATGACCTTTGCCATTTCTCTTCCGTACTTAAATGCTTCTGCTTTGGTTTTACCAGGAAACAATACAAACAAAGAGTCTGTATCAGTGTAAACAACTTTAGCTCCCCACTTGGAAGAATTGTTAATTAAATGTATACTTTGTGTTAAAACATTTCTACCCATTTCGACGACCGAGTCTGCTAGCTCTTGCAAAGGCATTCTTCCACTGTGAGAAGCAGCAGTGTAACCATAGGTGACATTCAAAACAAATTTTAAAGCAAGTTGCATACCTTCAAGATCTCTCATTAGGGAATCATATTTCCCTGAACTTTTAAATCTTTCTACCCGTTTGATATCTGCCATAGTGGACTTGATCATGACTCTTGTGTCCAATAAATTTGTTAACATTTTCCCTAAAATTCCTTTTCGTTTATTATCTTTAACAAATAAATCGCCATTTATTGTATGAAACATATTTTCCAGACCTATATGTTTCAAAACACCTTTTTGATATTCATATTGTTTATTAGCACCCAAAGTCTTTTCTGAGTTTGTGTTTAATAAAGAGCAATCACCCACTATAGTGGAATAACATAGATTAAATGCAATCATTATTGATGGATACAAAGACTGAAAATCTAAAACCACAAGCGGATCAGTGTACATTTGTGAGTCAGGTTCCATAATTAAAGCTATACATTCCATAGGTTTTTGAGATCTGACGTTTTTTCTATGTGGTGAATACATAATATAATTTTCTCTTCTGGATATCCTAGAAAATAAAGATTCCACTTTAAATTGAGACCCCCTGTAGATGACTGAATAAAAGTCAACACCTGTGATTCTTGCTTGCTCTGCTATTTTTGGTATAACGCTTAAAGATTCAACCATATCAATGCATACATGGATCTTGAGTATATTGTAACTTGCTACTAGATCATACTTTTTGGTTCTCCAATTTTTATAAATATAATCATTTGAAAATTTTGGTATTCTTTTATGTAGCAAATGGTATGTGAAATTTTCTAATGAAAAACTCTCAAGCTTTGATTCACTTTTTAAGATTCTCCATAAATTTATTACATGTCTTCCTGTGATTTTAATAGAGGCTGCGTGTGTATACCCCCAAGTATCTCTAATTTTGTTTATTTGGCTTTCATTAACTCTAGACAAAATGTTGCAAGTTTCTATTTCAAAAAAATCACCTCTATTAATTAAATATCCCCAAGAGCTGTTATGAACTTCAAATCCAGTGAGTATATCAGGATCTATAATGCTAATAAACTCACAAAATTTGACAATCATTTCAACCTCTTTTTCGTAAAAAACAACTTCATGGGTTTTAACATCATTAGTATTCATTTCATTGATAAATTTCTTAGCTTCCTCAGATCCCTCTTTCAAATTTACAAAAAACCCTTTGTTTTTTGACAAGGATCCTAAATTACCATCTTCATAAGACCAACATATAGCAACTATTGGATTGCTTTCAAAATGAGGAACTTTACCATTTTCATCTGTAGTCAAAACCAATTCCATAAACATGTTTGAAAGAGGCATGTGTAGTCCGTTTTCTACTTTTACATCATTTTCATGCATATTATACTGATTTTTTGATAACTTGTGTTTGAATTTCCATTCTTTAGGTAATAAGTTTTGTGACCCATTTTCAAAGAATGTTCCATACATAGAAACTTGAGTAAATTTACTTTTTATGTTTTCCTCATATATCTCATTAAAAGTTGGTGCAGCTATGGCATATTGCAAATAATGTTTGCCAGAAGATTTCTTATAAACAATGTCATTATTAAAAACAGTTTCGTCTTTGAATCTAAGACTTTCTTTGGTTTTAAAATCAGTGGTTTTTACAGTGAACTTTTTCATCACTTCAGGATTGCTGGTCTTTGATTTTAAAGTGCTGTTTTTAGTATTTTTGTAATTTAGGTAATGGTTGGCATCAGAGTAAAAAGGAGTGTCATATTCAATTTTCTTCAGGCCAAGGTCTTGAAGAGATTCTTCTACATTAGCGTAGGTGGGTAATACAAACTTGTTGAGTTCATCTTCAGAAACAGAACATAGAGAAGGAAAAACACCTAATTTTCTTTTCTTTGATCTCAAATTTTGGTCACTGAACTCTTCCGTTGTTAAAAGCTTTCTTTGTTTATCAAAGCTGTTTGTTTCTCTTATTTTTATAGCCTTACCTAGGTTCAATTCCGTTAACGTAGGTAATTTTCTGAAAAATGAACAATCCTTTTTATAAGTATGCTTACCATCTTCTTCAACCAACAAATCATATGCATTTTTTATAACTTCGTGCTTTTTAAATTCCGCCTCACTTACAACATTTCTTTGTGAGTTAATAGTTTCATCTGATTGTGAACCTTGATAAGCTTCTAAACCCAAATCAGCTCTAATTTTATTCAAGGATTCCCAAACTTGATTAGTTGAGGATATTACATTTCTCAAATCCGTTGGTTCCCCCTGCAAAAGTTCTAAACTGTTCAATATATTCTTTTTATCTATATCAATTTCAAACAAAGTGTTTCCAATTCTGGGATAGCTACTGCTGTTCATAGTTTTACATATTTTTTCAAAATCCTCGTCTTCAAAAATCGAGCTGCTTTTATAGTTAGTCATGGGCAGCCTGTATTGAAATTTATCAAGACACATCCAGGAACAACCGTAAAGGTTAAAGTCTATGCAAAACTGCAAAAAGTAAGGCAAATGTGCTTCAAAAACATTTATCTTTCTGTTTGGCTTATGTTTACTTTTGTCAAAATTGGGTAGTTGATCCTCATCATGTTTATTAAGCAGTTCCGACAGTCTATTCAGAGTTTTTGGATTAAGCAAGGATACTTTGTAAAAAGATTCATAGTTTTCATGGTATCCATAAAGCTCTTTTCCCTTAATTACCTCAACCTTAGCAATGTATTTGAAAATTTTTGACCGATCAGTGTCTCGTATTTTGCCAGAAAGATTGACTGGCTTTTTATTTTTTACAACAAACTCATCTATTTGCTCAGCATCCAAATCATTTTCATCAAACTCTTTGTTTAATTCCTCATCTATTTTATCTTCATCATAATCATTGCTGGTTTTTGATTTCTTTGTGTAAAAGTCCCACAACATATCTTCAAGATATCTGGCAAATTTTTTGCATTCACTCTTCATATCTGATTGCTCATTGTGAAACCTTTTTATCACTAAATAAGGGAATACTTGATGTATATGTGCGATGACATTGCTTCCCGTATTTGTTTTTCCATAAATTCTTATCACAGGAACTTTATCATATATTTTGTTTTTTGAGTTCATTAAATAGTGGTCAAATGCATTAATTTGTATTTTCAAACATGTTCTTTCCTCAATCTCTTCGTTAATACTTTGGGATGATTTAAACGATCCATTCCTCATATGTGCTCCGTATGTCTTTGGTTTAACTAATTCAAAAGTTATATGTGAATTTTCCAGAGACTGAACAAAAAAAAAAAAAAAGGTATATTTGTAGCGCTTAAAAAAACAGAGGACAAAAATCACATACCGTATTCTACGCTTGTGCAAATTCTCAGCATGGAATAGGCGGTGATCTCCCATCGGGGATATGAATAAAGTTGGTGAAAAAGCATATGTATAACCGGGTTCTTCAACAACCTAGCATTGCAGCACGTGTAGTCGCTAATTTTGCAACAATGTGTAGCGAGTTTTTTTCAAATATAAAATTAAATGTATAATTTAATATAAAATTGTGTATCCTTTTTCTGTCTTTTAGTAGTGACGCGCCTTTCCAATGGTAGATGCAGTATTTGCTACGTTGTCGGTGTTTATAAAATTACAAGCATGATTTCTTATCTACTTTATATCGAGGTTTTAAGACCGTTAGGCACCACGATAACGTCGATAACCCCTTGCACAAGATAATTTATTACCACCACACATTTCCGCAAGCAGCAAAAAAACGCACAGATTTGCGTGTGGTGAGCCCCTCACCAAAAAAAACCCGTCCATCTACGTTGGATGTAGTCATCGTTTATATCATTTTCGACATCTATTTAAACGTCTATAGGGGAAAGAACAATTTTTAAATTAATAATACAGACTAAAAGTTAATTCCGAAACCATAGAACAACATGTCTTTATACAAAATAATCTCACCTAAAGATTTCATTCAACTTACAAAAACAACTAGCAAAAGTAGAATCATCACAGTCGATGCTTCATGGCACATGCCTAACACTAACAGGTCAGGACTAAAAGAATACAAGGAAGGACCAAGACTACCAAATTCCATTTTCTTTGATATAGATGATGTAAAAGACGATCAATCATCTTTTCCACATATGTTGCCTACAGTTTCAATTTTCAATAAGAAGCTTTCTAATCTAGGATTGTTACCTGACGATACCCTTATTGTTTACGACAAAATAGGGAACTTTGCCTCGCCAAGAGCTGCTTGGACATTCACCACACTTGGTCACGAAGGTAGTGTTTACTTACTAAACAACTACAACGATTATTTGAAGTTAAATAAACAGGATTCAGAATCTTACCCGTTGGAGCATGGAACCATAGATAAAATCACCAGCTTTGCCCCTACAAACTATCAAGTCAAAAAAGATCACATCAAAGATCAAGTGATCGACATTCATGAAGTCAAAAAGCTTGTAGATTCAGGTGAAATTAAAAACTACAACTTCTTTGATGCTAGATCATTTGATAGATATAGCGGTGCAGCACCTGAGCCAAGAGCAGGTCTTACCTCAGGACATGTTCCAGGAACATATTCTTTACCATTCTTGTCTTTAGTAAATTCCGAAACCAAAGGCCTGCTACCTAAAGAAGAGCTAAAAGAAGCCATTTTAAAAACTTTGAACACAACAGGAGCTGAGTTTGATCCAAAGAAGCCTACTCTGACTATGTGTGGTACTGGTGTCACTGGTGTTATCATAAAGACTGCATTAGAAGAAAGTGGTTTGGTAGATTCCAGTAAATTGTACGATGGTTCTTGGACAGAATGGGCATTGACTTATGGAAATCAACCGATGTATGTAGCCAAAAAAGAATAAAATGATAATATTAACGCTATGTATATTAGGACATCTGCAGACAATTTACTGATTTGATATCATGTCTAAGCTTATATAAAACATGGTCAACCCTACTGTCCTATGTATGGAAATAGATTACTGTTTTTTTGATTGCGGCTTTTTCTCAAATGACTGAACCGGGTAAAAGACTGAACTTGGTTCTTAATTCCGCTTCTGTTTGAATGAGTTCCATGCAAAAGTATACAACGCAAAACTCCAAAATGCAGAACCGGTGTAATAATATAATTATATATATATAAAAGACATTTTGGTTGAACATTGCCCCTTGAACACAACACTCATTACATATCCTACTTAACTCAACAAGCTTCACGTGCTTAAAACTACGTGTTGCCTTTATCTTTGAACTATCTGGATTACACGTGCAAAAAAAAATTTTACTTGTTAACGTAGACTCCCCTATACTCCTTTTTTTTTTCCCCTATCCGGATTACACCTATATCAAGGAAGATTAAATTCGTTAACGAAGG
>ERZ794936.733-NODE-733-length-13170-cov-2.172169_pt1 | contig 13170 bp, 8 predicted proteins | sample MGYA00511083_ERZ794936 | MGnify/ENA primary metagenome ERZ794936 (study PRJEB30137, sample SAMN04331409) | food metagenome | isolation source: Y2 must sample point D1 replicate A | place: Australia: South Australia | collected 2014 ... | reverse complement strand
CTCATGGTACGAAACTGTAAGATTCCATTGGTTACAAGTCTTTGTGGAGGAAAATTGAGTATCGACGGGCATCCAAACGGTAAACTCATAAACGTTACGATCCTCCCAGGTGAACTTATCAAACCAAACCATTTTAAGAGCATAGAGAACCTTGGAATGCCTCGATACGAGGAAAAGAGGGCACCTGAAGGGTATGGTAATCTGTACATCCAGTTCCAAGTGGAATTCCCCGAAACTTTGGCATCGGAAACCGTAACGAAATTGAAGCAAGTACTGGACGAAGATCCAAACGTAAAGAAACAGGTCACTGCAGAAGATAAAGACGTGTGCGAACGGGTTGATGATTGCATAGAGATGGAAGAACATGTCTTGAGTAATTTCGTACCCGATTTCGATGATTTGATGAGAAATGAAGAGACAGGGAAGAGGAGCAAAAAGAGAAGATATTACGAGGATCCTGGAACTCCTGATAGTGAAGAGTCTAGTAACTGTACTACACATTGACGGATATTTACATAGTAAGATATATATAATGAGAAAGAATGTTTTTCTGGTTCAAACTCCTAGCGTAGCCTCGTTTACTGATATCAATCCCAGTAAGCCAGCAAATTACACAATGACCAAATCTATTCAAATCCAAGTTAAGAAGAGGGCATCCTTAAAGGAAACCATCTCTTTGCTTTCTTGCAATGAAGATGCTCCTAGCCTTTCCAAGCAACGGGGCCTGAATACGGTGCTGCCAACGGCGGCTAAACATTTAGTCAGTAGATCACATCTTACTCGTGAAATTCCGTGGTAAGATACCCCCAGGCACCAGCCAAAGAAGGGACTACCAGCTATTTCTCAGAATGAGGCACTTTAGAATTGGCTTAGGTGCCAGCGTTACATTTATTACAGAGCGTTGAAGTTGCATTACGATGGGATGACAATGAACTTAGAAAATCAACGTCAGAGTTTGCTTAACAAGAATACCCACATGTTTTTTTAGGACCACCTAATCGACGGTTTCAGTAACATAACTATGATTAAAGGACGAATCGCTGCGCGAGTTGGTCAAAACTTGACATCAATATGGCCAAATCCAAGATGATCAGGTCCTTTTTAATTTGTAGTTCAGAACAAAAAAGTCACCAGTTCAAAAGCTTTCGTTGCTAAGTAAGTATTGGAACAAGGAAGCAAATAGATTCATGGACTGATATTTTATTCCTCGAAGATGCGTGTTGCAGAGCGGCCTCCCGAACAGTCGCCAGGAGATTCAAGGCACAATGAGACTAGGGTATTGTTGTTTTCACGAGCAACCTGCTATAGACCCTGGAGTTCGGAACTTTACTGATCTGTTACGACTCAGGGCCTATCACAACCGAAATTGGTAAGAATGCTATCGTCGTCCAAATCGAAAAGCTAAAACTCGTCGCTCGACGGAGCTACAGTCGAAATTAGCGAAGCTTAGATCTCACAATAAGCCAAACCATCGAAAGGCTATAAACACAAAAAGATTTAGCATATCATTCAGGATGTGCGCAAGATATTTGCTCTCTTTTCGCGCAATTCCTATGACATTGTTTTAACCCAAGTTTTACTACCACAACTGCAACAAATTGACCAGAAAACCAAGGTGTAGCACGCCAACAATGGTCCACCACTCTTTTCACGATCGTATGTCGATGAAGGCAGATCAGTTCCATGGTGCTAGTGATTTTTCACCTCCAAGATCTCGGCTCGGCCAAAATCTCTAGACAGTGCAATCTGCTCTTTCGTGTTCGACAGGGACTTCAACCGAGCTAAACACATCATGTTCATATATTGTTGCATTGGATGGTAAGTATCGGGCCTTCCATCTCTTCTACTCTACGTGAATAGGAAGGTGGGCTCGCCATCATGGGCCCTGCTCCCTTGGTGCGTTAGTACGTTGCAAGTCCCAAATTTGTTCACCTGGGGGGCATATGTGACTTGCCAATGTTGTTATGCAAACTATAATTGCTGGTGTTCGGCTTCTCTTGGCCCAGTATTAGGTATTACTATGTTTGACCTTGCGCAGACAGCAAAAAAAGGCGGAGTTCAGGAACATCCAAAGTCGGAACCGCAATTTAGGGGCGATTTCTGATCGGCGTATCGAGCCATTGAATGAGCATATAAAGAGAAAGGAAATTTGGGTACAACTTACGATGGTTGTTGTTCGTTCCTCAGAGAAATAGAGACATAGAGAAATTTGAAAGAAAATGTCATCGAGATTGTTAATTGGAGGTGCTGCAGCTGCAGCTGCAGGTTATATGTTGTATGAGTATCAGCAACAGAATGAGAGACAGAGACAGGCGTTGATTCCTCCCACGCAGACACGCCAGCCGGTAACTGGTGTTAAGGAGCAGGCATCCGCACTGGGCAGGGATATCCAGCAGAGTAAGGACGACACAGCCAAATGGTTGAAGGACCAGAAGGAATATGGCCAGACTAAGGCCACAGAGATGACCAACGAGTTGCAAAGAAACTTGCATGAAGAGGCTAGTCGTCAGAGACGTGGTGTGAATGAAGTGGTGGATGATGCTACTTATGACGTCTCAAAGGGCTGGGATAGAATCAAGGAAGGTGTCGCTGAGGATACTCAGAGTATCAAGGATGCCTTGCGTGGGGTGGCTCACAAGGCTGACCAGACTGTGCCAAATGCTAAGCAAAAAGGTAGAGAAATGGCAGAAGGTGCTAAGGACACTTCCAAGTCGATCTTCAACTACGGATTTGGTGAGGCTGAGAGAGCTAAAGCTATTGCAATTGGAGAGTACGATAAGGCCAACAAGCAATTCAACAATCTTTTGGAACAGTATAACGAGTCGAAGAAAGGTTTATTCGACTCTGGGGACTCGAAGTTGAAACAACAAGTGGATGATTATAAGAAAATCATTCAGCAGAAAAAGCAAGAGTTGCAAAAAGCTTCTGACGAATACGCTAAGTATGCCAAGGACAATTTCAACGATATTTCCAACAAGCTAGATGAACAAGATGAAAAGATCAGAAAAGAAGGAGGATTCTTCAAATGGTTGAAGGGCACCTCTGTTCCAGGTGACGAAACAGATGACGTTGACCGTACCGCTAACAGCAGATCTCTTGCCGGATTCGGTGAAAACGCACAATTCTTTAGCGAACAACAAATCGAGGACCAGTTGAGATCCAAGCAAATCGGACCAAGTGAAGCCCAGAGAAGACTCGATGAATTGAAAAAATTCAAGGAAGAAGGTTGGTTCAATACGCACAAGTCACCCGAATCTGAAGAACGAGTGGCAAAAAGGGCTGCTCAAGGGTTAGCCGGATGGGGTGAGAGTGCCGCTCAATTCGCTCAGGATGAGTTGGAAGAGAGTAAAAAAGCTTACAACAGAACAATTCCTAGATCACGTGAAGAAGCTTCCAAGGCAGTAGACGACGCATGGAACAAGCTTCAAGAGACCAAGAAGACCGCTGAGGACAAGGGTAGCAAGTGGTGGAACGCTAGTAAAGAAAAGACCAACGAAGTATCAGAAGAAGCTCAAAAAGCTTACGATGATGCTACGAAGAACTACGAATCTGCCAAGAAAACATTAGCAGACTGGTCTGACAAGACATCTGCCAAGTTCTGGAGTAGTGCAGACGACGTGGTGAGAGTCTCTCAAAATGTAGCCGGTAAGGCTCAAAGTGCTGCCAACAAAGCCCGTTCCAAGACCCAAGAAAAGACTGGAGACAGCGACCTAGTGGAGCAAGAGCAACTGATTGAGGAGTAAGCCGCTCGTCCTAGGGAATACATAATACTATATCCATATACTCTTAACGACTGAAACATCACTATCTAATGAGTTTTGAACTTTGTTTGTATGGAGCGTCACGCAAAACGGGCTATGATCTCGAGATGTTGCGGCTTTCTTTTTCGGCATAATTCAAATGACCTGAATTGTATGAAGTCAGTTCATGTCATGCCTGAAGGAGAGATCAGGCAGCAACCTTTGTTCGGTCGATAGGTGAAGCGATAACTGTCCTTATTAGCCACATTGATATGTACTAGTTTCTCTTTAGTGGAAGCGAACTTCAATGATCCATAGTAGGAAAGTTGAACTTACAAAATTGATACACGAGAAAAGAAGAATAAGTTGCCAGTGATGTCTGAGGGCAACAGACGTGAAACGAGTTCTCAGGGACCGATGAGCGGTGCAGTTGATGACAAATATTTAAAAGTGGCACCTAATTTATTCACACCGGAGAGATTACATCTGTTTGACTCTTTGGACCTTTATGTTTCGTTGACGAAATGTGCCAAAGCGGTTGAGCAGGGGGAGAGGTTACACAATCTCAGTTGGAGGATTATGAATAAGGCATTGTTGAGGGATAAGGATATCAACAAGTCTAAGAAACGCGAAGGTGTGAAAAACTTGTATTATGTGTTGAACCCTATAACGAATAGACAACCTATGAATCAGCAGTTGAGTAAGACTCCATCACAAAACTCCACATCTAGTCTGCGATCTACTACGGTTCCCAAGAAACATGCGGTGCCGCGAATGGAGCCTTTGAGTAAGGCGAATACCGCTGGTAGTAATCAAAAGGTACCGCATAGTAACAACGGTTCACTGTTTACAGGTACCAAGCAGCATAAATCGACGAGCGCATTAAGTCACATCAATCGTCAAAGGAGTAAGAAAGAGGATCCACAAACGATAGTGAAAGGGTTTGAACCTAATACAGTCATTACACCGAAGAACCCAGCTATTGCAAGAAAGGTAAAGAGCAGGCTTGAAGAAGGCGAGAAAAACACATTCTACATCGAATCGACTCCATCACCGGAGCCTGATAAGCATAATGGATCGACCACCACGTTACGCAAACCGCTACCGTCGCGGCAGGAGTCGTTATTTGGTAAACCAAAGACTAATGACCACGCGGCAATATCCAGTAGTCATAACAGTATGTTTTTCAGCAGTGAAGAGGATGATGATGACGATGATTCTGATTGGGATGACGATTCCCCAATTTATGAGGACGATGATGATGTGAATGACGATGACGAAGAAGATCAGTACTATAGAAAGCAATGGGACAAGCTATTGCTTGGTAAAAACCCGAATCACTCCTCAGGGAACGTTACACCCAACTCTGCGTCATCGCAGGATCCAATAAAACGAAGCCTATTAAGTGGGCTATTCCTCAACGAGCAGTCCAATGTTAATTCCAAAAATAAGACCACTCCGTTCGTTGCAATATCGAATAATGTTGCTCAAAACAACAATACAAGACCGATTCTGGGGACTAGCAACGTGACAGCCGTGGGGTCAGTGACACCACCGGACAAGAACGATGTTGTTCAACCACATGGCCAGTCGAATGCACCACCCGCGGCACAGACGATTCTTCCGACGGCACTCTCTACACATATGTTCTTACCGAACAACATTCACCAGCAAAGGTTAGCGATGGCCGCTGCAGCAAGTTCACAGGACTCACGAGGCTCACCGGTACACGAATTACAAAGAAGAGCGACAAGGAGGGAGTCGATGGACATACCTTCGAAGAACAGAAACAATACTTTCATCAAGACCAGGATGGAAATCTCAGAGGAAGAGAAGATGTCCCGGGCGTATTCACAACGAAATCTTTAATCATTTAACCTTTAATAAAACTTAATAGACACAACCAATCGTAGTGAGCGAGCTGTGTTCAAAGCTTTTTAAAATTCAAATATGAAAAATTTCAGCGATGAGCTGCGATGAGATGCGATGAGCCATCAAGAGCCATCAAGAGATCAAAGATGCTTAGAAGACAGGCTCGTGAAAGGAAGGAATACTTGTACCGTAAAGCGCAGGAGTTACAAGAGACTCAACTGCAACAAAAGCGAGAAATTATAAAGAATGCATTAGCACAAGGGAAACCACTACCAAAAGAGTTGGCAGAAGATGAACAACTGCAAAAGGATTTCAGATACGACCAGACCGCTGGTGCAGGAGAGACGGAGGACCTGGTAGATGACGAGTATGCGGCAACGAGTGGTATAAGCGATCCCAGAATCATCGTGACTACATCCAGAGACCCTAGCACAAGACTATCGCAGTTTGCAAAAGAGATCAAGCTACTGTTCCCAACGGCAGTGCGATTGAACCGTGGTAACTACATCATGCCAAACCTAGTGAGCGCTTGTGTCAAATCAGGGACCTCAGACTTGGTGATCCTGCACGAGCATCGAGGTGTCCCAACATCACTAACAGTATCACATTTCCCACACGGCCCCACTGCATATTTCACACTACACAACGTCGTGCTAAGACACGATATCTTAAACAGTGGGAACCAGAGTGAAGTGAATCCACATATGATCTTTGAAAATTTCACCACGCCACTGGGCAAGCGTGTGGAAAGTATCCTAAAACATTTATTCCCACCCGGTCCAAAGAAAGACTCCCCCCGTGTTATAACGTTTGCCAATCGTGGTGATTTCATCAGTGTAAGACAACACGTTTACGTGCGTACGCGAGAAGGAGTTGAAATCGCCGAAGTTGGGCCTCGTTTCGAAATGCGACTGTTCGAACTAAGATTGGGTACATTGGATAACAAGGACGCTGACGTTGAATGGCAATTGAGAAGGTTTGTACGCACTGCTGCACGTAAGGATTATTTGTAAGATTTTTCTTATATAGTAGATAAACGCCTAAAATTAAAACACACAGCTACAGGTTGTCCTTCCTATTACTGGCCCTTCTCTTGAGCACTTCGCCAACTTTTTCTACCTGCAAAGTATCGTCGTGCATTAGCACGTTATTGATGGAAGGTTGTGGATAGATCCCGGAACTCTCACGTCTTCTTATTATTGATGGTGAACCCAGACTTGCGGGAGGCCCCGTATTGGAGTACGAGCGAGCTACAAACAGCGGTGAACAACCCGCCGAGCTGCTGCCCTGCGTGTTTGCACGGGAGATCCGGGGACCCATTAGTTGTGCTGGGGGTTGCGATGCAGGCGGGGGCAGTGACTGATGGTGTGGATCTTCGTCTTCATCCGTAGACAGCTCATCGCTGCCGCTCGAATCTATGTGGAAATTTGACCTCGCGGAGCGGTTACCTTGTCTCTGAGAAGCAGCCCTTGGCTGAGGAGGAGAACGCGAGAGTAAAGTGTTTGAATAACGCCTTGTTAATTTTGAACCTCCTTGTGTTGCCGTTGCTGAATCACGGCGTTTAATGAAAGGATTGGAAAAATTAGTAACCACGGAGGGCCTCTGTTGTGGACTGGATTTTATATGAGAAGAAGAGAGCGAATAACCCAGTGAAGGTTTGCGCCCTGGATTTGGACTTGTCTGAGCCATTTCATCTGATAACATATCCGCATACGAATAGAACCGTAGGGTCCTGGTATGATCATTATTAGTGGAATTCGAATACGACCGTGATAACGAAAGTTGTGGAACGGTTTGTTGGGTATCTTGATTTGCCGAAGTTATAGTAGAACTCGAATTACTCTTTGTACGCCCCAATGCCATATCAAGCCCCATCGTAGAGGGCCTCTTCATATAAACAATATCCATATCATCCAAATCCGCGTTATCGTCCGTCACAACACAACATCCAGCATCCAGCGCAGGAGCCACGAAGTTCTCCAAAGTGCGTCGATGATCCAAACTTGGCATAACGTACTCTGGCGACTGGCCCTCCATAAGAGGTGAGTGTGGTATCGTAGCAGTCGAACCACGTGACCTGAGCCCTGGGAACTGGTTGCTGTTGTGACGAGATAGTAAACTGGTAGTACTACCGTGCTTGGAGAAACCTTCCTGTGGCGAATGAGCCTGTGTCATCAAACAAGGGTCCTCCACATTACGTTCAAATATGAGAGAGCTATTGGAATCGCTCAAAGTTGGCGAAGGAGGGCATGCAGTATAAGCTGTCGATCTGGTACTGGAACGAGATAGCGAAGCCTCAGCCGGTTCATTCATCTGTGCTAACGACCTGTATGCTTTGCTTGCAAGCAGTACTAAACTATACCAACGAAAAAAAAAAAAAACCTACACTGGTATAGTAAGAACTATACTATATTACAGGGTTTGTTTTTTGAAGGTCCGTTTTATCGAGGTGAGGTGAGTTCTACTATCTAAACTCTGTCTGTCTGTCTGTCTGCCTGGCTGTTTGTCTCCACGCTGGGACACCGAGACGAGCGCATGCGCCGGAATTTCTCCAAATTGAGAGGGACGAGACAAGTAGTACGGACAGTTAGAGTATAGCACCCAGCTATTGGAAGAGCCGAGAAGCGACAAACGGCCAAGCCGACCAGGGGGGGTTGAAGCGGGAGGGACAAAACTGAAAGTAGAGCCACACATAACTTACACACACAGCTAGCTATACATACAGAGAGCAGCCCACTATGGCGTTGCGGGATTTTCATGGGTGGTCGTGCTGGGTAACGAAACGGCCAATTTTCTTAATTTTTCTTGGTTTCGTTGGTCGTTTCGTTGGTCGTTTCGTTCTCCCATGGTTGCGATAAAGAGCGGATGAAAAAAAGAGAAATAGATAGAAACAAGGAGTTCTCTGGTTGTTACTCCCTACAGAGTCGGAATCGGAATGGATTCAGGATTAGGGAGGAAAAACAAACAAACACCATCTTGAGTAAGGGTATTCTGGGTGGGGTTGAGTGTAGATTAGATATGTATCTGGTGATGATCTATAAAACTGCGTTATCGTGTTGATTGGGGTCTAGGACGTGCTGTTTAATTACCGTACGTTGGATCTCGCTGGGAAACCATCATAACACCTAGCTGAAGATACATTTCTATCTTGACTTGGCGTAAATTTCTTGGCTCTGGGTAGTTTTCTCAGTAGTGTAGGTAGTGTATGATCTTGGGTACCCGTTTTTAATGACTGATGAAACTTTATTCTCACCTATAGTGTGTACTACTAGTAGTAGGATAGAAGTTGAAGGGCATCTCGGTATATATGTTGCGTCGGTTGCTAGTTCGTTGTCATCATACGGCTATTGATGCCAGTAGGCTTGAGTTTACTCAGAGGAATAATGTTATAGAGAAGAATTTGGGTCAATTTTATCCATCTCTTTCGGCGCTTCCTTTATCGAAGAATCCAGTCTCGATCCAGCAATTTCTAGCCAAATATTCTCATGTGGATGCAGATGATCCTGAATCGAGCTGTAGTGTCAATGGTAGAATTAAGAATATCCGGTTCTCGGGTAAGAAGATTTGTTTCGTTGATCTTTATGATAATTGTGGTGAAAAATCACTACAACTGATCATTAATTTTAAAAAAGTGGACTCTGATGATCAGGAATCGTTCGAATCTGATCTTCGTTTTCTCAAGATTGGTGACTATGTTGAGGGTATAGGGTATCCTGGGGTTTCTCAGCGACAAAAGACTCTTTCGCTAAAGTGTACTCAGCTGCCGCGTATTTTGTCATGTGCTCAAATGCCTCTGCCGCCCAGACTAAGCGATTCATCCAAGATCAACCAAAATCGGGTTGTCGATTATCAAGTGAACGGTGTGCAAACATTGGTTCTACGGCACAGTATTATCCGTTCGATTCGTAAATTTCTCGACAACAGCCAGTTTGTGGAAGTTGAGACTCCTATCTTGTCATCGCAGAGTAATGGAGCTGCTGCAGAGCCTTTCACAACGCGCTCTACCGCTCTGCCCGAGGGTTCCAATCGTTTGGAGCTCAGAGTCGCCCCGGAACTGTGGTTGAAACGGCTGGTTGTTGGTGGACTTGATAAAGTCTATGAAATTGGTAAAGTGTTTCGTAATGAGGGTGTCGATGCAGTGCACAACCCTGAATTTACCACACTGGAATTTTATAAGAGCTTTACTTCCATGGAACAACTGATCGCGTTGTCAGAACAACTATTAAAGAGTATTCTTCTCGATCTGCGTCCACTGCACTCTAACGAAATCATTGAAGCGCTGATCGCAGAATTACAGCAAACCGAGTGGAAATTTAATAGAGTCGAGTTCATACCGACGTTATCGCAAGAACTCAACTTCGATTTGACAACCATAGATCTCAACGATCCAAGTGCCCTTTATGCGATCTTGCCAAAGGACTTGGGGTTACCACCAAATCTGTCACCACAGCAAATCCTCAATAAACTGGCATCCATTTACATCGAAGAGCGTTATTGTAACTCTTTGCTGCCAACTTTGATTTACCACCACCCAGCGGTAATGTCACCTTTGGCTAAAACTCATCCTCAGGATCCTACTGTTACGAAAAGATTCGAGATATTTATCCGAGGCAGGGAGTATATAAACGCGTACGAGGAAGAAAACTGCCCACAGTTGCAGTTGGCGAAGTTCCAACAACAAAACATGGCTAATCAGCTTTATAAGGACAAAGAATCTCTCAGCGTCGATCAAAAGTACGTAGACGCTATGAAATGGGGAATGCCACCGGTAGGTGGATTCGGTCTCGGTATTGATAGACTGTGCATGTTGCTACTCAATAAAGACCGCTTAGAAGAGGTTCTTTCCTTCGGTTGCCTCGATGATGTAAATAGACAATGAACATATCTTGTACGTACGGCGTGAATCATCGCATCTCAGAACTAAACATCAAAAAAGATCGGCGCGACACGTTAACAATCAGATATAAAACTTTAAAACGCGGCAAAACAACATCTTTAACACATCGCTTAATAATAGACCACTCCTTAATGTCTGATCTACCGCCAACTGTCCAGCAAACTCTAGGTTCAATCCATACGCGATCATTCTACTCTGCAATTCCTCAGGAAGTTACAGAATCCTCGTCGGTGATACTTGGCGTCGATGAGGCTGGGCGTGGTCCAGTAATGGGTCCCATGGTTTATGGTATTAGTTTCTGTACTCGTGAGTACCAGGATACTGTTCTGATTCCTAAATATGCTTTCGATGATTCCAAGAAATTGACCGACCCAGTTCGTCGCGATCTCTTCAGCAAGATCTACAATAATGAGATTACAGGTGTCGGCTATGCGACAACTTGTATCACACCAGTGGATATCTCTGGCGGTATGTTCCGTTTCCCGCCTTCCAAAAACTACAATCTGAATGAACAAGCGCACGATGTGACAATGAAGCTGATCCAGGGCGTTTTGGACAGAGGTGTCAAGCTGGATCACGTCTACGTGGATACCGTGGGACAACCAGCATCGTATCAGAAGAAACTTGAGCAAAGATTTCCAAGCGTCAAGTTCACAGTAGCGAAAAAGGCAGATTCCCTATACTGTGTGGTAAGTGTAGCGAGTGTGGTAGCCAAAGTGACAAGAGATATCATCGTTGACCTTTCGAGAAGAAATCCCGAAGAGATCATCGGTTCAGGTTATCCATCGGACCCAAAGACAACGGCATGGCTGCGTAGCAATCAATCACCTTTATTTGGATGGCCCCATGAAATGGTAAGGTTCTCCTGGCAAACCTGCCAGACCCTAATGGATAACGAGTCTACGGGAAGCGTACGCGTCGAGTGGGAAGAACAGTTTATCAGCTCCAAGAAAAACATGGCACAGCAATGGGCCGCTCGCTCATCGCCCAACGACGAAGCCATCATAACCATGGATAACTGGTTCAATTGAGCTCAGCAAATTGTCTCCACAACCACCAATTGAACGTCCTGATCGTACTTAGAGGTCCGATTAGACAATCGTGTTGAGCGACGACGTACTGTTTTTTCAACGGAGCGAAGTCGAGTGGCTCACTGGAAGGAAGTCGGTGAGGAGCAGACCCACCAAGAACTGTTGTTTCGTTTCAAGGTTTATTACAATTTCAAAGAAAGAATCGTGATTCTTTGATCTTTAGCAAGACTTGCTTCAAGAGAATTTATCCGTTTCCCTGTTATTCAAGGACTGTGTTTAACTTCCCAGTGATTGTTGTGCGGACTTAAGATTAGCTCCCCTTCGTTCACATATCGATTTTTGCAGAGATGTCTTCCTTACTGAGAGCTATCCCAAGAGTTACCAGAGCTTCACTGGTGTCTACCGTGAGAAATCAATTCCAATTAAGATGTTATGCTTCCTACCCTCCACATACCATTATTGGTATGCCAGCTTTGTCACCAACTATGACGCAAGGTAGCTTGGCTGTTTGGGTCAAGAAGGAGGGTGATCAGCTGAGCCCTGGTGAAGTGATCGCTGAGGTGGAGACTGATAAGGCTCAGATGGATTTCGAATTCCAAGAGGAAGGATATTTGGCCAAGATTTTAGTTCCAGAAGGTACCAAAGATATTCCTGTGAACAAGCCTATTGCCGTCTACGTTGAAGAACAGTCCGATGTTGCCGCTTTCAAGGATTTCAAAGTCGAAGAATCCTCTTCTAAACCTACTTCAGAACCAGTGGAGAAGAAGGAGACTAAGGAAGAGAAACCAACCAAGTCTGCTGCTCCAGAGAAGAAGGCCAGTAAGTCTTCTGCTCCTACCGACAGAATCTTTGCATCTCCTTTGGCCAAGACTATCGCTTTGGAGAAAGGTATTGCTTTGAAGAAAGTCACTGGTACTGGGCCTCATGGTAGAATCACCAAGGCTGACGTCGAAGCTTTCTTGCAGAAGGCACCTGGTGCTACTGCAGGTGCAGGTACTACTGCTCCAGCTGCTACTGCAAGTTACGAGGATGTCGAAATCTCTAATATGAGAGGTATCATCGGTAAGCGTCTATTAGAATCTACCCAAAGTATTCCATCGTTCCTAGTTTCTTCTGATATCTCTGTCGCCAAATTGTTGAAATTGAGAAAGTCCTTGAACGCATCTGCAAATGGTCAATACAAATTATCGATCAACGATATCCTAATTAAGGCTATCTCCGTTGCCGCTAGAAGAGTCCCAGAAGCCAATGCTTACTGGTTGGCAGAAGAAGGTGTCATTAGAAAATTTAAGAACGTCGATGTTTCCGTGGCTGTCGCTACTCCAAGCGGCCTATTGACTCCAATTGTCAAGAACGCCGAGGCTAAGGGTTTGTCCTCGATTTCTTCTGAGGTTAAGGAACTTGTTTCCCGTGCCAAGATAAACAAATTGACTCCAGAGGAGTTCCAAGGAGGTACCATCTGTATCTCCAACTTGGGTATGAACAACGCTGTCTCTTTCTTCACCGCCATCATCAATCCTCCACAATCCACAATCTTGGCTATCGGTACCCTAAAGAGGGTAGCAATTGAAGACGCCGGTGCTGAAAATGGTATCTCGTTCGATGACAAGATGACTATCACCGGCTCTTT
>ERZ794936.731-NODE-731-length-13237-cov-6.059854_pt1 | contig 13237 bp, 6 predicted proteins | sample MGYA00511083_ERZ794936 | MGnify/ENA primary metagenome ERZ794936 (study PRJEB30137, sample SAMN04331409) | food metagenome | isolation source: Y2 must sample point D1 replicate A | place: Australia: South Australia | collected 2014 ... | reverse complement strand
CACTGGTTTCAACCTTAACGGAACCACCATCAATTGGAGCATGAACATCAAAGTTCAAATCAACTTTACCTGGTAACCATAACTTCCAGTACATTTCCTTAATTCTTTCATTTCTACCTTCCAAAACTTCATGAATTGGAGAGTGACCATCTTCTGGGTGGTAGTTGAACAATAAGGTCAAAGCAACTGGCTTGGAGTCAACAGTTCTGCTTTCAATTAAATCAAATTCAATGACGTTATCAGCATTTAATCTCAAAGAAGCAGTAGCAGTTAAAGCACCGGCAACCTTTTCAAATAAGGTGACCTTGGATTGAGCACCAGTACCAGCAATTTCTACAACAAATTCAGAACCTTGGACAGGAGCAAAGATCTTCTTGGCTGGGTTACTTTCAAAGTACTTATCTTGAACAACATGGTCAGAAGTGAAGAAAGCATGTCTCCAGTTCTTTTCTGAACCAGCTAATAAGTTGAACCATTCAGAAACATTAGTAGAACCGTTACAAGTGTATCTCTTAACACCAGATTCAGAAGCAGTGTGTGGGAATTCAACAGCTTTAGCATCGCTGTTACCAAAGTATTCAACAACAGGAATAGAAGATTTGTCATTGTTGTAGAACTCCTTCAATAACTTGGCAACGTGACCTTCATGGATTTCATCCATGATTTCCTTAATTGGTTGATCAACCTTGTTGGTGAATTGAGCAGCAACAGGACCGTGTAAGATACAAGTTCTTTCAACATCTTGATCAATAACAGTTTCCAAGTTTTCAGATTGCCATAAGGAATCCTTTTTGAAGTAGAATTCAAAGTTCTTGTCCAAAATTGGAACAAATGGAACTGGCTTTTGTCCTCTTCTAGTAGTTAATCCTAAGAAGAAATCAACATCTTGAGCATTCAAGAATTGGATCTTGGAGTCAGGGTACTTAGCATAGATAGCTTCCAAAATTTTTGTTGGTTCAGTGTCTAAGCTTGAGTAAGATTGTAAAATAGAAGCAGTCTTGGTCTTAGTGAATCTTTCTTCAACTCTTCTTAAGAAGTCACCAGTCATGTTTCTCAAAGAAGGATCAATCCATTTACCAGTAGATTTGATAAAAATCAATTCAACTAATCTATTGGCAACTTCAGCATAAGTCATATCATGAATGTCCTTAGCAACACCGTCGACAGTAGCAAACCATGGCTTTTGGAAATCAGCATTTAACTTGGAGACAATGTAGTCCTTCTTAGCTTCCAAAGTAGATTCTAACTTGTTCTTTGGTAAGCTGAAAATAGTATCATCCATTTCCTTCCAGAACTTAACACCTCTAGTGGCAATCTTGTGGATTGGTTCACCCATTTCAGACTTAACAGTTAAAATACCACCAGTTGGTTTTTGGTAGGTAGCTTCCCATTCAGAATCTGGAACACCTGAACATTTAGAAATAGCTAATTTAGCATCTGGAGAAGTCTTGGCTTCTTCAGCAATCATGACTCTGGAACCGAATAAGAAACCATCAAATGGCATTGGTGGGTAGTTAAACTTGGAAGACCATTCACCAGTTAGGTATGGGTAGGTATCCTCAGCAGAACCAAATCCGGAACCAGCAATCAAATGAATATTAGAGTATTTTCTGATCTTGGAGTACATTTGTAAGATTGGTTGATGGAAATCTTCAAAGGAATGGTGACCACCACCTCTACCACCAGTCCATTGTAAGACAATTGGGAAGTTTGGATGGGCCTTGGCAATGTTGATAACTTGGGAAATAGCATCAATGGAACCTGGCTTCAAACCTAAGTGCTTTAAGCCTAAAGTTTCAATGTATTCAGTAGCAACTTCTAAAGATGGAACACCGGCACCAATAGTTAAGGATTGGATAGGGTAACCCTTGCTTCTTAATTCCTTTATCAATGGAATACCCCATTGTAACATGAATGGGTTGACGTAAATCAAGTTGATACCAATGGAGTAACCTGGCTTAATTTGAGAAATAATGTTGTCAATGGCCTTGGTCATGGTATTTGGAGAGAAGTAACCACCACCGGCTAATTCAATGTGGTAACCAGCATTGATGGTAGAAGCAACAAAGTCTGGAGAAACAGTAGTTGGAGTCATACCAGGAACTAATAAAGGAGCTCTAGAGATTAACTTAGAGAACTTGGTTTCAACGAAAACCTTACCAGACTTGGTTTGGACTAATTTAGGAGAGTAATCCTTCATCCAGTTGTCAGCTAACTTTAAGCCATCTTCCTTGATGTTGAAGATTTCTTGTTTGAAACCATATTCGTCATCAGCTGAAACATCAAAAGCACCAGCTAAAATTACTCTTACACCAGTACCTTCCTTATTTCTATGAGTCAAAACACCTAAACCAGAAGAACCACCTGGGCCAAAGTCTAAGATATGAGAACAAGCAGGGAAGTTGGTAGCTAGTTCCCAGTTAACAGGGTGCTTGACAATTAATAAAGCCAATCTAGAAGATAAGTTTTCGGAGTTAGTCTTGGACAAATCATCACCAGTGAAGGTATCGTAGACAGGAATCTTTAAGGAATCAGCTTTAAAAGTGATGTCATTTTCTAAAATATCTTTTTCAATGGCTTCCATAGCTGGTTCCAATAAATGGGAATGGAAAGGGGAAGTGACAGGCAAGAATCTGTTGGTGAACTTCAACTTTCTTTGACTGTGAGGAATTCTATTTTGATCTAAACCAGCAGCAACTTTCAACTTTCTTAAAGATAAGTTTAAACCGTATAAAGATTGAGGAGGACCAGAAACAACAAGATTTCTAGCACCGTTTACCAAGGAAATAACAACATGCTTTTCCTTTGGTAAATGAGAGTTGGTCTTGTCAACATGGCTTTGGACTTGGTCCTTGGTCAAGTTAGAAATAGACAACATAGGAGATGGAACACCTTCACCGTTTTCAACAGAGTCTTCGGAAATGGAAGGAGATAGATCAGTGTTTGGGTAAGTTTCATTACATCTGCAACCGATGAAGAATAACAAAGATATACCCTTCTTAGCAGCCTTGAAGAAAGATTCCCAATCGTTGGATTCAGCAATAGCAATGGCAGTAACTAAACCTTGAGAGTGACCAGTAGCACCTCTTAAAGAAGCTCTTAATTGACCAGGGTTTAAGCCTAATAATCTACAAGTGATAGCAAAATTCAATAATTGAATGATACCAATGACTGGACATGAGACTGGAATACTCAATAAGTAGTCAGTATTTGGAGTTTGTTCCGGATTGGCTAGCCATTTCAATATGTCAAAGCCTTGAGTGTAGATTTTGTTGAAGTTTTCAATCTTGTTAGATAATTCCTTGACGGTTTCATCAATGAAAACCAATAGATCTTTCATGATGACATCGTAAGTTTTGACTAAGTCTCTCAATTCATCAAAGTAATCATCAGTGTTACCTTGACCACCAAAAATAGCAGTGATGTCTAACTTATCAGCATTCTTGATTAAAGTAGAGTTGATACCGGAAAATTTACCATCAACGGTAACTTTACCTAGCAAGTAGTTCTTGATAATTTCTTGACCCTTTAACAAGGTGGTTTGGTCTTGCTCAATTAGAGAGGCAACAAAGGAATGAATATCGATGGTGCTGTTTTGTAAGAAAGTTCTTTCAAAATCATTGATGGAATTTTTCAAAATGTGGGAGAAACTGTCGTTTTCAATTGGCTTGGAATCTTGGTTGGTGTAAAAAGTAGAAGCGTACCCAATAAACTTACCTAGTAATTCAGCACTGGTTTGAGGTTCGTTGTCTCCGGCTAATTCTTGTGTTCTATCGATAGCAGCTGGTAAAACATCTTTGGTGAATTGCTCTTTTAATTGGGAAGCGACTAAATAGGAATCGGTAGAAACATTCAATGAGTGTTCAACTGTTTCGTATTGTAATGTTAATAATCTGTTAGAAGACATCTTATTAGTTATATTATTATTAGTTATGTAAAATGACGGTTTTTATGTTGTATATTTTAAAAAAAATTAAGCTTGATATTTTAAATAGTGAAAAAAAATATTCTTGTTAATGTTCGTATAGTGAAAAAAAAAAATGGTAGATGCAGAGATGAATACCGTATAAATATTTTTTTTCCTAGGGGGTTATTTTTCACTTGGTTATGAATCTATTCAAATGAGTTGATAGGTCTTCTTTAGCTTGGGGATTTAGTACTGAAAACACTGAAGTTGGTATATTTGTGTTTTTTATATGGTTGATTAACGAAAAAAAAAAAAAAGTTTCGTTCGATTATTCAAAAATACTATATTCAATTATAACTTAAGAAGTAAACGTCAAATAAAAAGGGTATGGTGAAATGTCTTAATATTTAAGTGTTGGTTGCATATAAAATTTTGTTCAAAAGATTAATATATGTATAAATAAATCAAATTTAAAAAGTCTCATTTCCTTTATAAACTAAGCCATTTTTTAAAATATCAGTGTACTGCGTGAAAAAAAAAATGTTGAACAAAAAAATTTTCGTTATCTTTATTATTATGGGTTTTTTTTGCTGCTGGGAACGGAAAACATACACATTTCCAACGTGTCAGGTATTAAAAAAAATTGTTGATATTTTTCGTGATAACGTGTATTAAAGAGAGTTTAATCAATAGGAGTGGAGTGGAAGGAAAAGGAGTGAAATTGAGTGAAATGGAGTGAAGTGAAAAGGAATGTGTAATAAACAGAGTTTTATTTAGGACTTAAGAAGACAGAGAAACGGGATTTGTTGTTGGATATTACGTAAGGATGCGGATGAGGGATGTTGATTATAGGTGTTTAAAGCGTGTTGTTATGGTGAGATTATTGTTGCTAGAGTTAGTTTTTGAGCTTCTGATTTTTTAAGCGGGAAATAATTGTTGATGTTTTTTATTTGTTGAGTTAAAAGAGCGTGTTATCTCCGATGAACAAAAATAATTTTTTTTTTAAAAAAAAAAAGAACTAAAAATAACGCAGGAAAACTGTCAACAAAACCGTCCGGATCTGTATGAAATCACGTGACTGTGGTTATCTCCGATGCTTGGGTACGCACAGATAAGACATAAAGGTGTATATGAAAAAAGGCATATAGAGATATCCAAGCAAGAGCAAAGTGTGACTGTAACATCAAATGAACTTTTTATTTCTCAAGTATTTACAACGGTATATCAAGTATAGTACCCTTAAGAAGAACACAACACCAATGCCACAATGCTTTGACAAGTCTAAGCACGTTTTTTTCCCCCGCCTCCATTTAAATTTTTTCACAGAACACGTGATAAAACTCCACACGTCTTATTTACTCCGTAATGTGTACTTATTAACATAAGCTCATCACACAAAGTGAAACTATTCATCAATCTAATAAATAAAATTTCCCAAACAAAAAAAAAAAAATAAAAGTATACATACAATTCTATAAGTCATCAGCAAAACCTTGGTTCAAGTTATTGATTAACTCTTGTGGCTGTATCTCATCACTAAACTCCAAGGTATTCTGACTATCTTGTCTAATATTATCCGATATTTCATTAGTAATCATTTGTGAGTCTAGGTCCACTTTTTCCAGGCAAGAATCCACTGCTGAAAATATATTTTCAATAAGTTTATTTCCTCTGTTTATGCCAAACCATTCATAAAAAAACAAATTCTCTGGTATTTCATTATAATGTCTATCAAATTCTTGGTAGTAGGGAACAAATGTGAAATTTAAAAATAACTTTTGTGACAAATCCTTGTTGTTTTCCAAACTACTTGCATCCAACTTCAAACCAAATATAGTGCAACTTCCCAATAAGATATTCATCAGATCATAATCATCGTTTTTATCCAAACTCAAGCACATCTGATATGCATCTCTCTCAGAATTCTCAAAATTCACACTAATAACCCCATGGTAAAAAATATTTTTGCTTGTGATTTTGATCCCATACCCGTAATGGTTGAACCATATAATAATTCCAAAGTCCAATACAAAAACATCACAGTCCAAAAACAACCCTTCAAGAATCTTTGATTTTTCTATGCTATTTTCATTAATGTTTTCAATGCCATCTCGAGAAACACAGCTATAAAGTTGTTCCTGAGTTATGTTTCCTGTATCCTTCACTTGTAGCATTAGTTTTCTACCCCCAGCGAACAAAAGGGGTTGAATATGCGATGGAAATGAAGTCACAGATCGCAAATACTGCTGGTATGGCAATACGTTGTCTATATTAGGTTTTATAAACACCCTTCCACTTCCATTGCTCATCTAAGTGGTATGCTTGAATGGTTGATTTATTTGGTTAGTCTAAAGGTGAATAATTTCTTATATTTTGACATATTGTTTTTTCTTCATCTCCTTTTAAAACTTGTGATATTTTTTTTTTTTTTTTCACGAGGAACTGTAGTGGAACTTTTGGACCAAAACGGATATAAAAAATACTGGCAACTACGCTACACATTTAGTACTAAACGGATCAGGAAATGTAGTCGTTTTAATCAATACAAATAAACCATGCAATATCCATATCAAACTGTTGTAAATTGCTTTATATATGTTTCTCTTTTTTTGTTTTTCTCCCTTGAAATTTTATTGTTGTCTTACTTATCCGGTTTAAAAATGTTTCATATATACATTTATTACTATTTCAAGGACTCTTTCCGAGAATACCCTCAAATTATTTATTATTTAATTATTTTGACCCCCCAATTTCAACCTCACTGGTACAGAACAAACACTTCATTTCTGGACTATTCTTCATAATGTGGGCTTCACTCAAAGATGGGATCTTCAAACACAAGTTGTTAGTGCATCTGATTTTGGATTTTTTATATCTTAATCCACAAGAATTACACAGTTGTTCCTTCTTGGACTTAGACCAAGAAGGTCTCCAACATGGTGAGTCTTTAGTTTTGCAGGACATACATTGATGGAACTTGTATGTTTTGTGTGTTCCATTTGAGCTTGATCTACTGCTCTTCTTGTTGTAAGCTTTTGGTGATGAGTTGATACTACTTGCAGTGCTACTTTTGATTGCTGACATGTTTTGTTCTGGGGAGTTTTTCAAAGATAATGGACTATTTGTTTCAATAAGCGTAGTAGTAAAGTCGTAGGACGGAAACTTAGCCATTTGATTTAATTTCTTCCCAGGTGACATCGGTGGTGATGGTGTGTGTACATTGTAAAAAGTGCCTGTTGCCTTGTTAGTATCTTCATAACTCAAAATAGGCTTGTTGCCTTCCAAACTCGTCTTCTTGTTCTTTTGGTATTCTTTCATTTTTTTTATTTCGTCATTACTTAAAGATTCTTGGTTTTCTGTTCTTATCACTATATTGTTATCCAAAGAACTTCCATTCAAGACGTTTCTGTTATTCAAAATCTTTTTCAACTGTCTAGCCTTGAAAGAATTTGTCTTTTTATGGCCTAAATCAACTGATTGCTTTTTGATCATTTTATTGCTTAAAGTAGGTGTAAATAGCACTTGGTTTTTGTTATCAAAGTTCATTCTTGGTGAAGTTGGAGGTGTTTGTTGTCTTGGTGATAAACTTGGTTTGTTTTTGTTCAATGAAGTTGAATATAAACTTTCGCAGTTACTATAATTAGAGAGCTTGTAAAATTGATCAGCAGGCTTAACCGTGCTTGAAGGAGGTGGATTATTGTCAACTAAAATGTTAGAAGCAATGCTGGCCAAAACTCCTAAACTTTTATTTTCCGTTTGTGTAGGAGGTTGAAACTCAACTTGTGCACCTGTCATAAAATCAACCCCTGAGTTTAAACTTTGAGAATCGCATCTTGCAGGAGTTGTATTATAAAAAGAGCTAGAACTCATAGCATACTGATTAAAGTTTTGTAATTGAAATGGAGAAGTAAATTGCCTTGGTGGTGGCAGATGATGGTTTCCTCTTATAGGTGAAAAGGTTGAATATGTGTTGTTGATGTTTCTGCTTTGTTGCGGTGGCGATAGTATCGTGACTGGTGTAGCTACTAAGTTACTGCTTGAAATAATGTTACTTATTTGCACATATTCTTCAAACGATGTTTCTTTACACCATGCCATAAGATTATGTCTCCATGATGGTGTCTTCATACATGTGTCTGGATATGTAGAAGTCTTTTCATAGTATCCGTTTTTGTTCAATAATTCAAGATGCTTCAAAGAAGGTAATTTAACTTTTGCTGAGTTTGAAGGTTTAGTAGAATAATCACTCATTATTTGCTAATGTTGATGTTGTTTTAGACGGTAGTGATTAATTAGAGCTTATTAGTTGTGTAGGTTGATTGATTTATTTATTCTTTAATACTGAATCAATATAAATAAATACTTGTTAACAATCAATATTAACTAATAACTTTTCAATCTTTGCTTTTTGTTTTTTTCACACCAAAGTCTTTATATACTCTATTCAAGTAAATTTAAAAAAAAAAAAAAGTAGTGCTGAAGTCGAAGATCAAGTATTTTCTAAACCCTACTTTTTGATTTAAAAATAGATATTAAATTGGTGAAAAGATACTTAACCGACAAAAATTGTATTCTGCCAAATTTAATAGTAGCAAAAAAATTCGACCTTTGGGTTTAGCCATTGTTCACTCTATTAGATTTAATACAGTAAAGAATTTCATTTAACTGAAGAAAATCATTTTATTTTAAAAAATTCAATTCGATGCGGTAGTGAAATGGCTGAACTTTCTGACGCTTATTTTTTTCGTGTAATCATCTACACGTATTCTCTTAGAAAACTTCGTACAAAATGCTTATGAAAATACTTGGGGAAGTAATTATTTCCGACAGTGTAAAAAAAAAAGGAATAGAGAGTTCAATTCAGCACTGATGAAATATTGAATTAAGATAAATCCGAACAGTTCAGCAGCATTCAATTAGAACAGTGAGATGATTGTTTAAGAGAAGAAAAAAAAAAATTAAGCTAACCGTCAGTGTTGTATTAATTAGGGCTTTTTTTCTTTTTTCTAGGGCAAATCAAGTCTAGATGTGGATTGCTTTGATTTCTTTAGATCAAAAATAGATTTGACGAGTTTATATTGGTGATATATTGCAGAAGAACGACAGGGAATATGGAGTAAAAAAAACAGCTTGTAATGTAGTGAGTTTTGAATGATTTTCAATTGCCTCTTCAGATAATGCAGAAATAAGGAACCTTTATTAGTACGTTTGTGAACTCTATGCTACAATAATAACTATAGCTCACGTGACATGTTTTACTTTACCCTGACATAATGAAATTTTTCTTGTTTAGAATTTTCCAGATTGCTGGTCCTCACACTTAGCGACCAAAAAAAAAAAATTTTACTGTTTTAATTTAGACAGATGCAATACTATTAAATCTTTTGAAAACGTGAACAGTATCAACCAAATATATACCTTCCATCGATCTTCTGCATAATGAGTAATGTTGATGAAAAAACTTTAGGTTTTATTGATCTTTGTATCAAAAAAATAATGCTTCATTTAGACGAAACCAACAACAGCACCAAACTTCAAGAATTCAATAATTTCTTTGTACAGGACCCTTCGGTTCTTAAAATCATATATAACACTGTACCATACAATGACTCAGTGAAATTTATAACAGATTATTACAACATTGGGCCACCAACTGCACACAGCATAGAGAGCTTCGACTTCCATTTGATTCCGGGTTTGAACAACATTGTTGTTTCTGTATCCTGTAAGTGTAAATACGATGAGTCTGGAAATGACAAACAGGGCAACAATATAAACATGATGGGCCAAACGGGAACACCTAAAAGAGCTCTTTTGAGCTCTGCATTTGGTGTCTCTCTGCAAATAATTATAGATGGGAATAAGTTGATACAACAACAAGCTTTGGCCAATACGATCATGGCTTTCAATTACAACATAGTTTACAAACCAACGGATTCATTGGTCACTGTATAGGCTTTGGTATATATAAATCGACTTTAATATAACATGTCTCTTTCTAACGAAGTAGCCGTTTAATAAGGAACACGTGCTTCCTTCCCTAAAATTATAAAGGAATCTTAGCACTAGATGACTACATGTTTCTTTTTTTTTTTGGTGCTGTTTTTTTTTTTAAAAGAACGAGAAGCGCCTTGTATATTCTGCTTGCTTGTTTTCAAATAAGTTTTGTCTCTACCATAACTCGATTGAATTGAGTCATGAAGTAAAGAGAGTTGAGCTTTAGACCAAGGTAATTTATCTTTAATACTCATTTTTGAGTTTATTTGTTTACTAACTTAAGCTTTTTAACCAGTTGATTGTTGATTAATAACGTCAGCATTAACACACAATACTTAACTATTTCATTTTTAAAATTATAATGGATTTACATACTTTCATTGTCAATCAAACAGGCAATACAAACAACAAGTCATATGAAACAAAAAAGAATACAACCGGAAAACATAAGGCCAATAGCAGCAGCAACATAAACAGCAACAAGCCAAAAAAAGGGGAGTTAAAATCCAAGAACTACGGAAGTGGAGGTAAACATACCTACTTTAATGAGTCTAAAAAACTACCTAAATCTAAAAAGATGATTGACAGTTGGGTGGATGAGATATACGAGGATGAGCAAGAATCTAAGAAGAAAACATCCAGAAGCAATAGCTCAACAATAAACAAATCAAACAAAAAAAAGGTCAATCATTACTTATCTCACAAACAACACGATAAATTGTATTTGTTTGGAGATTCTTTCATTAATGCCAATTATCAGATTTTGTTTAAGGATCCCAATGCTGCAAGCAAAAATCTTAATGGTGTAATTCCCTTTGAACTGATTGAGAGATGCATAACCTACCAAAACGATGGGGAGAAACAAAACTGTCCTATTTGTTTGACTGATGACATTAGCTGTGGGCGAATGGTCAAATGTGGGCATATTTTCTGCTATCAGTGTTTATTACAATATGTGGACAACAATGAGAAGAAGGCTCAGGAGGAATATATAAAGAAATCTAGGAAAAACAACCTAAAGCAAGTCATCAATAACTTTGATGATATTAAAAAGAAGGTTCATCATGAATGTCCGCTTTGTGGCGATATCATAAATTTGAAACACATAGTGCCTGTTTCTATGAATATTAACAGCGGTCATGTGCGTGATAATGACCACGATGTGGTGAAACAAGGCAGAAGCATTGATATGCAGTTGATGTGCAGACCAAAGTCTTCTAATTTAGGTTTGCCAGTTCACTTGGGTATTGATCCAGAATTGGTATCACTACCCTTGGTGTATGACCCAGAATCTATAGTGGATACAAGAATAGGTATAAATTACCTTCTTTCAGATGGACTTGATATCCAGTTTTTGAAAAACGATATAAAAGCCTTAAAAGAGCAATCTCAAATGGACCAATTGCTGTACAATGAGAGCGATAAGTTTGTTTTGAAAGCAGTGGATCAAATAGAAAAGCAAATTGCTATTTTGAATGATAATATCCAAGCTAGTAAAGAAATTAAAAATGACTTTTCAGTTGCTTACATTGGAACAGAACACCTGTTGACCAAATACACTGATGAAAATGCATATTTCTACTATGAACACCTAGATAGAAGTGCTCAAAGGACATTTTTGGATGGTCAAGATGTGAATATTTTGAAAAAAGAGTTTGCAAGTTACTCCAAGTTTCCAGAAACTCTTAGAGTTCAAATCCATCATGTTTTCAATGATAATCAAATAAACAATCATTCAGTCCAATATGTGTCGCACCTTCCTTTAGGATCAAGCTACAAGCTGATAGAAATAAACGTTCAACCACATATAAAGAATGCTTTGTACCAGTACTACAAACCGATGTTGAAGACACGATCAAAGAATCACGAAAAAATAAAGAAACAAGAGAACTTGAACAAGAAAAAGGGTGAAAAACGTGAAATGGACAAGATGATGAAACAGGTTGCTGAAGACTACAACATGACGGTTGATGAGTTTGCGGAGATTACTCAAAAGACACCAAGAGACATGACGAAGCCTTTGCCGAGTTTGTCAGCTTTAAAAACAACTGGCTCGGTCGTTCCAGCAATTGATAAGTTGAATGTGAATGACTACAGCGTTGGTGAAAGAGTCAAGATTGAGGGAGTATGGTATACCCTAACAAAAAGCATCTGGGGAGATCTTCGTTTTGAAAAAGATAAGGAAGTCTTATTGACTAATAACAACTCCATGTTGCTTGATATGTTCAATAAGAAGATGAATATATCGTAAAAAAAGTATATATCGCTATTATATATGTATATAAGAGCTACTTTTGATCCACTTATTAATTGATATGTTTTTTTTTTTGTTCTTAATATCAGTATGTTTTACTTAGGCATAAATTACAGCACTGAAAGAGCTTTGTTTACTTGTAAATATATAAAGCGTATAACAGAATTCCATAGACGGTAATGACTATTAGTTCATTTCTATACTATGATTGGATGCACAGTTCGTCTTCTTACTCTTCTGTTGAAGTAGCTAGGTGTGAAAAGTGAGAATATTTGATCTATGAAACTCAAGGCAACAGCAACCCACAAGAATATAATAAAAACCTTTCCTACTATTAAATCCAGGCCAAGATCATCTCCATCGTTTTTATTGAATTCTTTTCTTCCATAAAATAATCCCACTGTTGCTAATACTGCACATACAACACCTACAATAGAACTTAAAGTCCTAATAAAATTGTAGATTATAGACCAAATAAATCCTCTATAGAAAACAAAGAAGACAATTTTTAAAATCAAAGTTATGATTGAAAGAGCAATCCATACCACAAGCAAGATAGTAAACCCATCAATGATTTTGTTAAAAGTATTGATGTAATTACTAAATGAGTTTGGCAATACCAGATCAATTGACGATTCAACGACGTTCTCAATTACCGAATTGCTAGAAATCAGCACATCAATTATGATTTTCTCAATGTCGAACTTAGCAAAATTGCTTGAATTCCCTACACACAAATCTGGTGTGCAATACCCAACAAGCCCGATTTTAATGTAAGAGGGTATGGTTGATATATCCGAGTATATCGTCGGAAATACTTTGTTCTTCGCAATGGAGGAAAGGTCAAGCTCTATGAAATCCAGGGACTTGACTACCGCGATGTTCCGCATGCATCCGACTAATGCGAGGATAATCAAAACGGAAATAGCTGCTGAAAAAAATACATTAATCATGGTAATAGTTATATGGTTTTAAGTATACAAGTCTCTTTTTGGTATAATCTACAGAAAAATCTCTAAGCAATAAAGTCTTTATATAGTCCCAAGTGACCTTAATCACATCGGAAGGATAATTCCTAC
>ERZ794936.730-NODE-730-length-13261-cov-6.833939_pt1 | contig 13261 bp, 6 predicted proteins | sample MGYA00511083_ERZ794936 | MGnify/ENA primary metagenome ERZ794936 (study PRJEB30137, sample SAMN04331409) | food metagenome | isolation source: Y2 must sample point D1 replicate A | place: Australia: South Australia | collected 2014 ... | reverse complement strand
ACCCGCAACGCTGGTGGATCTTATCGCGGTTTAATGCATGCTTTGGCGCGCTTACGACCTAACGTGCGCGCGCACGGTTGCGAACTAGCAACTTCATGGTCTTTTCAATTTGATACTTTTCTACTTAGCCTCTATGCTGCATCTCTTAAAATTGCGTAGTTTCTTAACCTAAAGCTATTAGATGCAATTAGGGTATCATGCCATGCTCTTGTGAAGTTTGGTGCCACATGCGATTTTTGATGAGGGATTTGGTGTTTCAATAAGTTGCGAAAGTCACAAAACTTACTGAATTTTCGAACACTCAGTCCAGCCATCAATATTGAAAACTATCATTTGGCTAAATCAGTGCTTCTTTTCTTGATTGACTTGAGACTATTGCAATCGTATGCCAGCACGATGCATTTAGCTAAACGTTTTAAGTTAAAGTGTGATTAGATGTTTAGGCACTTTTGACATTAAGCCAAAAAAGCATAAAAAAAATTAAAAGACATCTAACACCTCAGATCAACGTGAGCGGGAGAAAAGCATTAGTCGAATACTGAGCTGCAAAAGCCTACTTATGTGAAACTACTGGTCAAGTTCGCCGCTGTTTATCGAAATGAAATTCCAGTAAGACTTTTTCTGGGGGCGTTTGTTGTGGTTTAATGAATGGTATCCAGATGAATTATGCGAAAGCTATACAACTCGGCGTGCCTTGATGTTCACAGAAACACGAGAATTAAATATCGAACGTCTTCGTATCCAAAAACTTGATGATGTTATGATTCTCGTGAGCAATATCTGAAATATGCAATAACCCAAACGAAATCAAATCACCGGCAATAAGAGACGCCTTTTGTTGCGAGTACTTAAGGTAATCGAAGTCGTCATCGGTGGAAGTAATGGCTTCTTCTTCTGGAGCGCTAGAATCCGGAGCGATATTCAAAGACTCAATTCCGGTGGAATATTCGTACTTCCCCGCCACACCTTGTTCCGATGAAGCTGTCATGATATCGTCCATCGGGTCCTTGGAAGGTCCGCTTTGAATGAGACCCCACACAAGCCAAAACATTTGAACAGTTGCACGCCAATAGACAATCTCATTATACAACTTTTTCATTTCATACTCGGTCAAGACATCAATGCCGTCCTTTCTTGCATCCAAGTGAGACTTCGTTTTCAAGTTTGATGAGGGAAACTGAAAGTTATATTCCACATACGACTTGAGTAAATTTAATTGCTCTGACTGAGACGGGTACTTGTCTTCATGGATATAGTAAGGCTGTTTTTCGTCATGATAATCTGACATCCACTCAGAGAAATGATCAGCAATATCGAATGCCGGAAAATTCGCTCCTGAGTACTCGAAGTCAATGACTGCCAAGTCTGCATCTTTCTTGTTGCTCGTGCTAAGTGCAGATGATTCAGGGTCCGTTTGAACCACTTCCTTGGGATCGAACGTGTTCTTGATGAGTAAATTGCCGTATTGTGTATCATTGTGACAAAAGCGGTAGTTGTCGGAGAAAGAATCTGCTTCATACTTGGAAAAGAGCCAGTCTCTATAAGTAAATACCAAGGACCGAAATCTGGCCCAAGGCATTAGCAAGGTCTCCTCGATGGTTTTTTCTGGTATCGACTGAAGCATAGACTGTTCGAAAAGCGTAAGCCATTTCATGATCTGCAACCATGCCTGTGGGAATTCCAACTTCCGATCGTTTTCGTCTAGCTTGATATTGTAATGCAAATCCTTCATTCTGCGGCCAAGGATCTGAGAAATCACCGGATCCCTAATCTCCTCCTTCCCTAATGTGACAAAACCCTCGAGAAACTGCTCGAAGCGACCATTTCCAAAGATACCCAAAAGCTTTGGGCCAATCCTGTTGGCCGAAAGTTTTATCAACGTTTCCAATTCAGAGTCCCGGTCAATGAGATTATCTACATTCTTACCGTACACCCGTAAAAGCAACAGAGGTGGTTGCACATGCGATTCGGCGTCTTTGTACTCAATCTTATATATGGAATTTGTCAATGCTCCCAGAATTCGAGAGATTACGATGTTTTCGGGCGAAAGGTGCACTTTGCGCCATTTCGAGATTTTCAAGGCACGAATGAGACCGATCAATTCCTGCTTGAAAAAGTCAAGAGGCAAAGAGTTATCCAAATTCAAACTGATTGTGGGTACTGTTTTTTCGCTGGCAGAGTCAATTGGCGTGGGCGTGATCACTAAGCGGTTGATGGAGCTTGAGGAGAGTGAGCGCTTGGAACCACTCAAGGATGGTCGTCTGGAGGAAGAAGTGGAACGAGAGTTGGCCGTTGAATTTCTGGTTCGCGATCTCGAGCGGGACCTGCTCAGGTGAACCAGTGAATGTATGATGTCCATCTTTTTCGCCGGTTTGTGCTTGGGCGTAAACTGTGAAATTTGCAATTAGTGGTTGGGTAAGGTGGGGGATCGGGCATGATCGTGTGCGACTGATAGCACGCCCTGATTCGGGGAGGCACGGGTGTAGACCCGCAGTCTGTTGGGGGCGGTGTGACAAGTTACAACGTAAAAATAGTGGGTTTATGTCGAGACCAACTCTACACTTTATTTTGCTTGACACATTCCATTCGAGAAGCATTTGAATTGGCTCCTGCTGTATCAATAAAAATCGTAAGATATAAGCGCTGGGCAAAAATGCAATTGGCACTTCACTTGACAATAGGCAATATCACTTTGGTGTGAGGTAATTTCGAGTAGGCCCGTCAATAATTAGCACGAATTAGTTTCAAGAAAGGCGCAAGCATCTAAAGCCTCTTGAATATCATGTGGAGCCCATGTGTGTGTGTCGCTCATGGCTCCGACAACGAGAAGCTATATGACCCTCACCCCAAAGGAGGAAATACTATTACGCCTTGTTAGTAAATCCACAATGAAACCACAAAAGGTTCAAAAGAAGACTCCTCTGCACCAACGTGGTTTTTTTCCAATCAATTTCTCACACTTTACTTGGATTCGCATGATGGCAAGTAGTCAAACAAGAATGGTTCTTGTGGAAAGAACGCTAGTGGTAGTGTTAATACGATCATATAGCTATTCGCAACTCAGTTGAATAAAGCTGTTCGAGGTTACACCCATTCATAGGGCTCTGATTACCGTCAGTAGCAACACACTAATCCTTTTCCAGCGACGGCGCATATTACCGGACGGGTTTGCTTTGCTGCCCTGACTGTTTGCAGACTTGGAATGGAAGTCAGGCCAAGTACAGCCATTGCGGCGATGACAAATAACTCAACTATCGTACGCTGTCACGACGAAATGTTTAACTAGAGTGCATGGTAGCGAAGTTGGCTAGGGTTTTATATATACATGGTTTCATGAAGAGATATGTAAGCTATTCGGGACTCCCAGTCCTTGATTGAAAATATCAAGAAAAATACAATGGAAAAAATGTCTTACAATTCATAGAAGATTCTAGCAAGGGCCGACAATGTCTACATGCGTTTCGCGTCAATGCAGCAGCGACACGGTGGCAGCTCTGCGCAACCAGATCGAGTGGAAAATTCTAGGTGAAGCACGCACACCTATCACAAAATTCCCTACCAATTCCCGAAAAGAAGATCAAAATGGTATATGGAGAATTACTCGCTGCAACGGGTGTACTTGGTACTGCATTCACCTATAGATTGTTGCAGGATAAGTCAGCTGAATTAGCAACAATCTCCAGCAAGCTTCGCAAAAGAATTGAACAACTTGAGCAGGAATTGAAGGAGAAAAAAGAACAGTTTGACAAACAAAGCAAGTCTGACTTGACATTGCACGAGAAGTCCTTGAAGGAGCAGATTGATCTTGTTCGTAAGGGGGATGCCGACTTGACCAAATTGACAAGTGAAAATGGCAAGTTGTCAAGCGAGATTCTGCAATTGCAAAGTGAGGTGACTAAACTCTCCAAGGAAAGGGCCAGCTTGAATGAAAAGCTTGCTGAGGGCGCCAAAAACTCCGAAGCATTGAAGAGAGAAATAACTTTGGCGGAGGAAAAGGTTGCGCAATGCAAGCAAGACTACGAGTTCAAGTACAACACCGAGTTGTCCAAAATTGTGGCTGAAAAAGATATGAAAATTTCGCAGCAGTCGAATTCGGCTAAAGAGCTCAAAGGCCTAATTGAAAAGCTGAAGCATGAATTCGAAAGTGCTCTTTCGAAGGCTAACGAGCAGATAAAATCCTTCAAAGATGTTGCCGAGGAAAAGACTCAGAGCTTCGACAAATTGATGGAGAAATGTGTCGAGAAGGACAACATGATCAAAAATTTGGAAGAGGATTTGAAAACCGCCAAGTCAGAATTAGAGTCCCTCAAGAATAAAGGGGTAGAAAAAGATGAAAAGATCTCTTCTCTTCAAAGTTCCCTCGAGGCGAAAGATGAACAAATCAAGACCTTAGAAGTTTCGAAGAATAGCAAAGAGGAGGAAATTGCCAAGCTCGTGGGTTCCGGCAAGAATGCCGCCGAGACTATCAGGAAGCTTGAGAGCTCAATCAATGAAGGGGAAAAGGAGAAAAGGAAGATAGAGGAGGCAAGAGACGAGGCAAGAGAGCAGGTGAATTTCCTTGAGGGCCAGATCGAGTTGAAGGATGAGAAGATCAAGGAGTGGGAGACCCAAGCAAAGGAAAAGAACCAGGATATCAAAAAGCTTGAAGACCAGTTGAATGAAAAGGACGAAGCCATTCAAACAGCACAGAGCGCCGCTGAGTCAAAGCTAACTGAGGTCAACACGCTCAAGTCCGAGAAAGAGAAGCTCAAAGAGGAGATTTCAAAGCTCGAAGCTTCTCTCGAAGACAAAACCAAGACGTTGGAAAGCTTCAATGTGGAAGAAAAAGAACAGCAGATCGAGAGTTTGAAAAAGGACCTCGCCAGCATCCAGGAATCACATGAAACTCTCAAAACGAAGGCTTCTGCCGACCTTAGCAAGCTCGAAAAGTCGGAGGCTTCCCTCAGTGCATTGGAGAAAAAGTACAATGAGGCGAAGACATCTTTAGATGAGACGAAAACAGATGTTGGTGTTTTCCGTGGCCAAGTTAAGGCACTTGACGGTGAGTTGGAAGTGGCCAGAAAAGACACCGCGGAGCTCCAGGTAAAATACGACGAGGCCATCAAACAATTGAAGAAGAATTTGAAGGAAAGATCACAAGACCTTGAGAGGTGGGCCGAGGCGATAGATAGCAAAGCTGTTGAAGCTGAGCACAAGAAGGAGAAAGAACGTAGCTCTACAGGAGCAGCCGAGGCGGCGAAGGCGGCCGAGTTGGAAAGTGAGCTCGAAGCTTCAAGACGAGAGTCTGAGCGTTTGAGACAGCAATTGAGCGAAATCAAGACGCGCGAGGAAAGTGAAATTGCTTTGAAGAAAGAGTTGGAGCAGAAAGCAAATGAAATCGAGAAGTATAAGAGAACAGCAGAGGTGATGAAGGCCGTCACCAGCAGATATAAGGAGCAATTAGACAAGGTGAAGAGCGAACAGGAGGACGAACAAAAGATTGTGGAGAAGGTCGAGGAGAAGAGTAATTGAGTGACCTTTCTGTACTCTTTCGTGAAAACTCATGGCTCACCCACTGAATATCTGATCAGTAGCAAGATGCGCGCACGTCACAGTGCGTCCAGTGGACGCGGACACGGAGTGCGAGCGAAATATAAAAGAGCCCCGCCCCGGACCGCTCCGACAATTGCATGTATATAAGACCACCCCCGTCATAAAATCACATCTAAAAAACCCGACCTTCACAAAGCGTTGTCTGGCTAGATTTTTAATCTGACCGTTCATTCAAAATTTGAAACAATCTGCATCATTTGACCTTCATGTGACGGAATTTTTGTAGATCTACAAAAGCTTGCATGCTCATGAATAAGCTTGGCGTGTGCGGTGGGAGACTGGACACGGGCAGTGGAGCCCGCGTAGATATTTTGACGTGAAAATATGTGGAAACGCGCCATCGAGGAGAAGAAAATTGTTCGCAAGCAAGAATGTCCTGTGCGCTATAAATATTACACAATGGGTGATGCTCGTATTTTAATCTAAGGCCCAAGCGAAGATTTTTGTTTCCGTAGCCGTGGGAAAACAATGGTGGTAATGTAAAGAAGACGGCATTTGGTCGCTTTTACCAACATTTCGGGATCGAGGCAAGACACCCGGCCGGCACGGGGTGAGACCGCAAAAGAATGCACAGCTGCTGCTACAAGTGGGATCGGTGTCTCGGATGTGGCCGCATATTCAATTGCAGATTCGAATGCGCATCACATTTCCCGATTGCCTAAAATTCTACTTCTTGAGTGAACACAGTAGTCATAAACAATAAAACAGAGTTTGCGTTGGGCAGAGTATTTTCAATTTATCTCTCTCGCGCCTGTAAAGTGCTCATCCCACAATGTTTCTCATCCCGTTGCCCTGATTGCTATGCTTTACTGCAGTATCCTACATATGACTCAGGGCATTATTATGTACCTCGCATTGAGAGAAAACAAGGCTTCGTCTGCATGTGTGTCAGATGGGCGTGCTAACACTTACCCTCTATTTTTCTAACTAACTCCACTCATTTTCACCTGTCTTGTGCTAAATCTTCAACCTCGTTTTCACGTCTGACTCTGGGACACCCGTCTTCCCACCCGCTCAGTCCCGTTCATTCTACCTGCTCATTTTCCTTCGCTATTCCATTTGAGCCGAGCTCTATTCATTCAGCCAAAAATAGAATACTCAATCTGTCACGTTGGCTCGCAACAATTCAAAACTCAATTCATACTTATCAGAGAATCATTGACTTACGTCATTACAATCATCCGAAAATCTACACAATTCTTTGTGCCACTTCACTCCATGCACTCGTCACTCAATCAATAGAATATAGCACAGTCTCACACAAACACAAGCACTGCGCACATGTCCATACTCAAGGCCCCCAAATCCCTAGGAAAGCTGACACGGGGCCATGATGTGTCGGGCACGGCTGCAAAGATGCCCCTGGGACCACTGCTGCCACGAAAAACTCCACCAAAAGCATCTCTGCCAGTCACCAACTCGTTGTCAAGCTATCCCATGCAGAAACAGGGCACGCAGCAGGATAAGCTCATCAAGTCATTGCTCAAGCTGTTCAAGCGGCTCGAAATGGCGCTAGGGAAATTTGATGGCAAGCTGAATGGTGTCACAAAGACAAATATTCTCCGCACTGTTATGCTCCCCTTCCTTCGGCAGCTGCAGCCATTGCACACTGTTTTCGATATGGACTCAAAGATTTACATCAGTTTCGCAAGTATTTCGACATCCGTGTTGGGTCTTTGGTGGAGACTGCTTCTTGCGTGCCTAAACGCAACCGGGGCTCTGCAAGTGTCTGCTACCGACCGCAATGCCTACTTGGAGTGCGTGTCACGCATTTTCGCCCGCGCAGAATGGTTTCACGCCGACGCGCAGGCCACGTCTACTTACATGCTGTGTCTCTCCGAAACGCTCGATTTCTCCATCGTACGGCTATTGTCTTTCAAGGTTGTGCCAATTTCTGTGTCTGCGTTTGTGGGCAAAGTTTTTGCTTACGCCTTCTTCCACCTCCCTGGTGTATGCAACGCGCTACTTTTTCTTTTGAATGTGAAGCAAAAGACATTAGATAAGCTGGCGCTGGCATTTCAACCGCTCACGCAAGACGCAAGAGCCGAGGCCGCAGCGCTTTTTCCTCGGAACGTGTCACATTTGATTGACTACAAAGGCCTCGAGAAGCTCGAGCGTGTTAAACGTGGTGCCATCAACTGCGTGGTGCCGCCAAAACACCCAGTGCGTGGCATTCGCGATCCTTCGGGACCATGGGTCCGACGCTGGTGCTCTACCGACAGCGACATTTTTAATTCGTTCTTCCGCCATTACATCAACATTGTCAACACGTTTGTCGAGAATGCCCCGGTCATCTCTGCTACGGCTTTCCCCGGTGTCCGCGTTATCGCATCGTACATCTATCAAATAATCACAGTATCAGTGAACCGCATTCTGTTTGCCAAAGCACCGGCGAACGTGGGCTCTGGTAACAAGCAATTGCCTCAGATGACTCAAAGGTCAGTAAATGGGAAAGAGAACACTTTGGGATCTGGTTTGCCGCCATCCAGCCTTCCTTTCAAGCAAACAGACAGCAATTACACGTCCATTACCAAATTATTTCGCAGCATACGTGACATCAGCTACTCGCTGATTTCTTTTGCCGGTCAGATCACGAAGCTCGTTGACCTGCTTTTGGCGAGTGTTGCCAGGTTCATCGAATTGTATGATGTCAACAAGACCAGTCTCTTGCTCAACTTGGTTTATGAATACTCCATTCACGTATTCGATGCCTCAGACATGGACTGGGAATTCTGGCTCAATTGCAATCACCTTATGTTGACAAACACCTACCACGTTCAGATTATCACACGGAACTTCGCGTTCTTGTTCAATGTGTGGGACAAGATCCCCAGTTTACTACTTGAAGGAGAACCCGCAAAGTCACGCGCCTGGCTCAAAGATCCTACTGAAAGTTTAAAAGCAAATTTCTCCAGCTGGCTAACGTCCGGCAAGGTGTGGCTGGTTTTTTTCACTCATTGGAATCCCTTGGTGAGATCTCACTATCTTCGTCTTCTTGTTTGGCGAGTCGTTGGTGTCAACAATTTCGTGACTTCCTGCTCGATACAAACGACGCGAAGGATCAAACAGAAGACTGACACCATGTTCGAAAGCTTATGCAAAGTCTTGGCTAAGGAACAATTGGATCCGTCCTTGTCATTGTTGGATTTTTCACCCGACCTGCCGATCGTCAACCGCAAGTTCGGAATTGTTCCTGTTAATTCAAAGTTCTCTTACACAGATGAGATTTCATCTCTCATGTCCGTGGCAGCGCTTTCAAAGCCCAGTGATCTTCGAAAGACTCATCCATTTGAGATCTTTGATGAAGCGGTCTACACATGTACTTCGTTGCCCAGCTCACCAGGGGTAGGTGTCGCGGGCAGCTCAAATTCTGCTTCACAGCAAGATTTGGCTGACAATCATTCGATTATTGACTCCTTGAGCCGCTTTTTCAAGCTGCTATCAGCTGAAGATCCCAGCGACAATGATGCCTTGACCATGGCGCCGCCGAAAAAAATTAGCGGCAGGAGCGAAACCGGTGTGCTAGGCAGAGGACGGCCCTTCTCGAAGTCCATGACTTCCTTGTCCACCGCGCTCTCGATGAAAGCAGTCTCCTCAAGCCCTAGTCTCGCATCGCTCCAGTCTACTCCTGAATCGGCCAATGATCACTCAACGGAATCCTCAATTACGTCAGATTCAGATTCGTCCCTCTCTGATCGCGCAGGCAGCTCGTCTGCATCCACGTACTCGTCAAACTCGACATCCGCCCTGCAGCCTCCTGAGCTCATCAAAATTCCCCCAGAAATTGTGAGGCCAATATTCAAGCTTGATATTGTCTTGGACCATGAGGTGGCCTCTTCAAAGTATTCAGAGATGCAAGGCCTGAAATCCTCATGGGGCGGAACGGTGTTCTACGGAAGCCAAAAGAAGTCAAATCTATCATACCTCACTTTGCCAAAGCCCCCGAAGACGCCGTCTGTTTCGATATTCCTCAACTCTGATACATACAACAAGTTTTACATCACACGTGAGACGTATCGGATTGACGAGGAAGTCTTGTCCATGTCAGACATCGAGGACTTCAACATCTACAAAAATGAGCTAGACAGAAAGCTCAGCACGCAGACCGATCTTGCCACGCTTGGAAAAGCATTGAATGAATGGAATATTATCGTTGAAGAGTTTGAGAACTACTTGTTTGAAAAGGTGGAAGCAGACCAGGCCAACTACCTCCCAATTGCTTCGGTGGATGGCGATCGGGATACGAGGATCTCGAACGAGATAAATGAAGCCGATTACTTTGCACGCATCATTCCGCTACTGCCCATCGATAATTTTACTGAGCTGAAGCTCCTCAACGCATCTTAAAGTGATTATAGCAAATGTATTCCCCCAAAATAAGAATATGACGTGTCGTACTTTTCATGCGGACTTCTTTTCTTCCGCAATTTCATCCAGGAGAAATCTATGACAGAAAACGAACGCCGATAAAACACAGAAGACGGAGCTGAGCGCCCAAAAGCAGCCGGCGCCTATGAACAAACTCGTGAAGTAGTAGTTGACGAGATAGTAGCGAAGTCCATCCCATTCGATAACAAAATCGATGAAAGTCTTGCGCGAATCGAGGAATAAAAAGTTCATTTTCTCGAGTGTGAATGTGGCATTACTTGTTTGGAGAGCGGTATGCAATTCGTGCCCCTTGAGATAGAGTAACGGGTGGTCAACACGAACTAGTTTCAACACATCAACCAAAATTGGGGGCACCCAATATCGTAAATTATATGGCACCAAGTTGTTCTTTTCCACGTAGATATATCGCGAGTCACAATTGACAAGAAGCCAGTCCAGTATCTTGTGTTGCGGGGACATCTCAAATGTGTATGAGAGAGACTGGTGTGCTGTTTCATACTTACAAATGGCGTCTAGATTGAGGCGTACCAGGAAAGTAAGATTACCATTATGGCACAAGAACGGCAACACATCAGTAGCATATATCAGTGTAGACAAAGACGGTCTCATAGAGGGGCCAACTTCCGCAAACTTTGTGGGTGTTTGCACGCGTTCCACCGGCACTAGCATCTTGTAAAAGCTCAAGTATGTTATCACCGAAACAGGCAAAAGCACACCGACGATCGCAGCAAAGAGAATCGCCACGTAGGCGAATTGCCGAGTGAAAAACAAGTTCACGCGGAGAATCGAGTTTTTGCTAAGCAACATTGAGTTGCTCGTGTTGACATTCGTCAGGTTTATTATGACTTTGGGGCAAAGGGGAGGGCGGGGATGTTGATGCGCGGCGATGTCTCGATTGGGCAGTTTTAAGTAATTTCCGATACACAGCGCAAGGCACATTTCTATAAATCACGATTGTTAATAATAAAACAGAAACTATGGAAATAAGGAGAATACAGTGAATTTCGTGACCGGCCTTTTGGGCTACCTAAGAGCTATGTGAGAGAAAGGTCGAGACCGCCTCGAAAAGACTTCCTGCCGATCATGACACAATTGCCATTCGATGAGCCACGAAGACTAATTGATACAAGGTGATTTCACGTCTGCTCTGCAATAATAGCCAGACCGGCCACGACTGCGCATACTCTGAAAATGCAAAAAGATGAGGCTAGCAGCGTAAATTTATGGTATACGCGAAGCTTCGCCGTGGTTGAAGACACTCGATTTAGATTAATGCGTAGTGTGCCCTCTATGGTATTTCAAGCCGTTCAAGTTCTTGTATCTCTTTCCACAAACTTCGCATCTGTAGGGTTTATCTTTTTCCATACCCGCGCCATCTAGAAAAGGCGTGTTTGACTCAGGATCGATTATAGATATGGTTCCATCTTCGTTCTCTTTTAGTGTCTGATTCTGATGGCCATGCAAGCGGTGATATTTCAAGCCGTTTTGGTTCTTGTAGGTCTTCTCGCAGCCAATAACGGGACACTTGAATGGTTTATATTCTTCATTCTCCATGACGTACAAGTGGCGCGCGGGATCATCGATGTACATGCTATCGTCTTCTCCCATCAGTGATGCGTTCCTTGCGCGAACTGAACCCCTGTCCAGCTGTGAGCTTGGATGTCCAGATATCAGGGGAGGTAACCCTTGAGATCTCATCGAGTGATCTACGCCGCCAGCCAACGTCAGCGTCGGCAGGATCGTTTGGGTCATGTTACCCTGATTGAGGGCGTGCTGCTGTATGTTGAAATGACTTGATTGCACGGCCATATGTCCCTGTGTTTGAGGCATTTGCCCGTGGTTGTTGAGAAACACATCGTTTGTGGAAACTGTCTCCATAACGTTGTGAATGTTATTCATATTGTTACGGTTGTGTTGCGAGTTAATCAAATGAGCGTTGGCTTCCGATGGCGGAGAGCTAGATATGTGCGCTTCTTCGTAATGCCGAAGAAGGTCATGCAACGTCGGAAGAAGTTGATCACAGCAAGAATAATCCTTGCAGTAGTCGGCTTCCAATTTGGGAAGGTAACTGGTGGCGTTTGGAGGAGACATCAGTATGTGGTGATTGTGATGAGCCGGGTTCATGAAGCGAAACAGGCCCCGCCTCGGATTTATAAGGTTTGAGTGATGCTGCGCCGCCGGTTGATGTGTACCTTGCATCATCACTTCATCTTTGAGCCAGGAACCAATCGTGACGGAGCCCCAGGATACTCCACCCATACCCTGTGAGTGCGCTATAGACTCCCTGCGAAATCGGTGACTATTGAAAATGGAAGGCTGTCGTTGATAAGTGATATCGATAGGTTGAGGTACATTCAAGAAAGCGTCACCAGGCGCAGTTTCTTGTGTGGCAGATGCGTTGTCAAAAATCCCCGTATTAAACATGACTGCAGTGAACTAGCAATGATTCTTTTGCAGACGGGGCCAATGATCAGTCTCGAAAGGGCGCTTCTAGGAAAGTCGAGGGGTGCTGGGCTGTCTTGCGCAGTGGCCAGAGCTCGCGGGTGTGTATGTAGTGTGTTATATCTAGGAAAAAATAGCCTTCGCAGTGTAAGCGAATCAAGGGATAGATTAGCGGCAATCGATCAAGGTCTGACAATCTGGCACAATCACCTAAGTCAGAGGATGTGGCAAACCTAGTGTCGCGTATTAAGCTTTGTGGGACGACGGTGGCTCGGAAAAAGTTTTTAACAACTTTTTAAACCAGCAAGCACTTACGGTGGCAACGAAGAGCACAGATGAACCTGAAAAGTTAGCGTGGACAGAAACGCTTGGCAGACAAAGTATAGTAAAGCTCAGATTTAATACGGAGCTGAGTGGTGTATGATCGAGTCCACCAATGAAAATTAGAAAGAATGCTCAGACATTAACAATCTGATGTAACCGGAATCTGAGCCGCAGAGCTTCCGATTGTGCGGTTTGAACACGACCTGAATGATGCAGGTCTGCATATCAGTGGAGTATGTAATCAAATATGTGCCCGGACGAGACATTGGCCGCTGGTGATGACATATGTGTGATGATATCCATAAGAGGGTTCTTGACGCTCTTTGATATTCAAGAATCATGGAGACTATAGCCAAGTTCAGCAGTGAATTAGGAAATTTTTTTATTTTATTTTAATTTTTTCGATATAAAGACATATCAACGAAAAAAAAAGTCCCGTTATGGTCCCGGCCGCGCAGAATTCTTGCGCATGAGTTTCATGGTGACACAATGGATTTTAGCGCAATACACGCAC
>ERZ794936.729-NODE-729-length-13297-cov-6.379701_pt1 | contig 13297 bp, 10 predicted proteins | sample MGYA00511083_ERZ794936 | MGnify/ENA primary metagenome ERZ794936 (study PRJEB30137, sample SAMN04331409) | food metagenome | isolation source: Y2 must sample point D1 replicate A | place: Australia: South Australia | collected 2014 ... | reverse complement strand
TTGGCTAGCTAGTGTGTTCGTCTGAAGCAACATTGGTCTTGCACGCGTCGCGTCGAGAACAATCAGCTACTATCAAAACAAGAAAAGAAAAAAATAGAAACGGCGTTTTCAGGTTCATGTTTTAACAGCAAGATCCAGGAACCAACAACGAGCCGGCCAAACTAGAGAAATTCTAGGTGGTTAACAGCAAGTCCATGGCTGAGAGTGTTGTTGATGTTATGTGTTCTTGTTAGGCAAGTAAAGTGCAAAAACCCTTTCCAAATGATGCATTTCGCCTTATTTTGACGCTAGCAGAATTGACTAGTCACGTAGGATGGCTGTCCGAATCTAAGATCGAAAAGTTAGCGTATGACACAGCTGTTGCTGCTTTCGCCTAATCGACCCTGGCTTTTCCACTCAAATGGATCAGGCAACCAGACAGGTGTAGTCAAGGATGCACTTGCTAGTTGTATTGTTGAAAATACTATTTAGCGCCATGATTTCGATCGTCAGAAACAATCATTCAGATCTACGAAGAGGTGAATAAAGAGATAGGTTCAAAGGTACCACATCCTTTGGCATAAATATAGCTCTCAAGTTTTCCAGCAATGGATCGCATTATCGGTGTGAAAATAACCTCAAGCAGTTTCGGGCAAAAGGTAAAAAAAAAGCAATAGCAACATCTCCAAATTCAGCTTCATAAATGAGTCTCGTTCCAATATCTTGGCCTTTTTTATCATTAGAATTTTGGATCCGACAATTCTATCTAACAAGATGAATGAACATGCTAGAAAAAAATAACCAAACATGAACCTGCCGGATCACTAGCCTTCCAGACTTCTGGAACAACAACCATCCGGTTTTTAAATAGCTATTTACAAACAAAAGCAGTCACAATTTCCTTTTTTTCTTCCTTTCTTCCGTTAGAACCACTTCGTCACATAGTGCACGAAATCTTTCCTTAAAGGTTCGCTCAAGGGCTTCACGCTGCTCAAATACAGCACCAACAACACGGTTGCAATTGCCGGCTCACTCACCGTTCCCATTGGCTTCAATTCTTTCCCCTGGTGGAAGATTTGCGTCTCTCGAGTGTTGGAAACGACCCACAAAGTATCGTTTTTTGGCACTGAGCCGCGGAATCCCGCAAACACTTCTCGCAACTGCTCCACGCCGGTCGTGACTTCATCTCGAATCGTTTTCGCCATTGGATTTGCCAAAATAGACTTTGTGAGCCCGTCACGCAAGTGGCCGTAGTCTGTATTTCTCACGGGCGTGATTTTCACTGCGTAGGGCACTTTTGACGCGAGATCGGCGATGATTTCCTGCAGAAGTGTCTTGTTTTCCAAGAGAGTTTGTGCCGTTTCACTTGGATTTTGCTTTAAATGTTCGGAAATGACGGAAACAACTGTTTTTTCGTGTTTTTCCGGAATATAAAGCCCCACGCCGTAGACTTTGAACCCCACAAAAGTCACCAGGCGCACGCCCGAAGCGATCAACTTATAATCCGACAGAAAGATTTTATTTTCAAATGGCAGGATTTTCGTAGGAAAAGCGTCGATTGACGAATCCACGGAAACGCCATCCAAAGAATTGTTACTCTGATCATTTGCTATGATGGAACCAGTGAGAAGAAGAGAGAACAGTGAGACTGTGGCAAGGGACGTTTTGAGAATACGGGGGTTTTTGAAAACGGCCAGCAGTGACAATCTCGGCACACGTGTTCTGAAAAGGTACCACATTATGAACGAAAATGTGGGTGTGAATAGACTGAAATGGTATGGATAATGGTATGGATAATTGCTGGTTTGGACCGTCTTGTATGGAGATTCGCATTGGTGCTAAATCCGGCCCAATGTGCCAGTGCGTGCGCACGCATGCACCAAAGCCCAGTAATGTTGATTCTTATCATTTGATTGCATGTGAAAGAACTGATGATAATTTGTTGATTGGTGATTTTTTTTCGATAATTTGATCATACTCCAAATCCGGCCTGACATGAGGCATATTACTGGTTTGGTTGACTCGTCAGATACTGAGTGCGATCATCTGGCTGACTTACTGTATTCTCAACACTGCCATGGTCAGACAAGGATAAAGATGGTCGTGTTTTTGCATGAGAGACCACATTCGAATTCTTGAAAACCGCGTGTTGAGAGTTTTCCTGTTGTATTTTAAGAAAGAAAAGATTATCACCCACTCGGAGAATCTGAGCCACTTTTAAGACACTATGATGTGAAGAGACTCCAGAAATTGCCTAGTTGCCAGCTCGAGGAGGGAGATGGGTTACTTAATAACGGTATTTACTCAATGGGAGAGGAGGGTTTACAGTTGGTACGCGTTATAACGATATATGAAAGTCAAAAACTTGTATCCCATAGTAAAGGCGCAAAATTGCCGTTCTCTCCAATACCGGTGGTTTCTCGGGTGTACCGGTAAGAATGGAACGTTGCTATCTTTTGACGGTTGTACGTGCTTTTGGCCAGAAAATCACGTCCATGACTCAGCCTTGGGCCTTATCTTAGAATAAGATCAAAGTACGCATTTGTGTGACGAAAAAGTGCGTGTGGGGTTTGAAAGATCGCTTTTAAACTGCAACAAACAAAACTTACGCGACGCGCCACAGTGCACCAAAAAAAGGACAAGAATAGCTGATCAATCAGAGGGACCAATAAGATAAGATGAGATAGTGTCACGGAAAAACTGTCTTATGTATCAAAAAGATGTCTCAAAGAAATGAAAGGGCGCCCTTTGTCAAGAATCCTGATGAGGAAAGTGTTGCCATTGATATTAAATGGGATCGGGCTTGCAGGAATCCCAGCAAAGCCATCAAAATTAAAAAAAAATCGTGCTTGCTGGAGCCCCGCAAATAATAGGAGCAGTATTGATTTTTGCACCAAAAATCCAACACACTCAGTCAAATGGGGCCAAATTTCGGTATGATACTTGCCTCCACACTGATTTTTGGAAGTTTTCACATCACATACAGGATGAGCTAAATTCTATTACGATTTCTTGCGTATATCGTAAAAAGGCCCTACGATTCAACATCGTTATACCGCGTACGCTTGTTTACATTTCTGGCGAAATATATCCTGCAAACGCGCTAGAGCCCCAGAAATCGCCAGCTCCTGCATCCAATTTTCGTTCCGGGAACCTTAACGGCGACCAATCGCGATCGTGGCGAATGCTATGTGGGCGGTCCTATCAAATTACCAATTCGATAAAACGCTCACCAGACCGAATCTTCTCAATTTGCGAAATCTCGAAAAGAATGGGACGCGAACCGAGGGTAAAACACCCGTACACCATGCTCGCGCGACATTTGCAGGAAAATTCCTATTTTTAGCGCGCGGCTCAGGGTACGCGTCAGGTTCAACCTCAATCGGTAGGGTCCACTTGTTGACTTGCACACGTTGAACTGAAATACAATTAGCAGAAATGGAAAGAGAATCTCTCAATGACCCCGAAACTGAACATGAAATAGCTACGTCTAAACGTAAGTGCGAGTTGGAAAGGGACGGCAAGAAACTGCCCAAGGGTGTGCTTCCTGGTTCCCGGCTAACTTGTAAGCCTTTAAGAATGATGCTCAAAAAATCGGAACCAATAACTCTCGGATCATGTTTGGAAAGGGCTGACGAGAAAAACTATATATATCTCGAAGGAGATCTCATTTCGGAGGAGCATGCAATGATTACACTTCACGACAACGACTTTATTCATGTGCATGACAAGAATCTGGCGCATGGTATTACTGTTGACGACGACCTCGTCCCCACGGGCGAAAACAAGGTCGTCGTAAATAAATCCATGATTAAACTCGGGCTTCAATTGCCTCTTGCGGAAGTTCAGTCTTTGAAAAGTGTTGCGGACTCGTCTATGTGCTTGCATCTTAAAGTTGAAAACGCCCATTTCTCTCACAATATCCTTCTTGGAGTCCATCAGATCGGTGAAGATGAGCAAGAAATTCTGTTGAAGCTTTTCCAACCAAAAATGAAAGGGCGCACAGAAATCAGGCTTATCACTAATTCTTCAGACGAGAAAAGATTGTGTACCTACTATTGAAGTTCATGAAAATGCTCTGCTGCTAGTGCGATTGTGAGGAGAACGTAAAAGCGAAAAAAAAAAAAAAAATTGAACATTATTTAGTCATAAGTACGTGGTGAGCTGTGCTGATCGGCGTGGCTAGCCAGATGCTCAATTACACAATCTCGTCATGTTTCAATAAAGAAAATTGTCCTCAGAAATTTGACTTTGCGATCTTTGGGTCTCATTTCCGCTTGACGGGAAATCATATTCATGCCTTAACCGTACACGGCAACGGTTTCTCAAGCTGGTAATTGGATTTGGCAATTCCCACTCTTATTGCTTGAATAGCCGTTTAGCTTGCATGCTTAGGCCGCTTGGAATCTTTGGTGATGGCATGAATTATAGCCACGAGTCAATAATCTACAATTCTCAGTAACATAAAAAAAAAAAAAAGAATAAATAAGTCTTCTCACCACGTTGATGTATGGCTCCTTGCTTCATGAACTAGTGTATTTTGGTGTCCGAGCTTCTTTAAAAGACATTCCCAATTCACTGAATTACCTCATAAGGCATATTATCAGGACAATACTATATATTGCCCTAGTAACAGGCAAATCTGACTTTTGGTGAAGAAATTAAAATACAGGCAGATTCAACCTTTTGGTTAAGGGAGTGGTGATACCAGTGCCATATAACTATAAAACAGTGTGCTTCATCTTTGAACCATCGTGCAAGCTAGGACAGACTATCGTGAGCAACTCTCATGGTGCAACAAATATAAATCATTCGTTCTATCGTTGTCATGGACCGATCAGCCAGCGCCATTGACGTGCCGCACGTGCGCGTCTAGACGCGTCTGTTTTGATTACCTATTTAGTGGATCAAACTAACCCTTCGCAAAAATTCTGTTGACCCGTGTTTGGCCAATAGTTGGTTTGGATAGTGACACGATCACGGGTCAAGAACAAACCTCTCGCCAATTTATCAAAAACACAATTCGCGTTTCGGTGTCCTTGTTTTAGATCTTTACGGACACTTCCCGACGGGAGTAGATCTTTCTGAACCTCTGGATAAAAGCATATATGGATTTTCATACTTTTCTCCTTCTCTTGTTAAATCCTCTTGTTAGAGTATAAGAGACTGAGCGCTTGTGACTGCCTGAAAATACAAGAATGGGCGGCCAGACACAAAAATCTTGGTGGCTTGAAAAGGAACAGTATCCAACCAGACGGGTTTGCATTACCTCTACCAACACTCCGGAAAGACGAGAGGTGCATACGCCTCTTGTGCGTGACGTGCAAGAAACGTTATATTGAGACTTACCCAGTCGACTTTGCAACACTTCATACGCCGACGGCGGGTCTGCGGAACCAAAGAGTTTACTAGTCTGATGTGCGATGAGAAATCGATGTGGTGGAGTAAGTATGGGGAAAAGCGCCTGACCGACAGGGTACCCCCCCTGGCCGAGGCGGCAGGTGTAGGTACAAATGCGTTGGTATATTATTGATTCGTTTCTTTGTATTCATGAATCTGTGAATTTGCACCCTTGATCCTTTGAAGTCAATGTGCACGTAGCCTTCGGTCTCTTTTCCATTAGTTGATGTACATGTCCAGTCGGTCGTCGGCAAATTGACCATTTTTATTTCCAATGATTGTTTTGTTTGAGCCTAAACGACACAATGTCAAATTTCCGGAAAGCCAATAAAACGCCAGGTGGCGCCCTCCCATGCAAATTTAGCTTTCTTTTCTCCCGAGGTCACTCGATTCTGCCGTTCACAAGGGGGCCCATAGACAGATTACTTCTCTGAAAGCACTAAGTCAAAATTCAATTTATCAGAATGGACAGATTGGACAGCTCAAATTATTCAATCTTTAAAATCTCCTCGCTGATCGCCAACGGACTCTCGAGACTTTTTCCACTGGCAAGCTGTGATTTATAGATTGTCTCCCACTTTCCCCATTCTTGTTCCAAAGACTCTATTTCAGATCCCATCCAGTTATTATTGATCAATGCGGCGCTTAAATAACCCACGAATGAGTCGCCCGCACCAGTCACATTCACAATATTAAGATGCTTATTTTCCTCGGGAATATCGTAATACTCCACAACAATGCCAAACTTTTTGTCGTCTTCGTGGACTTTTCCGCTTGAAACCAACGTCGCAGTTGGCACGTACCTTGATGTTGTGGGTATGGATCTATAATCCCCAACATTAGTACTGAGTTTGATCAACAAGCAGCCGTGTTCCCCGACTTTCACCAAAATGCTGGGTATATATGGGAGCAACTGAAACGCTTGCTGAAACGTACCTTTTTGCAATAGTTCCTTAATCGCTGGGAATTTGAGCCCAAAAGCAGTCAATTTCTCACGGAATACAGCATCAATCCCAAGACTGTCTAAGGCGGGAAACCAGGTATCGTAGTCATCGAAAAACTCTCGCTGCGCAAAGGAAGAATGTATCTGTTCGAGCTCTGCTGCCGTGGGTGTGATAAGCAGCACGATATTATGCGGAAAAACCTGCAATTTCGAGGAGTTGACCTGACTCAAGCGGGCCAGTTTAGGCGCAGAAGTCGGCTCAACAATAACCGCCGGCCTCAAAGGCAAAGATGCCGCGGCTGCAAAAACGCACTCTAACGCTTTTGGCAGGAGGTTGCAGTCAACCACAATTTGTCTTGGCTGAGCTCTTTCAATCTCGCGCGAGAAATGATTCATGAGGCTGACACTCTCAAAAATACGCATATCGGCACATGCCACCACCAAACTCCCCTCAGAATCCAACACAGCGTTGTACTGGGCGGTTAGCGATCCCTGACAAATTTTTATTCCGGAGATATCTAGATCCTGGTCTTTGAGCCCATTGATTATTGTCGATCCTGCCAAGTCGTCTCCCACTGCAGAAACGAAACGGTAGGTGCTTTTTAGGTTTTGGTTTTGAAGACCGTATTTGTGTGCAAGACTCACGTTATACCCGACCCCGCCTAAAGACGCGGCGATGCTTCCCGGGTTAGAGTCGCCTAAAAGTGGTTTTTGCTGCAAGGTGCAGATCGTGTCTAGAGCTACCAGGCCAAGTATGATAGTATCCACTTTATCTTTGAAAACAGGTTGCGAGGGGACAACAGGGGTTTCATCTTTTGGCTTTTTGCTCGAGACCACTTTATCTCCACCTCTATCCTGTTTAGATTTGAGCTGTTTCAAGCCTGTGCTCGGTTGGAACAGCAACTAATTGTTAGTGTATAAGCTTAGTCTAGAAAATACATGGGGATGGACATTTAACGTACGTTTGCCGCTGCAGGAGCGTTGGTTTCACCGGAACTTTTCATTTCACAGAGTTGCTTGGCAATCTCGCATGCTGCCTGGGCATTGTTTATCACGAAGTTTCTATTGCAGTCCACAGACTTACCCTTTGTGGCGGCTGCGATATTCAGAAGCAAAAAAGGAGTGAGCTCCTTTCCCATGATCCCTTTCTTTGCAGCCTCAGCATTAGCCGCCGAGATGATGCTTTCGATCATGCCGCTATCAAGACAAGACTCCGATGGTGGTGGCACGCATACCAAATTGCCCAGTGAAAGTCCCATCACCTGGTTTTGATTGTACACAATCAGCGCGATTTCTTGCCACGAGGAAAACGTGTAGGGAGACTTCACGCCCAGGGACCTGCAGAAAAAGCCCGGAATATCCACTTTTTCCCGCCCGTTGTCATTATATGTGCCCACAAAAACACCCTGCGTCTCCAAGAATTCCATCGTGCGGGGAATATCCAAGATCAGTTTTGGCCCCGCACATACCACCGTCACGGGAGTACGCGACAATTCCGTCAAATCAGCACTAACGTCCATTGTAATGTGCCCGTCTCTATGGACTCCCCCTAAACCCCCAGTAGCAAACACATCAATGCCTGCCAAATGCGACAAAATCATTGTTCCTGCAATGGTGGTACCGCCGTCGAGCCGCTGGGCCATTGTAGCGCCAACGTCGCGGCGTGAGACTTTATTGACCCCCTTTGCCGCTGCCAATTGCTCGATTTGGCGATCTTTTAGACCTACATATGGCACGCCTTTGATAAAGGCGCAAGTTGCCGGCACACACCCGTTTTCTCTGATTTTCATCTCAACAGCACGGGCCATTTCGAGGTTTTCAGGGTAAGGAAACCCGTGCGTGATGATTGTAGACTCAAGAGACACCACGGGCTTGTTTTCATGAATCGCCTGGGAGATTTCCGGTGAGACTCTTAGAGGAAGCTGTTTCGTAGAAAAACGTCTCAAAAATGACACCGTTAGCCTCAAATTTGGTGATTTCATCATTTTCGGGTATTTATGCAGCCACACAACAAATTGAAAAAGAAACCAGACTTGTCAACGATATTTGATACCACTTATCTGGAGATCTTAACCGAAAATTGTCTCCACAATAATCGTCTTCGCATGTCGCACGCGCGCGTCTTCAGATTGAAAAGATAGATACGATGCCTGGTTAGATAGGCCACTCAAAATCAGTTTTTACACGTCAAGAAGGCTGATTAGTTTTTTCGTTTATCCAGCAAATTTCCGACACAAAACCTCCTTGAATATTCTTAAAAATGGGACTTATTGCGGAGTCTGAGGCGACTTCTGTGGAGGCACTTTTACGTGAGAATCTGGAGGCACTGCTAGCCATATTGAAGAAGCAATTGCAAGGCCAAGGAGATATTGATGACGAGAATTCACGGTTTATTATAACCACGCTTACGCGGAATCTAAAAATCCCGAAATTTGACTGGAATTGGCTCGAAAATGCAGCCCTGGATCGGGTTCTAGAACTCCACCTAGAAATCGCTGTCACGTGCATGGACCTATGCCCAGATGACTTGATGCTCCTGCTAATTCGAGCAGTATCATACTACACTAATGCTCACGTGCCTTGGAGCAACCAGCAGCTTGCAGAGATCAGCCTGGCGGCAAATACGCAGAAAAGTAGAGTTTATTTGGCTCGTTTCGCAGACTCCATTCTACTGCGGTTTCTTTCCGTCTCGGGCCAAACATTCACTACCGTTTCCAGCCGTCGTAACGGAAAAAAACATTTCGCCAAATCTCGGGTGTCCCGGCCGGCGTTGGGCTTGCAAATCTCGAGTCTCACTGAAGATAACGAGCGTACTGGCTGGAAACAGTCATCCAGCGTGGCTGCACTTTCGTCTGCGGTGTTTCTCATGATGTGTGACGAGTCTAACGAATACGCCGCGAAATGCAGCACTTTTGCGCTTAATGTATTGGACGACCCAGACCCGCTTTTTCGTGCACAGGGCTGTTTTTTGGTCATGCAAATGTTGAAGCACGGCTACGGCTTGTTTTTGGTGCGTGCTGGGCTAATTCCCGTCTTTTTGGAGTCCGTGAAGACATGCCTCACGTACTTGCCACAGCTCACGCCCGCCAACGTTTCTTTTTTCTTGCTCAAAGGGGCAGCCCACCCGGCCCTTCTTGCGTTATTGGGCATCAGCGAGAATTCAAGCTATGTCACATACCTCGAGGTTTTGGACGGCAATCTCTTGGCGCTGATCTCACATGTACTGGGCCGGAATAGCGATGCCCAAACAAACTCTTTGCTAGCGTTTTTCTTCATTCAAACCACAACTTTGATCGAGCAAAACTTGCGTCTTTCCGTTCTCGCCTGTTTTTCGCGGTTGAACTTTGTGCTCTGTCAAACGATCACCAATCCTTACTTGATCGAAAGCGAAAACGGCGACCAAGTTGTTACCGCCGCTTTGAAAGTTCAGAATGCCATTTTCAGTTTGTGCTCTGAGCATGAAGATCGGCAGCCTAGTAAACTAATATTACAGTACCGGCTAGACTTTTTGGCGGCCTGGGCGATTTTGGGAAAACGCATTGTCAAGTATGGTGTGGGGTCTGCAGAAACCAAGCAAGTCCTACAGTCAAACGTGCTGAGATTACAGAAATTGGCGGGAAAAGCTGGCGTGGAATCGGTTGAAGAGGATCTATATGCCCTATGGGAAAAGACGCCCGAGCTTCGAGAACTCATGCAAACAAGCGAGTGAAATAGAGATAAAGAGCTTTCTCTCTTTTTCTTCTTTTATACTTTTTTTTTTCTTTTTTGGTTCCAAAACCCTTACTTTTCTCAACAACAGGTGTCTATTAGTATGTACAAGAGTTATATTGTGTGATCACCTCTGGCCCTGCAAGGCCTGCACAACCTTGATATTCGTGTCCAAAAACCTGTTCAAACAGTTGGACAAGCACTGCTCCTCGGGCTTCGTCAATGTGTTTGACGAAATCGGTACGTTATCATTGCACTTCTTGAAACACATGTCGGTGAAGTTATGGATCGACATTTGTACCTTAGACTTCGAGTTTTCCAGCTCAATGAACTGCAAGATTTCCTTTCTCGAGGCGTCATCGAGATTCTGCAACGCCGCTTGCGAAATTTGAGACATTCTGTGGTATTTAACGGCGTTTTCTGGGAAGTATGCTCGTCAAACAGAATTGTTCAAATCGACTATCAAATCATTGATGCAAAATCGGTTGTGTTGGTGCACGGGTGTTTTCGAGGAAGATTTCAATTGATGCAAAACACAACTTACATTACCCCACAATGGACACAAAGGAGCAGAAACTCCGACTCCTTCTCAAAAGGCTGCCTGCTGCAGTGCTGGAAGCACCACGTAGCGCCTCGCAGGAAGTATACCGGCGAAAATTGGCCGCCGATATCGCCCGAACGAAGAAATTCATAGAGCAGGCTAATAATGCAATTGAACAGCTCCAGGAAAAGCACGGGCTGTGTCCTGATTCGTATAGTGAAACTACGGGTAGTTTTGCAGGTGAATCTGAAGCTCTGGGTGAAAGTCGGGGCTTTGAAACGTCGAAAATGGCCCATTTACTCGCACATTACGAGGTGTATAAGCAAATGCCATATCAGCCAATGAAAAACGACCTGATTGGAATCGCCACGGCGCTTACGTTGACCCTGGACGCCGTTTCACAGCAGACTCTGGCCTCTGATTACCTACAGCATCAAAATGAGCAGAAAACCGAGCAAATCGCAGAACTCAAGGCGATCTTAGCCGATTATACGCTCGCTAACGTATTGATCAAAGAGAGGGTTGCGAAACACCCGCTTCGAATGGCCGAAATGCAAGAGAAACTTGATGGATGTACTTCATACGAGGCAGAAATTGATGCAAAGCTCTCGCAGGTCCTAACATTATCCGAGATGGCGAAATCTCGTGAGGAGAAAATGCACCAGAATCTACAACGCGTGGTTCTCAAAATGCACGCGATGATGGACTGGGGAAACGCGCATTTGATGGATGAAGACACGTTTAAAAAGAGCATTTCTCTGTCTGTAACATTTCTCAAAAATCTTATTGCTAATATCAGTGACGGAAAGGAAAAATGGATATCTGTACATCCTGGATCGATCGAGGAAAGGCTTGCGGAGATAATGGTCCGCCACGATGTTTTGCTTCTACGAAATAATGAGGTGCCTGAAGTAAAACTACGAAACTATGGCCGCAGTTAGGTATTCTGATGCTGAATTTCATTATGAAGAATTATTATCATCGATGTTTCCTTAAAAGTGAAGAGGGCACGTGAAATTGATACAGGAGTGGAGAGTGAGTTGCCTGGCGTAAGTCTCCTCATAACGCCGCCATGCTTACTGATCCAGGTCGGACAGTTGTTCTCAGATTGATTCACCGATTGATTCATTAATTGCTTGTGAAAACGAAGGTTTGCAGTCCAATGGTGTGGATTGATCACGTGACCCATGTACATTGCATCGAAGTTTGTTCAATTGAAGCACAGTGCATCATGCTGGTGCAGAGATAACTGCTTGATATCATCCTGATCAGAAAGATGACCCTGCAGTGTTTCCCAAAAGCTGGTTGAGATGGTGTGTTTTTTCTTCACACCAAATATGCGCTCCTCATAAGGAAGTATACGGTACAACTTCTATTTCTGCCAAACAGATGTGAATTTTTTAGCAGGCCTCACTGACGAAGACGAGTCGGCGTTTTTTAAGTACATCTGCGGGCCACTCGGAAATTTATTTGATACATCATATATGCATTTTTTGAATCACTATTCACAATTGTGACGCGCGCAAGTTTTAGGCTTTAGAACGGCATTTCATGACGTGACATAGAATGTTCACATTATGGGCACCCAAGATAAACAATCACCAGACGCACTATCTTTCCCGATGTGCTAAAATCCAAACCCCATCTGAAAAAAATCAGTCACTTTCATTTACGGGCATATGCAGTACACAAGGTCTTCATCTGATGGACATGAGCAACTTACATACCCCAAGTTCCTGAAAATAGCGAGTATGTAAACATATCAAGGGTGTTTCTGGTAATAGTCACAACTTCATGACTGACGTGGGTTCCACGCTCAACAACGACTGACGTTAACGGTAGAATAAAGTACATACTCTGTTATTAAAGCAGCAGCCGAAGAGCTAGAAATTTCCACGAATCATAAATTACTTTGATGGATCTGGTTTCATTACCCACATCTTCTGTTTTCAGCATATATTTCTTGTGATAGCGCTACTACCTAGCGCCCGAATTGGCGTTTGACGAGTGTGAGCTCAAACGCTTGGACCCTCCTCATTTTTTGTTTCTTTCACCGATGTTAACCGCCGTATGCAACAACGCATGCACATATCTAGCAAAGACACCTTATATTGGATAATTCAAACCACGAAAGTGCGAATCCCAAGGTATTTCCGAGGGTCACTTACTATGATTCAATTACCAACATAACTAACACACGGCTAGCTTTGCCGCTGGCAATACCTTGGTCGGGCAGTGAATGTTGCTCTATGAGGCAGCCAAGACATGCTGAGAGCTGATGACAGTTCAACTAGAACTGCACCGCCAAAAAACACGTTCTCATGAGCACGTTCAGACATGAAATTGTCATTATCTGAGAGCTAGTGGCAAAAGCTTTGGAGTTTCCCTAAAAATTGATGCAATCCGGCCTTCAAGCTTCTGACATTCTCTGGCAGTCATCTCAGGATCAATTTGGGCACTAAAACTTACTCGTATCGTATCGCCAATGTAAACTACCCTCCTTGTCTACCAAACTGTACATTCGAGCATATACTTTGACAATCGGGGCACGCGCATAATCATTCATGAGTGTGAATTTTTGGGTGTCTCATCAAATGCCTTCTTGTGGCATTTTTTTCAGACAGCCAGAGAGCGCGTTTGGCTTTTCACCAGTGTGAGATCTCATGTGGCGAGTCAAATGACCACTTTGTGTAAATCTCTGGTCACATTCGCCACACGCGAATGGC
>ERZ794936.728-NODE-728-length-13311-cov-6.469750_pt1 | contig 13311 bp, 9 predicted proteins | sample MGYA00511083_ERZ794936 | MGnify/ENA primary metagenome ERZ794936 (study PRJEB30137, sample SAMN04331409) | food metagenome | isolation source: Y2 must sample point D1 replicate A | place: Australia: South Australia | collected 2014 ... | reverse complement strand
AACATGAAAGGGGGAACAAAAAAAAAAAAAGAAATTAAATCTAGACATTTTTTTGCTGAAATAACTTCCTAATTAGGAAAAAGCACGCACTTTACATTGCTCGAATGTTCAAGAGCGTGATTTAATTTAAAAAAAAACCATCTAGAACATTTTTATGAGCAAATGAAAAAAAAAAATAAGACAATTGTAATTTTTCACTTTTTAGCGCTGAACTCTTTTGCAGGTGAAGTTGTGCATTTTTTTTTTTTCATATATTTCAAAATGCAGCAAAAAATCAGAATTCCTGAAAAAAAAACTGAACTATTTAAGCAGGTTATACAACACACTGTTTTTTTATTTTTTGTTGTTTTGATACTTGGATTATAAGATAATTAATGGTTATAAAAACATATTTTAACAGATTTTTCTTTATCTTTATCAGTTAATCAATATACTAATTTGTTTCTAATTAATAAGCAGATATAATTATCAAAACCATACATAAACACTTATTATCTATATTAAAAATGAAATTCTCTACTGTCGCTTTCTCCGTTGCCGCTGCTTCCGTTGCTTTCGCCGCTAACTCTTCTAACGCTTCTAACTCCTCTAACTCTTCTAACGGTACCACCACCCCAACCGGTGCCGGTGCTGCTAACTCTGCTACCTTCGGTGTTGCCGCCGTTGCTGCTTTAGCTGCCGCTGCTTTATTCTAAGCTGAATTTTGTCATAACAAATACATTTTTTATACAAAATAACATTAATAATAATCAAACATTTCATTTATTATATTTAATTCAGGCTTTTTAAAAGTAACAAAAGAAGAAGAATTATTGCTCTTTATGTCTTTCCAAATATATATCACATTGGAAGGAATTTAAAACATAATAGATTAATTTTTAAAGGTAACATTAGTTTGCATTTCTATTAAGTAACTGTTTTTTTGGCATTATCTCAATTGTTTTCAATAACAGATGAAAAACTTTTATATTCGATATTATATCTCTGGAGTTAATTAATTACATTGATCCTAGAAACCTTTGTAACAATGTTAATAACTGCGCAACCAGCGTTAAATATCTAATATAAAAAGCCAATTAACAGACTTAAAATATTAAGAGAAGTAAATACATGATATATATTTTTTCATTAGAAACAAATAAATCAAACCATTTATTAGTTGTCTAGCACAATTAATTAAATACCAAAATAAACTTAAGAATCATCTATTACTATTGCTTTTTTTTTTTTATATTTTTCAAAGAGACTTAATCATTATTGTCCTTTACACAAGCCTTTATGAATTTTATCGTCTTTAAAATCCCATTTTTTTTCAGGTAAAGTTTCAGTTAGAACAACAACCCAGAAAAGTGACTAAGTGGACAAAATCCGTTTACAGTTTTGAATGAAAAACCCAGAAAAGCGTCACCACACTTTCCCATTTAGGAAATTTTGAAACATATTGGATAAAGTCCGATAATGATGTTGCTAGGAACCAAGAAAACTAGACAAAAATGAAGAGCTGCAAAGAAGTGTCTTAAATCCGAAGTTTAATCAATTAATTAGTTTTAGGATTACAAAACAAAAACGAATTCAGTAATAATTACACACAGAAAAAGAACAAAAAAGAAACCTATAAATTGGCAATCTTGGTTTTTTTTTTTTTTTGTTAATTTTTTATGTGATTAGTTCACAAAAGACAAGTACAAAAAGTTATTTTATAGCTTTTTTCTTTTAATACTTCAAAAAAGTATCAGTTGTTAGATACAGTAAGAAACAGAATAATCCAAATAAGAATTATAGCAGTCTAACATTAGCCAGTATTTAACTTTTAAGTATAAAATTTAAAAATGGAAGTAAATAAATATGTTTATAATGCAATCAGTGATGAAGAACTAATGTCATTAGCTTCTAAAAATCAAAACAATTATAAGTCTTTTGAAAATTTATCATCAAAATCAAATGACTACCTAATAGTCAATTGTATAGGGCGAGGTAACTTTGGTGATGTTTATCAGGCTATATATTTGCCAAATGTTAATTATGAGTATTTTCCAGTAGAATTTATAAGAAAATTACAGAATTTTGAGTACGACGAGATTATTTTAAAGTTTCTCAATTTTATCAATGATGAATATTTTGTTGCAGTAAAAATAGTTGATCTTGATGAGTCTGATGAAGACATTGATATTCTTTGTCAAGAAATTCAGTTTTTGACAACACTACAAAGTGATGATCCAAATCGCCAAAATATTGTTAAATATTTTAAAACATTTGTTGATCATTGTAAAATGTGGATTGTTATGGAGTATTGCGGTGGTGGTTCCATTTATGAAATCTTAAAACATTTGCCAATAAAACTGGATAAAAATAAAGTTATTGAGCATTTAAGAGAAGATCAAATTTCATATGTTACAAAAGAGGTAATAAACAGTCTTTTGGTTCTACATGACAAAGGAAGCATACATAGGGACATTAAACTGGCAAATATATTATTGAAAGACAGCGGTCAGATAAAACTATCTGATTTTGGAGTTTCTGGTACTTTGAACAATACTTTAAAAAGAAGAGAAACATTTGTAGGAACACCATATTGGATGGCTCCTGAAGTTATAAAAAATGGGTATGAAGATACTAAATCAGGTATCAAAATAGAAGGTTATGATGAAAAAGCGGATTACTGGTCTTTAGGAATCACAATCATGGAACTTGTTAATAAAAAACCTCCATTGATTGATAATGACCCTATGTTAATTGTTTCAAAAATACCTGATTTAGATCCACCCACCTTAAAAGACAACAAAGCTTGGAAGTGCTCAAAACACTTAATCAACTTTGTCGAATGTTGTTTGGAAAAAAATCCAGTAACAAGAATGAATGGACACTCTTTATTAAAACAAAAATTTATTAAAAAATATGAAAGCAGTAATGATGCAACTTTAAAACATGAGATTTGCTTTGTAAAAAAATTAAAACTTTGCAAAAGTTTGAATAGGCTCAAAAGAGGACTAAACGGTATGGATATATGGTTCCGAAAACCAAGGTACTACAAACCAACAAAGTTTATTGAGCAACTTGAAGAGTATGAATCTGACAAGGAAAATGATCATAACTGGTCTTTTACAGTTACAAGCAAAACACCCAATTTAACCAAAAAATTATCAAAAACATCTATAAACAGTAGTAGTTTAAGAAAAAACTCTGCAGAAAATTACACTCCTTTATCTATGAAAGAAAGTGCTAAAAGAAAAATGTATAATGACTTGGTGAAGCCAACAATCAAGGTTGATGATTTGAATAGTAACCTATTAGGCCAAAACACAGAAGACGAGTCTAATGATGAATCAATGGACTTAACAAGTAATACGAGTGAAGTTTGTACAAAAAACGGCAATGTCCACGTCTACAATGATATCTTGTTACCTGTATTTTCAGATATAATAAAAAGATCTGTACATCCTGAAACGCAAAATGACGTTGTTAAATTGCTTAAAAACTTTCACGATACTGAAAAAAATCAACCTGGATTTAGTAATGTATTTGTTGAAGAAATAAGTTATAAATTGAATGAATTAAAGCTTGAAATTTAGTTCATTCTTTATCCTTCATCATATATATTAGGTTTAATCAAAACATCCCAAATAGGAAATATTTATATATTCATTTTTATTATGTAAATTGATTGTAGAGCCAAAAGGAAGTGATACTAAAAGCAACTATCCTTAAATGACTTTTGTGTAATACCAAAATTTTGAGTGCCAAAAACACTGAGCAGAACTACTAAATTACGGATATTGTTTATTTGCTGTTGATAAGTGGGTAGTCACAAAAAATGACTAGTAACTTATAAGTAGTTTGAAATAACAAACAAAGTAGTTGTGAATAAAAAAAAAAAACAAGCTTTAAACCTAGGAAAAAAAACTAAAAATAAAAGCAATGCTAAAACAACAGTACTTTATTAGTTTAATAACAATTTTATTAGTTTTCATCAAGCTATCAAAATCATCTTGTATCAATTCTGTGAAAGAATTTGAGTCTTCAAAACAATTTAAAAAAAAGACTAGAGCTCAAATATCAAAACCAATAAATGAAATATGCAAAAACTCATATTCAGTTGAAAGTGCTGCTCAGTTGAACAGATTATCCAATGAGTGCCACATCATTCAAGGTTCATTGACTTTTAGCAGCTATCAAGATCCAATTGTTGACTTAGGAAACATTGAAGTTATTGAAGGTAATTTGGTCATGGAAAATTCTGCCAATATAGTCAGAATAGATTGTCCAAAGTTAAATACCATCAAGGGTGAATTCAAAATCCAAGTTTTAACATCACTTACTTCAATTCACTTAAGAGAATTACACACGGTTCAGAAAATTTACTGGAGAGTTGTTCCAATTTTATCGACAGTTGAATTTATCAAAGGTGTTTCTCAAATTGAAGAAGTAACTATAAGTGATACGTCTCTTGTAGGCTTTGAAGGTTTTAGTAGAGAAAAAGTTAAGCAGCTTAAGATCTTTAACATTAATAACAATAGATTTATGGAAACCATTAATTGTGATATACAAAGCGTTTCACAGCAGTTAAGCATTCAGTCTAATGCTAAAGAAGTTAAGGTAAGCATGAATAGCTTAGTGTGGGCAAACAACATGACAGTTAGAGACGCATCTATGGTTTCTTCACCAAACCTACAATACGTGAACAACTCTTTAGAGTTTATTTCCAATCATTTTTCAGCAATTGATTTACCAAAATTAAAGGCAATTGGTGGTACCTTAAGACTTGATAACAATAAAGTATTAAACAAAATTAATATGAATAACGTTTCTGATGTCTTTGGGGGAATAATGATAACCAGCAATAACAACTTAGAAAAAATTGATTTTTTAAAATCTTTGCAACAAATTGGTGGTGGTATCTATTTCAACGGAAATATAAAAGAAATAGAATTACCAAACTTAAAATTAGTTAAAGGCTCTGTTCAAATTAATTCTACATCTGACCAGTTGGATTGCTCCTCGTGGACTGCACCACCTAGTGGAATATCAATTATCAGAGGTGGCAAGATTGAGTGTTCCAGTAGTAAAAAACAAACAAAAATATCGTTGAACCACAAAGGTGAAATTTTGGATACTGCTACTACGGATCTTGATCCAGTTGATTCTACCAAGGTTGTAAATAAAAATTATGGTATTACAGCCAAAACATCAGATACTCTAGGCTACATTGTTGCATTCACAAGCATCTTCCTATTTTTTTTCATAAATAGAAACCAAATCTAGCCTATATTTCTATATATAACTTCAATTTACTTTTTTTTTTAAACATCAATAATCTAAGTAGTATCTTAAATATTATGGGTTCCAAATAATGCTTACCTCAGTAGTGAGATATAGTCACAATTGAAGACTAGTAACGTTATATCCGACGTCACTTCTGGTATCCCCTAAGGACGTTTCTTTTTTTTCTCACTGGAGTTAGTATTTTCACCAACGGAGAACTTTAGCACTTTTTTTCTTCAAAGCACAGCATTATATGTTTTTAATTTTAAAAAATGTTTATTGCAAGGTAATTTTTAAATTTAAAGAACACATATGAATAACCATACACCTTTGAGAACATAAATCAGAATTAATATTATATATTTTTTTGAAATAAAAGTATGTCTGAGGAAAACAGTAGCAGTACAAATAAACAAGTGGTTCTGACGCCAGTAAACAATGATTCTAATCAAACAACATCGTCAAAAAATGAAGATAATCGAATGAAGATAGATCAGTTAATGAACTCATCAGATGTGAAAAAACAAGCTGAAATCAATGCAGGCGAAAAAGGACAATCACAATTTCCTTTGAACCTAAAAGCTGTTAGATCGTCTTTGACTCCTGTTTTGCTGCCGTTGGAAGCAAACAATAGAAGTGAAAAAGAAATACATAGCAATACCCCAGACGAAGCATTGGAGAATTCTGAACAACCAGAACAAACTTCAGAAGTGGAAATGAGAAAAAGAAACAGTACGGAAATAGAAAAAGAACAACCCAAAAAACCTAGAAAGAAAAGAAAAGTTTATAGTTGCCAGGAATGTAGAAAAATGAAGACCCGATGTGATTTTCAACCATTGCTTGGAAAATGCCATAGATGTGTTGTCTTGAGCATACCATGTTCTCTAGCTGAAGAAAGAAAAGAAGAAATACAGCAAGTACTAGAAGCAATGAATAAAAACAAGGTGAAAACAGTCTTTGATGTTTATGAAAAAGATAAGATCCAACTCTCACAAGCCATGCAGAACGGATATGCTGATGTGACTTCTGAAAACAATATTGATCACAATAATTACAACACCAATGAAAGAGCCACTGGAGATTATCTTAAGCTACAGAATGATGTCAATTACTTGATGATGAAAATGAACACTTTTGAAAACAAGCTCGATATGCTGCTGACACATTTAACCAATGGCAACTTGAACAAGTTCAACATTCCTGCAGAACAAAATTTTAAAAACGAAAATGCATTTAATGATAATGACGATGTAGAGAAAATGAACAATACCAACAGTCATGGTGCTAGTATAGAAAATCCGCCTTTCAGATTACTTGACCAAATTGAAAAAGAACTGTTTGGCATAAGCGATGATTACAATACCAACAGAAAGCTTACTGAAAGGGAAATCTTGGCTAAGTCTCAAAGGGCCTGGGTAGTAGCCAGACAAAAGTTTATGGAATTTTTTTATAACCATGAAGAGCTTTGCTACAAATTGGCTCATGCATTTTTGAAAAAGGCTCACTTTTGGATTATTCCAGGTGGGATCAAAACCATTGATAGAGAATATGTTGAAAAGCATCCGTTTATTGTATCCGTGTTTGCAATTATAGCCATGGGGTTTGATGAGAATGAAAATTTCTCTACCGAACAAGAAATTCTATACCCAATAGTCGAAAGGTTGTTGTCCAATACTTTGACTATGTTTGATCAATTGCATGACCATGATATTGAGGCTATTTTGTACATATCAATGTATACAATATCCAGAAAATCCAAGAAGTTTAGACAAGTCAAATTTGATGGATTGATACTTTCTAAGTTTGCCACAGATTCTTTACTGAATCTGATAGATTTCCATAAAATCAAGGAAAATGTTGATAATGGCTTGTTTGATGGAAATGATTTATTTCATTTGAGAATTTTAAATTCTTTGACTACTTTGAAAATGGGATATTGCGTAGGATATTGCAACTTTTCTATCCAAGACAAACAACTTAGAGAGTTCAATGACTTGACAGTTAGATTTCCCCAAAGCACCTTTGGTGATGAAATAAAACTTGGAGAGATCAAACTAGGGGATATTGTTAACAATATTTTTTTAAATTTTGATGCCTTTTACAGAGAAAGCTTAAGTTTATATCAAGCAGACAACGAAAAAAATGTGATCAAAGTACAAGCAATGAGATCCTGGCTTGAAACATACAGAGAATTATCTTCCAAAGATGGTTCTAATTTGCTAATTTTCACATATGATTTCTACTATATTGTTGTCTTTAGAAATATTTTAAGTGAATTTGCTACGAAGAGTTACGAGACATTTTTGGAAAACAAAGATTACTTTTTATCTTGTTTGAGCACTGTTAAGAAATATTGTTTTGCTATTTTAACAGCCTTTTTACAGCTTCCAACTTCTTTAATTAAAGGATGTCCTATAATTACTTTGCAACAGACTGTGTACTCATGTTTATCTTTGTGTGACTTTTTACTATGTTTTAATACCAAAGAAAAGGCCAAAATCTTAAATTTGTGTACGAAAATATACTGGCATTTGAACAGCATTGGTGAAAAGTTAAATGAAGCAACTCAAAATGTAGGAATAATTATTAAAACACTGATTGACTCAAGTTTGAATCAATCATCAAAACAAAACAAAGATGGTAGTGTTATGAACATGAAAGATTTGTTTATACAAATGCAACACGGTAGTAAACACAACAGTATTAAAAGAAAGAAAACCAAAAACTCCAACAGAAACAAAGAAAACCATTCTTCTATTAGCTCGGTAACAAGCAAGGTCAAGGGCAACACATCCAGCACTAATAGTGTTTATAGCCCATCTGGAAATATGAGCAGTGTATCGTCTGTAAATAATGACAACACACCAATTGGAAACCTAAGCAGGGCTATGAACCCAATGGAAAGAAACACAAATAGTAACCCTGTTTATTCAAATGGTAATATGCAAATGCCACAATTTAATTTTGGCAATCCTTTGATAAATCAAAATGTCTTATTGCCTGATGTTGAACAGTTCCAATCTTTTGAAGACTTCTTCCAGGATTTCTTCCAAAACAGATTAAAGCCAAGCTCTCAAAACATGTTCCAAGGTAATCCATAAATTGGCATTAAACTTCTTTATTTGCTATTTAAAAAAAAAAAAAAAATAACCAACAAAACAACAACAATTTTAAGTGAAATAAACTTATGGATTTATCAAAAGATCCGTTCTTATATTATTTATATATACTTTAATATGTTTATAATTATTTAACAGCAACTAATTCAGTTTCGAATAATAAATCAGCATTAGGAGGAATGACATTGCCTGCACCTCTAGAACCGTAACCCAAAGCTGAAGGGATGTATAAGTCTCTCTTTTCACCTACACAGGCACCGATTAAACCTTCATCCCAACCTTTGATAACTTGACCAACACCTAAAGTGAATTGGATAGGTTGACCTCTGTTGATAGAAGAATCAAATACAGTTCCATCAGATAGTAAACTACCGGTGTAATGAACAGAAATCAAATCACCCTTTTGGGCTGTTTGTTTACAGTCGGCAACTGACTTAACAGTTTTAATTTCAAGTTCTGTTAATTCTCCGGCTTGTGCTAAGGCCAAAAAGAAAGCTAAGAAAGATGTTATAATAAAAGACAATTGCATTGTATTGTAGTGAGCTAAACGTTAAGTGTGGTTTGTTTATATTTTTGTTGTTTTTTTTTTACCTTTATTCCTAGATCATGTGTTGTTAGTAGTAATTTGCCACATATATTATGGCAGAGGAGAATGTCGCTAAAACAACAATTCGTGTGACACCTATTTTTTGTTCTTATTTTGTTTCGGTGTTAACATGTGGGTATGGTGCACGTGCGACCATTAAATCCGATTTAATTAACCAAACAACAGTATAGAAATAAAGCATTATAAAGCTGATATATACACTGATTTGACTAGTTTATGTAATACTTCAACTTCAATTGTCTCTTCTTTATCATTGGTTGAATGAAGTTTAAGGCAATTAAAACAATCAACACAGTTATCAAAATTGGATACTTTTGGTAGTTTTCTTGTAAGATATCGAATTCATTTGAGGTAGGGATTTTATTGATGAAAATGTCGTATTTTTCAATGTCCAATACAAATGTTGTGGATTCAACATTGGTATCAATGGAGAATAATTCAACATCTGAGGCATTTTTTGGTTTTAACAACTGTCTTGTGTTTGTTAAAACGTAATGATCATTGACAGGAATGACTTGGTAGTATGGTTGTATAAACATTTTTTCTTTATCACTCATTTCCTTTTCATTTTTTCTAATGGTGCTCAACAATGTCTTTGGAACCATTGTGACTTGCCCATTTTCAAGCTTAAATAAAATATTCTTGACACTTACTCCATACTTGGTGTTGGTCAAGGCCATTTGAACAATGACTTCAGGGTAAATATAAGAAACTACATTGAAGTTTATTTCTTTGGTTTCCAAGTTTTCGAAAAGCTCAATAACAGAGATTTTTTGTTCTGGCACAGGATCCAAAGACTTGTAAGAAACCAATAAGGTGTTTTCAGTGAATAAGACATCAATTATGGACTCAAAATCAACCTTGGAATCTTCTATATCAACGGTTTGGATTATAGACCCAGTTTCTGAATCTAGTATATCAACAATTAACAAGTCACTTTGTTTATCTTGTAAAACAACAGCAATCATGTTGTGGTTTATGTATTTGAACAAAGTCTTTTCAACATCAGTGATAGCTACATTGGCAACTTTATCGTTCAATTGTTTACCTGTGACTTTAATCAAATTGTATCTATCAATATCAACATCATATGTCCAAATAGTCTTCAGGTTTTTAATATCTTGTGAGACTATTTTACTTTCCAAAGTCTTGATTACAACATCTGAGGAGAACTTTTCTTCAAAAATGTCATTAACAAAGTAAACAAAGTCTTGATCATTAGAAAATTGGATCAACAAAGATTGTGTGGATAATTGACGAGTTCCAGTAATCTTAGAGCCTTTAAAATATTTCAATGGCAATAACTCAACTTCAAAGTCGAAACCATCTGCTGTGAAGTCATTGATAGTGTACTTGTAAACCATACCATATTCATCAATAAATTCAATAACATTGTTGGAGTCAGAAACTACTCCTTTGATGACAGCATCTTTGTTGGCAATCTTGAATCTCCATAAAGTCAACCCAGTGTTCATATCAATACCAAAAACCATGTTATCTTCATTGATAGCAACCAAGTACTTGTTGAAGCCAAAAGATCTATTTCTTTGTTGAACAGCTTCTTCAGATTTATTTTCACTGAAAACATCTAATATGAATGTAGCCCATTTAATTTTCTTTTCAACAAAAACGTAGTTACGAACTGCATTAACAGAAAACTTCACTCTTTCAATGTAATTGTGAAGCAACTGCTGAACATTGGTGGTATCAGATGGAGCAATGGTAAAGTCTTCTGGGAAATCAATATCAACAAAGATAGGTTCCAAAATCGTGTAGTGGCTTATGTTGGATGAAACATTGTCCAAATTCCATTTGTTTAAAAGTCTTCTTGTTGTTAAGTTAACATCAAATTTGTAGTAGATATTGTTGTATTTGTCAAAAATAAGAACCTTCAACAATGTTCCTTTTTCGTTCACATCAATGTATTTGATTTCCAAATCCATGTTCTTTTCAACTAAAAAGTGTTTTTCATCAAAACTGTACTTCAAAGATTTTTGCACTTTAGTATCTAAAGTTATGGATAAATCTTCTTGATTAAAATGAAAAGCTACGTCGTTTCTTTTGAAATCTAGCTCTTTGGAAGGTAAATCATGGAAAGCTTCCACATTTTCAGAATAAATACCTGTATTTAAATCTAATACCTTAGCCAAATTATTATGTTTACTTTCGTACAATCCTAAAGATCTACTGTCATTTAGCAATTTATAGTGGGTGTATTTATTATCCAAAACTTGTCTCAATAAAACTTCACCGGAACTAGCATCTACGTAAGATAGAATAGAATCTTCCGAAATAAAAATAAATTCTGAGTCCTTTTCATTGTATGGAAATATATGCTTGATATTAGAACCTAAACCTGATTTGTGGAATTCCCTTGTATTTATATCTTCTGAGAAAACAGCATTAGATCTATAAAACAACGTAAATACACTTAACAGTATATATAGAAAATTAGCTCTAAACAGCATTAATAATATATATATTCGATTGTATCAATATGTTTTGGTTATCTAACCCTTTGTAGTGTACTTAATGTATGTTTTTTAAATTTTAAAAACTACTTAAACACGCTAATTTGAAAAAAAAAAAAAGTTTTCATAAGAATCTAATGAAGGAGCCCCTTTGCCCCTTTTCAAAATGAAACGTGACCAAGCACCAAACCATAATCTGTAAAGAATTATTTAAGATTGATATATATTCCTTAAGTGACTATTCATCATCATTCCCCTTCAACAACTCGTTTCTGCTATATGGAACAACCTTAACAGTTACATCCAAACTCAAACCTAGAGCGGTCCAAGGTTCATTAGCTTCCCATGTATCGATTATGGACATTTGATCTTCGTGTCTGGCATTAGGTGGTAGAATGACTACATTTGATTTGTTTAGATTATTTACATGTTCACCTAAATTGTATTTTATATTCTTGGCATTATCATTATTTATGGCATTATTTTCATTCAAGCTGGATAGCTGGTTAGCTACATCACCCAAAGGCGAGTTGGCATTAAAATTGCCTATGTTAGCTTTGGATTCAACAATACTCATCATCAAATCTCTGTTTTTTTTGTTTTTATCAAATAGACCTAGTTCCATAGCCTTGCAATTTTTCATTTCTTCCCTAAGAGCATGAACTACAGAGTCCTTAGTCCTAGACTCTATTAAAGCTGCTTTATTTATTTCATAGTGCTCAATATGTGTTAGGAATTCGTTGAATGTCAAAGGTTTTAAATCCAAAGGCCCAAACCATTCAAAAATCCAATCATTTTGCAGTAATCCAGCTCTGGCAAGTGCTATGTTTCTCTTTAAAGAATCATCATTTGTTACATCAACCAATTTTCCAGTGCCTTGATCTTTAACTCTGATCCTCGTTTTTGATGGATCAACACCCTCTCTATAAAACTTACTAGCATCGTTGTAAAATTTCTGATCTCTAGAAATTTTTGCTTGTTCAGCCCAAGGATCATAATCCAGAAGAAGTAATCTCATAGCTTCCAAAATTGATAAAGAGGTTAAAGCAGTACCTAACAACAAGAAACCAAATCTCTTGAAATTCTCTACGTATTTGTAAGCCTTTGATTTTTTATAACGATTCATTAAAATTTCCCACTTTGTATATTGTCTTTGAATATGGAATGATTGCGAACCACCAAAGTTACCCATTCCCATTTGACCTGTTTTACTATTGATAAGATTTCCACCTGCATGGTTAGTTTTTGTGTATTGGATAGTACCCTTTGATTCATTAGAAAATCTGTTTAAAGAAGGTATATCTTTGATTTGCTTGGTAATAGGTTTGTTCATAAAGTATTCTTTTATTGAGATTCTAAATTTCCTTAGAAAATAGTATCCTACAGTCAACTGGGTTCCTGTTAGTAGCCATAACCCCCAATTACAATCTGATGCTGGAACTAAAGGACCCCATAATCGAAGCCCTATAGAAGGTCTTGGATAAAAATGGCTTATAGATGTATCGTTGTTGTCTTCATCTTCATTACTTAGATGGTATTTATTTTTATTATTATTCTCATCTCCTGGTGGAGGACTATAGAGGCCCATTTATTATGCAATAGATGAAAGGAAAAAAAAAAAAAAGAAGAAGAAAAAAGAGGAAAGAAAAACCTGTTAATTAAGAATATTAAGCAATGCTATATTTCTATATTGATGTGTCTGTGTGTATATTTTGGTTATATAATACTGTTCTTATTTAAGTTTTAAAAATATGATTTTTAATAAGATTAACGCCTTAAAGTATTATGGAAAATTTTTTTTTTTTCCTCCGATGAAATATACCCATATAATTAGAGCTATTCGTTAAGCTTGAAA
>ERZ794936.726-NODE-726-length-13366-cov-7.595673_pt1 | contig 13366 bp, 8 predicted proteins | sample MGYA00511083_ERZ794936 | MGnify/ENA primary metagenome ERZ794936 (study PRJEB30137, sample SAMN04331409) | food metagenome | isolation source: Y2 must sample point D1 replicate A | place: Australia: South Australia | collected 2014 ... | reverse complement strand
GATTATAGAAGAAAGAATGAAAGATCTTGATGAGCACAGACAATTATAGAATCACCTATACCTATGAATATATAAACATATATAAATGCGTATACCTACAACGTGCTAAGTATCAAACTCATCAATGATGTAGCATTCATTAATTCCGATCACGTGTCTAGTCTCGTTTTTTTTCTCCGTTTTTTTTTGTCTAAATAATACATAACCGAACAGTGTGTAGATACGGCGAAACGAGAAAATTTTGAAAAATCTTACAGCGAAAAAAAAAATGTGGTTAACCTCTAATGTGAAAAACTATTTTCAATTTAAAATATGCGTTCTGGAATGTTCTATTCTGATTTAATAAGTTATTAATAAAAAATACCCATACACTACTGTTAATAATACACTATATCGAAGGATAAATTAAAGATACTAGGTTTATTTTTTATAAATTAGTGAAGAAAATATCAATATACATATTATTTTGATAACCCAGACGAATGTCTTCCGAAAGTAATAGACCTAGTGTCACGGAGCAACAAGAGCTCATCATTAAAAGAATCCACTCATATACTGTTTCTACATACAAACACACTCCTTATGACTACTACAAGATATTAAATTTAGATCACAAGGATAGACAAAACATTTCTCAATCTGATCTAAAAAAAACATACAGAAAACTAGCTATAAATTTACATCCCGATAAAAATTCACATGATAAGGCGCCTGATTGTTTCAAGTTGATCAACAAGGTATATGAGCATTTAAGTGATGAAGGTAAGAAGAAAAATTATGATATAGACGGTATAGATTACAGTAATAAACAAAATTCCGCATCTTCTGGAGCATCTCCATTTGGAGCATCTCCTTTTGGTGCAGCTAGAAGAGGTGGTGCTGGACAATCACCTTTTTTCAATCAACATTCACAAAATCCATTTTTCCAACAAAATATGGATATGGAAGACTTGTTCAATATGTTCGCCGGTGGTGGTGGTGGAAGTTTCCAAACTTTTCAATTTGATCCATTTACTGGAGGTTTCACAACTACTCAAAGGGGTGGCCCTAGATTTAGACAACAGCAACAGCAACAAGGTGAAGAAGTTGCTGAAGATGGCATGGTTCTTTTAAGAGCATTAGTTCCTGTTTTAATTGTACTATTAATAAGTATTTTACAAAGAATATTTAATATATAGCGGACTTAAATATCTTATATCCGAAACGCGTAAATAATAAAGGTAATGAATTTTTTCTTTTTTTTCTTTTTTGCTAAATTTTCACCATTTCAAGTGTTTTTCTCCTAAAATCAAAGTATAAGAAATGAAAGACCAAAGAATAATAACTATAATGAGTTCTGATGATAACATCTCTAAAAAGAGACATACAGAAGAATTAATAGATGATTCGTCTGTTAAAAAACTCAAATCAGTTAATATTGACCATTCAGTTATGTCTGAGCCTATAAGCCAAGACATACAAGCAATCAACATGGAAAACATCTTAGATGACAACACACATTATACAAAACACGTTTCTAAAGGTTACAAACAAAAGAATGATTTAGCAAGTCAAATGCCTAATGCCAAAACCGATCAAGATATCCTAGACAGTTTAGAAACTACACCGGATGATACTGTTGTTAAGCAAGTTTGGAGTAGAAAACCTTTATATGCCAAAGACTTGAACCATGAATTTTTAGGCGACATAAACTTTCAACAGATTGATTCTCAAGAATTTTATCACAATAACGAGTCTGCTGTAAGATTTTATGGTGTAACAGATACTGGGTATTCCATTATGTGTAGTGTTACTGGATTTCAACATTATTTATACATCCCTTCACCTTACGGAAACTTGAATGATCAACCGGCTGCATTAAAAAAGGAGTTAGAGGTGCTAGTTAAATACCTAAACGATAATTATTTGAATGGTAATAGTGGAGTTTCAGAAGGTGATAATGTATCAGAAAAGGTCACAAAAATTGAACAATGTTATAAACACAACATCTGGGGTTACCAGGGTGATGCCAAATTGCCATTTTTGAAAGTATATGTGAATAACCATGGGTCTATTTTTAAGATTAGAAAACAATTTGAAGATGGTAATATAAATATTCCAGGTAGATTTGTTTATGGAGAAAGAATGACTACCTTTGACAATATAGCTTATATGCTAAGATTGATGATTGATTTGAAAATAGTAGGAATGTCTTGGTTGACCTTACCTAAAAACAAACACAAATTTGTTACCAAGCATAACAAAATTTCCAATTGTCAAATAGAAACTTTGATTGATTATAAGGATTTAGTTGTCCATTCTGCTGATGATGCAGAATGGTCTAAATTTGCTCCTTTGAGAATCTTATCTTTTGATTTGGAATGTGCTGGTAGACCAGGTGTTTTCCCAGAACCTTCTGTTGATCCAGTTATTCAAATAGCTAATGTTGTTAACGTACAAGGTTCAGCTTCAAATTTACCTTTTGTAAAGAATGTTTTTACTGTTGATACATGTTCTGCCATCTCAGGGATTGAAGTCTTTTCTTATAAAAAGGAAGAAGATATGTTGTTAGGGTGGAAAGACTTTGTCAAAGAAGTTGATCCAGATATTATTATAGGTTACAACATTGAAGGTTTTGATTTACCGTACTTGCTAGATAGAGCTCAAAGCTTAAAGCTTGACTCGTTTCCATACTTTGGTAAATTGACCAATGTTAAAAACAATTATAAAACATCCACTTTCACATCTAAAGCCTTGGGTACAAGAGATAATAAGATTATTAACATTTCAGGTAGATTACAGCTGGACATATTAGCCTTTATCAGAAGGGAATATAAATTGAGATCTTATACTTTAAATGCTGTTTCTGCACACTTTTTGAATGAGCAAAAAGAAGATGTTCATTATTCTATTATTACTGATTTACATAATGGTGATGCTGATACCAGAAGAAGGTTGGCCATCTATTGTTTGAAAGATGCCTTGTTGCCATTAAAGCTATTAGAAAAATTAATGCCTTTGATCAATTATACCGAGATGAGTAGAGTTACTGGTGTCCCATTCAGTTATTTGTTAACCAGAGGTCAACAAATTAAGGTTATCTCCCAAATTTTTAGAAAATGTCTTTCTATAGATACTTTGGTACCAAATCTTACAGGGAAAAATGGTACTGATGAACAGTACGAAGGTGCTACGGTTATTGAACCTATCAGAGGTTTTTATAATATGCCAATAGCTACATTGGATTTCAATTCCCTATATCCATCTATCATTATGGCTCATAATTTGTGTTACACCACCCTGTTGGATAAAAATACTATATCAAGGTTGAAGTTGGTAAAAGATGAGGATTACATAGTAACTCCAAACGGTGATTGTTTTGTGATGGAGCATAAGAAAAAAGGTATCTTGCCTGAAATTCTAGATGAACTTATCAAAGCTAGATCTAAGGCTAAAAAACAATTAAAATCAGAAACAGATCCTTTTAGAAAGAAAGTTCTAGATGGTAAACAACTTGCTTTGAAAATATCTGCTAATTCTGTTTATGGTTTTACAGGTGCCACTATTGGTAAGTTACCTTGTTTGCAAATATCCTCTTCTGTTACTGCTTTTGGTAGAGAAATGATTTTGAAAACTAAGAAGTATGTTGAAGATCATTATACTATTAAAAACGGGTTCAAACATAATGCTGTTGTTGTTTATGGTGATACAGATTCTGTTATGATTAAATTTGGTACTGATGACCTTAAAGAATCAATGGCAATGGGGGATGAAGCTGCTAGAGCAATTTCTCAAATTTTCAAGAATCCTATTAATTTGGAATTTGAAAAATGTTACTTCCCTTATCTACTAATCAATAAAAAGAGATATGCTGGATTATATTGGACAAATCCAAATAACTATGATAAGTTAGATCAAAAAGGGTTGGCTTCCGTTAGAAGAGATTCTTGTCCTTTAGTTTCATTAGTTATGAATAAAATGTTGAAAAATATTTTAATTGATAGAGATGTTGATAAGGGTTTGAACTACTTAGATCAAATTATCAAAAGTGTTCTACAGAATAACATTGATATTTCCAAGCTAATTATATCCAAAGCCTTGGCTCCAAACTATACCAATCCACAGCCGCATGCAGTGCTGGCTAAGAAAATAGCTAAAAGAGAGGGTACTGGTCCACAAGTGGGTGATAGAGTTGATTATGTTATTGTTGGTGGAAATACCAAGTTATACGACAGAGCTGAAGATCCCTTGTATGTCTTAGAAAACAACATTCCAATTGACTCTAAATATTATTTAAATCAACAATTAAAAAATCCTATAGTGTCCATTATTGGTCCTATTATTGGTGAAAATAAAGCTATTGCCAAATTTAATATAACTGAAATTACTATAACAACTGGTAAAACCGGTGCTTTGATGGGCTTTTTGAAAAAGGTAAGAACTTGTCAAAGTTGTAAGAATCCGTTGAAAAAAGAAGATAAAGGACCTTTATGTGATAATTGTTCCCAAGATACTGGAAAAATATATTTGGATAAATTGATTGAAGTTAGAGAGATGCAAGACAGATTCAACCAACTTTGGACAAAATGCCAAAGATGTTCAGGATCGTTGCACAACGAAGTGTTGTGTTCTAATAAAAATTGTGACATATTTTACATGAGAATCAAGACAAAGAACAGCTTACAAGAAAAGTTGGAAACGATTTCTCAATGGTAAATATTTACTCGCGGTATATAAATCTTATAAATTTTATCTGAATAGTTTATTTTTTTGTTGAGATAGGTAGGAGTCTTGATGTTGCGATGGGGTAATTCTACTAATAATCTTATGATATTGAGATTGTGGTATTATATCATTGAACCAAGGATGATTCACAGCATCCATAACAGAAAATCTCTTTTTGGTATCCAGCTGCAATAAATTTGATATCAAATCTAAGGCAACGTCAGGTATATTATCCCAGTATGGAGAATAGAAGGCATATTTAGCCTCGATTATTTGCTGCTTCATGGAAGGAGGTCCCAATTGATCGCTAAATGGAGGAAACCCACAAAGTAAAATGTACAAAACAACACCTAATGACCACATATCGGTTTTCTCAGTGTATTCTAAGTTTTGCAAAATTTCAGGACTTACATATCCAGGAGACCCACACATAGTCTTCGTTGCCACATGGTTATTGATTTGACTTTCTTGGCTGCCTCCTATGAATTTTGCTAAACCAAAATCTGCCAATTTAACGGTGACATCCAGCTCAGTGCTGTCCCACGGACCCAACTGTACTTGTTCATCTTGTGATTTTGATAAATCTTTATATTTGATTTCTAAAAGAACATTTTCCGGTTTTATATCTCTGTGAATGATGTGATTAAGGTGCAAATATTTGACCCCTGAAAGCAACTGTCTAAATATATTTTTGGATTCATCTACACTCAATTTACCTTTTTTAACAATTCTATTGAAAAGCTCTCCGCCATTTGCATATTCCATCACCAAAAAAGTTTTAAAAAATGTGGGTTCTTTTGGAATTGGCTCAATAAATGTGTCATACAGCTTGACTATGTTGTCATGCTTCAAACCAACCAAAATATCACATTCTTTATCAAATTTGTACAAATCATCAATACTTTGCTTATAAAATTCTTTTATAGCTGCTTTCTTCTTTGTTAGCTTATTTATGCCTCTTTTCACCACAGCATAATGGCCATTACCCAGTTCTTCTTGGATTATATAGTAGTCATTTATAGACTTCTTCTTTTTAGTGTATAAAAGTTTCAACTTGATCTTTTCTCCCATCAATAGTTCATCACCATTGTACAAACGATAGTTTTCCTGGTTGTTTGTATTTTCTCCGTTTATTTTGGTTCCATTTCTTCCTATGCACTTAACATATAGAACATCCGTTGAGTTTTTGGTATCCATAGTAAGTTCTAGATGAACAGATGATACAAGCAGATCATTTACCTTCAAAGAACACTTAGAAGATCTACCAATTTTCAATACATTATTTGCTTCAGACAAAAAAAAGCTTCTTTTAATTTCAAAGTTTATATTAGGAATAAAATCTCCTAAAGATGATATTGTTGCTACAACATCATCAACATCATTGTTGTATTCGCTTGAATTGTTTGAATCAAAAGTAGCTTGTAATAACTGGGTAGGTTCCTCTTTCAAAGTTGATTGAACTTGTTTCAAAATTTCTTTATCCTCTTCCATAGGTTTGTGCTTTTTTGGGTTTATTTGGTATGATAATCTCTCAACCAATCTACCAGTGTCGTTTTCATCATTGACTGATGCTCTTCTTTTAATAGACATTCTAAGGTTAAGTTATACTTTCTTTTGGCCGTTTAACAATATCTTGCAAGATGGTTTTAAGCTCCTATTTAAAGGTTTAATATATATGTTCAAGTTATTTAAAACCCGTATAAAATGCTAGAAATACTTAAACGGTGCTTTTGGAACTTTTTTTTCTCTCTCTTTTCCCCGTTGTAATAAAACGCGTGAAGATCAGATCTGTAAACTGAAAGGTAACCCGGCACATTTTATAACACTATCAGCTAACGAGATCGGCTATAAAGTCATCGCTGGATTCATAAACATCCCAGATCATATCGAGTATCTCCCTCTTAAATAGGTTCAGATTTCTGTTGTTAGTTGGAGGTTTGTATTCCATATAGCATTTAAATAAAACTTTCATGCATTGAATGCTATCAGCCTTTGGAGCAGAGTATTTTGAATCTTGAGAGTTGTATGTATTGTTGATCACATCTTTTTCTAGTTTTTCTTCAAAATTGCTTAAAAAACTTGGTAGATTGTTCAGTTTAATGAAATTACTTGTAAAATCACGTAGTTTCCATATCAACAAAAATTGTTCCTTTTCTTTAGCTTCGGATTTTGCAATTTCATCACAGTCAAATATAATCAAGTTCTTTTGTGGATAAGTATATGATGTGAACAAAGTGTTGCTAATAAAGAATCTGTAAACTTCGTTGTTATTCCAAATGTTCGATGACTTGATATCCGGCATCAAATAATCAATTTCAGGACTAATGGTCGTTGCTAATTGCTTCTTAATCAGGCAATAATATATGTAGTGTAGTTTTTCTACATTTTTATTGGAACCAGAATCATCAAAGCCTTTTAAAATAACATCTGAGTCTATGCTTTTCCAATCAATGTGAAGCTTGTCCATTTTATCCACAAATTCCCTCTTCAATTTCTCCAACTTTTTCTTCAATTGAGGGGTCCTTGTTAAGTTACTGAAAGCTCTTGACTCGTATATTTTACTAACCATTTGAAATAAAGGTATTGTGTCGTTTAAGTTGTATCCCAAATTGACAAAATTTATCAAATACTGCATCAAAACCACTTCAAATCTACGATTGATAGGTATTTTAAGATCTTTGACATTGTCATAATCCTCAGTGTACAGCAAATTGCTGTCGTCATCCAGTTGATTTATTTGCACATTAAGTCCTCTGATAACATGTGGGTGTAAGAAATTAATTAATAATTTGTCTTGCAAAGGAAATTGATGACAATCATATAAATCTGCTACCAAAGATATGGTTATGTTGTTGTACAATACCCAATTTAAACTTTCATAGAAAATATCCGTATGCTGAGATTTTTTGTTAGAAGCTGAATAATATAAAGGTGAATGACTAGGATTCACATTCAAACCCAAAATACCCACTTTGCTAAACTTGGCAGTAACCGTTTTGTTGATGTTTTCGTGTATCAATCTTCTTACGGGATATTTTGCAAAGTTAAAATGCTTTGCTGTATTATGATCTTGATGCTTCATCATAATGAAGTATTTCAAGTAGGGCAAACACATCACCAATAAGTTAAAAGACTCACCATTTGTAATAAATAGTAAGTTTTCCATCTCATCATCAAATATGTTCATTTCGCCATCTAACTTTGAAAAGATTTTTTGAACCTTTTCAATGATTAGATCCACATTAGCAGTATCCGTGCTTATTGCTGGAATGTCTATTGTGATTTTTTTATTGATAGACTTCTCACTCTTTAATATTGACTTCAAGTTATCATCACAAATATCAGTAAAGATCTTTGAGTTCAATGTTTGATCCGTAACATTGGCATCGGCATGAGATCTTAAATCGCATACTTGAAAGCTGATGATTATATTTGTCTTGATATCTGAAAGCTTTTGCAACTTTGTGTTTGATAATTCATTATCGTATTTGTTTGACAAGTAAAGATGCATGTCACCATTATCAAGTCTATAGTGATCTCTTATACCTAACCCAATTTTGCTCCAAATACTTCTTTTATGGAAATATTCTTTAATGTTCGAGCTAGGTAAAAACATGCAATTGTCATACTTCAAAGCAATGTTTTTAGTATGATTTGGTGTATCTTCTCTTAAAATTTCGTATTTGCTGATGGCTTTATATGGAGTTTTTACACTCAACTGATTGATTAGCTCATCAAATTTATGATCAATCTCAATATTTATATTTCCAGTAAATGGATCGATTATTTGAGTTACTATACGTGATGTGTCATTTTTTTCAGGTTCTGAAGTATTAAAAAATCCTATGATGTTTGCTCGGCTTCCTTCTCGTTGATAAACACTAGTTAATGTACCTTGAATTGTTGAAAAAAGAGATCCTGAAGTAAATGAATTGAAATACCCCACGCTTTCCTGAGTTTGTTCTTCAGGTTTAGCAACATCCCCATTTGGTGGCTCTAACTCCAATTGACTTGATATAAATTCATCAGCTTCAAGAATTGTTGGATTAATTGGAGAAACATGACAATCTTCAATGGTTTTAGAAAAGAGATTAGTTCGATTTTCACCTTGATCTTTATTGGATGTGGGCAGGTTGTTAAAAACAGATAGTTGTGACTTGATAATTTTTAAGTTCATAATGTCCAAATTCTTAAATTCTGTAGTAAATTCAGAAATTATAATAGCTTGAAACTTTGGTTTAAAATCTTGTAATTCCAACTTCTGATTTATGTAGTGATAGAATGATTTTAAAATATTGAGTGGCATCGTGTTTGAATCAACATTATACTTTTTTAACTCACTTTGAAAGTTATCATCAAAAACCTCATTTATTAAATAAAAAACAGATAAAATCTCCTTATTTATCTCAGCTGTAGGTGGTTTTAAACCATATTTTCTCTTGATGCATACTAAAAGCAGGAGTTTATTTACATCGGACAAGTTCTGTACTAAATTGAGAGCTGAATTGTTCATTACGTCAAACTCAGATATGGTTTCTACAAATGTTGTATTTTTATTATTATCATCGTCTTGTAAATCAGCTATATTTGTTGGTGGATTTGTATTGTATATGAGATTAGTTAAAGGAGTTATGTAGCTCCAGTAAGTACTCTGGTTCTGTTCTGACATGGCATAAAGCTACAAAAATCTAAAATATAAGAAGAATTTTCCACTAACCTGAATAAACGTTTATCAAAGTATTACTCTTCTTGGCCATTCAATCAGTCTTTATAATCTGATATCATATAGTGGTAGTTTTTTTTGATTTTGCCTGCCAATTAGTAAAGTGCATTTAACAGATTAAGGGTGAAAAAAAAAAAAAAACATTATAATGGTTCCCACAGTATTACCAAAAACCCAAATTTAAGTTCTTATCTCCTAACGAATCCAGGAACCCAAACACAACCCAAATGTCAGTTTTATCTATGTCTTCATCCGAAACGACCAATAATTCATCTTCTATTAATGGCAGTATATCATTGACACCACTTAATTACTCTGTAGATCCATATAAAGACAAAACCCAAAAACACTTTGATACTTTTAAGCATAGTGTATTTCAGAAGTTGAATTATATCAGTCATTCACAATCAGAAGCAAATACCAATCCAAAAGAGGCAGGAGAGATAATCATAGATGAATCAACTCTTTTGAATTATATTGTCAACCCAGACACTTTGAACAAAAAAATCATATCCAATAATCTCTATCTAAACAACGAAGTTCAGACCCTTAAAAAACAACTTAACGATATGATCATAATGAACAGAATTTTGGATGATCAAAACAAAAATTTGTCTGATGAATTCACAGCAATGAAATTAGAGCAGCAATTGTCAAAATAAAGTTTTGAAAAAGTTGAAGGCTATTTATATAAATCTATTGATAATATTAGTTATTTTTAAGGAAAAAAACAATCTAGAAATCGTGCTTCAAGGAGAAAACTAAGTCATTGTTAGTTTCTGAATCGTATTCGTCATACAAGAAGCTACTGAACTTCTTTAAGTTATCTAAACCTCTGACTTCACCAGCACATAAAGGCATCTTGACTAAGTGGTATAATTCATATAAATCGTTGATTTCTTCCAAGTATTTCTTTTGCATTTTCCATCTGGCTTGACATCTTTTACATTCATCATCACCATCAGCATATAACAATTGATTGATAACAATGTTGGAAACATCCATATCGTAACTGATTAATTCTTGAATTAATCTTTCAGTTTCGTATAAAGATAAGAATTCAGAAATACAAACACAAACAAAGGTGGTTAGATCTGGGTTAGTGAATTGATCTCTAATGGTTTCAACATTGGTCTTTAATTCTTCCATTTGCTTGTTCATGGCATTTAAGTCCATACCCTTACCTAAAGCACCGAAAGAGTTCATCATAGGACCTAAACTCTTAGTTAAACCACCGAAAGTATCTAATAACTTAGATAAGGTAGTTGGTAATTGCAAGAATCTCAAAGTGTGACCAGTTGGAGCAGTATCAAAAATAATGGTATCAAATTCAGCACCTTCACCTTGCTTTTTGATATGTTTCATGACTTCCATGAAAGATAAGGCTTCATCGATACCAGGGATTGAACCAGTCAATTCACCTAGCATACCACCACTACCACCGTTTAACAAGTCACTGATACCACCAGTAGATTGTTGTTCACCTTGGTTAGCGACAGCCATGTCGTTCATATCTTTCATAGCAGCAGAAGGGTCAATTTCCATACAGGACAAGTTGTTTAAACCAGTAACTTTCTTAGCGTCTTTACCGAACTTTTCACCAAAGGCATCAGACAAGTTATGGGCCGGATCAGTAGAGATCAATAAATAGTTCTTGTGTGGGTTTTTGGTGGCTAATTGAATAGCAATGGAGGAAGAAGTGGTTGTCTTACCAACACCACCTTTACCACCAACGAAAATCCACTTGTAGGTATCGGAGGTGATTAATTCTTTTAGATTTGGTTCAGCGGCAAATTCTTCGTCGAAATCGGACATGTTATGTGTATTATTTAGAGTGTTGAGTTATGGGTTTTGTATGTGTAGAATTATTATATTATATTCAGTTTATCATATAGATTGTTCAAATTTAAATATTAAGTGAGAAAATACTGTGAATTTTCAGATGATAGCCGTCGTCCTTTTTTTTTGGTGGTGACAAGAAAAATTTTACATTATATTTTTTTTCACAATATTGACACTTTCTCGGTAGCGTTTATACCAAAACTATGTATAGGTATTTTTTTTTTAAATAGGTTGAGAACATTCTAGAAATTAATGGTAAACAAGATAAGGATGCTTAATGCCTAGATAACCATATATGTTCTAAGGCAAGAATAGGATTTATAGAGATGACAGCAGATATTGAAGAAAAAGAAGAGATAGTTAAGTTTGTTGAAAAAGACGAGGATTTGCTTGGATCCTCCTCAGAGCACGAAGCTGAGCCAGAGAAAGAAGAGGTCGAAGAAGAAGGGGATGCAGCAGAGGCAAAGGTTGAAGAAGAAGCTGCAGCAGAGGTAAATATTGAAGAAAATGCTGCAACTGACGCCAAAGTTGAAGCTGCTGAAGAAGAAGATGTTCCAACTGAAGCCAAGGTTGAAGCTGCTGAAGAAGAAGATGTTCCAACCGACGCCAAGGTTGAAGCTGATGAAGAAGAAGCTGCAACTGACGCCAAGGTTGAAGCTGACAAAGAAGATGCTGTTTTAAAAGACCTAGGCCCAGTTGAAGCTGATATAACCGAAATTGCTGAACCAGCAGCTGCAGAGGTTTCAGCCGATATCGTTACTCAAACACCTGAGTCCCCAGAACCTACTCCTGTCGATGAAACTAATGTAGAACCTGCAAAAACTGAACTTCCAGCAGAAACCACTATCCAAACGCCTGAGTCACCAAAACCTGCCTCAGTTGTTGAAGGGAAAAAAGTTGAGGAAGAAACTAAAGAGCAAACTAGACTTAAAAAACTTGAAGAAGCAAGAAAGAAAATTGAGAGATTAAAGAATAAGAAAAATATCAATAATCAGCAGAGCAAAGAATCTACACCTATTGTTGAAGATGCTTCCAACAAACCCGATACAACTGAATTTAACTCTACCAACGGAAACGATAAATTAATTGAATTGAACAAAATCATTACCAATTTAAATAACACTATTAGAGATAAAGACGCTGAAATATTAAAGTTGAAAAATGAATTAAATAAGGAGAAGCAGCTAAACAAGGATTTGCAGCTTCAAGCACAAAACACTAACACTGGTGGCTCGTCTCCATTGACAGTATCATATGAACCTGTGGACTTCAATAAATGGAAAAATTACACCATTGATATGAGTGAGTGGAGATCTATTGGTTCAGGCCCTATAGTACAATTTTAGTTTTATATTCATAACCAATTAGTAAATTTTATGTTTATTTTTCTTTTTCTTTTTTATTTTTATAACATGATTATATACAAGATTTAATAATATAAGTCTTTCAATAGGCTCTTAGAAGTAGTATACATTGGCTGATGTTCTTACTAACAGCTTCATTTAAATCCATAACAGCACCGTACTTTTCATTTGCTATAGCTTGTGATAGAGTATAAATTTTTGAAGATTCGTTTTTTGAAAGAGGTAAAATTTCTCTGACTAAAACAACTTCACCAGGTTTGATGGCAGAAATATTCTTGAAAACAGGATCTTTACCCAAATCATTACTAGCCAAAGCTCTTATTTGTTTTAGATTTAATCTTAATGGTAAAGATGGAATTGACAAAGGAAGCATGTCATTAAAAGCGGCCTTATCGTTTCTGTATTTCAGTCCAACCCACAATCTTTTGTCTTTGACGTTTTTTTCTGTAACTTCAACGGCCTCGTCAACATCCGGTCCATTGGTTGATCCTCTTTGAATTGATGATACAAATCCATTCATCATTAATTTATAAGAAACTGCTAGATTTTGTTCAGTGTATGGAAGAGCTGTGATGGGGTTCTTAGCTCTAACGGAATTTTGCATATGAGCACAAAACTGACTTAGTTTGTATAAAGATAAACTCATTATATAAAGTTGGTTAACTATTGGTCTGTATGGTTATTTGTACAGGTTAGTATTGAAAAATAAGTATGTTAATACGAAGAAAAAAAG
>ERZ794936.725-NODE-725-length-13374-cov-35.049403_pt1 | contig 13374 bp, 6 predicted proteins | sample MGYA00511083_ERZ794936 | MGnify/ENA primary metagenome ERZ794936 (study PRJEB30137, sample SAMN04331409) | food metagenome | isolation source: Y2 must sample point D1 replicate A | place: Australia: South Australia | collected 2014 ... | reverse complement strand
AATAATGCTCTCGGCGAGGATCGAACTCGCGACCTTCAGATTATGAGACTGACGCTCTACCGACTGAGCCACGAAAGCATCTTTAAATTGATACCTTTGACAATTAAAGGAAGAACCGCATTGGAATAAAAAGTATGGTACATTTTTTTTTTACAATCTTGCAATATTTTCTTAACCGGGTTATATTACGATTATTATTTACAAATCGGGTAACTCGAAAATTTTTTAATTGTTTTTTTTCTTCTGTCTCTCTTATTGCGTGAGTGTGAGTATGAGTGTGAAAGTGTCTTGCTCAATGTTCTTCTTAACTCGATGCGAATCAAAGCTTAGATGAGAAATGTGAAAGTCAGAAGTGTGATATGTGACAAATAATAAAATTATTAGTTAACCAAGACAAGGATCAACAGACTGATAATAAAAAGAGGCTTGTGGTGTAATACGCAAAAAGAGTTGAATTAGTTAAAGAAAAACCCAGGTTACCACAAAATGTCTATGAAATTACCACAAAACCCAAACGCAGGGTTGTTCAAGCAAGGATATAACAGTTATTCCAATGCCGATGGCCAGATCAACAAGTCTATTGCGGCCATCAGGGAAATCCACCAGATGTGTTTGACCTCTATGGGTCCATGTGGGAGAAACAAGGTGATTGTCAACCAGTTGGGAAAGATTGTTATTACGAACGATGCCGCCACAATGTTGCGTGAATTGGATATTGTGCATCCAGCGGTCAAAGTTTTGGTTATGGCCACTGAACAACAGAAAATTGACATGGGGGATGGAACCAATTTAGTGTTGGTTTTGGCTGGAGAGTTGCTAAATGTTGCTGAAAAATTGATTGCTCTTGGATTGTCTCCAATAGAAATCATTCAAGGTTACAATATGGCCAAGAATTTTGCCATCAAAGAATTGGACTCGATGTATGTCAACGAGATTTCCGATAAAGCCAACAAGGAAGAATTAATTAAAATGATCAAACCTGTTATTGCTTCCAAACAATACGGTCATGAGGACATTTTAAGTGATTTGGTTAGTGAAGCTGTGTCTTACATTGGAGGCAATAGCAAATCCGGGTTTAATGTGGATTCGATTAGAGTTGTGAAAATCATGGGAGGATCTTTATTTAATAGTCAAGTCATCAAAGGTATGGTTTTCAACAAGGAACCAGAAAGTCATTTGAAATCTTTACCAAACAATGAAAAACATAAAGTTGCCATTTTCACTTGTCCAATTGATATTGCGAATACAGAAACAAAGGGAACAGTTTTATTGCATAACGCAAAGGAAATGCTTGATTTTTCCAAAGGTGAAGAACAACAATTGGATGAAATCATCAAAGAGTTGGCAGATAGTGGAGTTAAATGTGTTATTGCCGGTGCCACTGTTAGTGACTTGGCATTGCATTACATGAACAGATACAATTTGTTGGTTTTGAAAATAGGATCCAAATTTGAGTTGAGAAGATTGTGTAGAGTGTGTGGTGCTACTCCATTGGCCAGATTGGGTGCACCAACTCCAGAAGAAATGGGTGTTGTTGAAACAGTGAAAACCATGGAAATCGGAGGTGACAGAGCCACTGTTTTCAAACAAGAATCAAATGAACAAACAAAATGCGCAACAATCATTTTGAGAGGTGCTACACAAAACAACTTGGACGATATCGAAAGAGCCATTGACGATGGGGTTGCCGCAATCAAAGGATTGATGAAACCAGACACCGACTCTGGGAAATTGTTGCCTGGTGCAGGGGCCACTGAAATCGAATTGGTTTCAAGAATTACCAAATACGGTGAAAGAACACCCGGGTTATTACAATTATCAATTAAACAATTTGCCAAAGCGTTTGAAGTTGTTCCAAGAACATTGGCGGAAACAGCAGGTTTGAACATCAACGAAGTTTTACCAAATTTGTATGCTGCCCATGCAAACACCAAGAATAACGAAGACTCTATTGATTATGACGAAGAAGATAGAAAGATCTTGAACGAAAATGTTGACGGCAACGGAAACAATAGTAATAATAGCAATGCACTATATCAAGGTATTGACATTGACGGTGTCTATCCTGATGGAATCAAAGACGTTCGCGAAGACGGAATTTATGACTTGCTCGCCGCCAAAAAATTTGCCATCAACGTTGCAACCGAAGCGGCCAACACGGTTCTTTCCGTTGACCAAATCATTATGGCCAAGAGAGCCGGGGGTCCAGCTGTTCCAAAGGGTCCAAAACCAGGTAACTGGGATCAAGACGATTGAACGGATGTGTATATATCGATTCGGTAAGAAAATTGTGTATTGTATACTTGTGCATTAACTGTTTGCATCAACAAACTTGAATTGACTGTTTGCACCAACAAAGTTGCATTAACAAGTCTGTATTCAGAGATTGCTATAGACACAGCTAATTCAAGGTATTGATTTTTTACAAGAAAAGGTGAAGGAGCAATAATTTTTCTAGTAATTATTAAATTGTACATGTTGGTATATAGTTGCTGTAAAAGAGTGGTAAATTAACGATTGCGCAAACTAAAATATAGTCAAGCCGCTTTGAGATTAAGCGACGACACATTGTGGAGTGAAAAACCAAGACAATCCCAAAAACAAAAATTGGTCTTTGTCTTCAGAGTTGTTTTGCGAGTCTTTGTTGGCGGCGTGAGTAGTAGTGGATTGCATTGCTATTTATGTTACTGTGTTGCTTTTTTTTTGGATGGTGTTTGGCTTTTGTTCTTGTATCATTTAAAACGAGCTTGGAAAACTTGAAATCTTTGGTACATTTTTGTAAGCTTTATATATGAAAAACTAAAACCCATCATTATGGGCTCAAAATTGAAAACGAGTGTGTTGGAAAAAGATCAATGTTTTAGTATTCAAATTTGCCTTTTCGGGTTTGATCAATGCAGCAACAAGAAAAAACAGACATGTATCTCAAATTACCTTTTCAAGCTCATAAAATGCTACTCATGACCTCCAAAAACAACCCAATCTGAGCTTCCCTCTGCAATGCAGTTCATCCCCTGTGTTGTGGTGGTTGGTGTATAGCATTATTTCACAATTTTTTAATTTTTTTTTAATCAATTCCAAAAATGCGGTTTTCCTTTTTAAGACCACTCAAGGCATTATTGGCACGAAAAAAACAATCACTTTGACTAGCAAAAGTACTTTGTCTCCGTTAAAAATTATAGCCCAAATGTTTTCGATAAACAAACCTGTAATAATTGTTAGTTGAGGATAATGCAGAGCCAAAGCCATTAGCAATGCAATATACAAGAGCTGTACACCTCGTTGTGTCGTCCTTAAACGGAAATCTCTCATGCATGGAAAGACTATTTTACATGCAAGAAATGATTCTCAAAACAAGACTTTGGTAGCTTCTGTATCTTATAGACTGTGTTGCCTTGGCATATATAAATGCACAAGACTCTAGCTTTATTCCAAAATGTTGATTTGAATCAGATTCTCTAACTTACAAAAGCAAATAAAACAAACCCCACCAACAATCATAAATAAACAATGCAATCCACCAACACTTACGCCGCCAACAAAGACTCGCAAAACAACTCTGAAGACAAAGACCAATTTTTATTTTTGGGATTGTCTTGGTTTTTCACTCCACAATGTGTTGTTGCTTAAAGCGACCACACCGTTAAAATATTCTCATCAAAAAAACCACACACATAATGCGCTTCAACAACATAGTTTGCAACTGTAACACTACTTATCTTTAATGCAAACAGCCATCAAAATTGGGGGGGTTTTTTTTCTTTATATAAACATCAGCTTTCTATAATTAATATCTATCTCCAAATTCTTTTTTTGATTACACAGAGTCAACAATTTTTATTTTAAAATATCTTGAAACCATGCATTTCTTTATTTATAATACATAATCTGCTATATGTTCAAAAAAGTTCCTAAATATCAGATCAAAAACAACTTATAAATCATCCTTGAATCAATTTGGCAGTTAGACTTTCCAAATCTTCCAAAGTTTGTGGTTCTTCAACTTCGATAACATTGTCATCCTCCATGTCGCTTTCGCTGGAGTTATTAGTGTACTTCCTCTTCTTGTATGATCTCTCTTCCTCATCTTCACTTTCCATATCGTCACTTAGGTTACCTGTACCGATATCGTAGTCTTGTGCAGCGTCATCCTCATACTCTTCGCTAGCATCACTCATATCAGCCTCCATTTCTTTACGCATTTGTTCCAGTCTCTTTCTTTTCTTTTCCTGTTTCTTTTCCTTTGCTAGTTCTTTATCAGTGATATCGGCGTTAGCCATAAGCTCACTTTCTTTTGCAAGAAAAGATTTCTTTTGTGTGTCAACATCACCTTCTTTGTGGAAATCTTCTTCACCAATCAATTCATAGATCGGATGCGCAGTACCATCGTCGTCAAACTTAAGTCTTGTTGGATTACCCTTTGTGGACAAAGACGCTTTTTTGGATAGTGCCTTTTTTTGTGCTCTTTTCGAAGTTGGAACAATCAATTCCGGCAATTCATCTTCTTTCAAAGCATGATCCGTTCTCTTCACAGTCATGAAATCGTCTTCTTCTTCTTCTTTATCTTCACCACCTGCGGCTTGTTGCTTGGTGATGTTCATGTAATGATCACTCAAAACATTTTGATTTTTTCTTTGAAACATCTTATCGATTTTGGTTCTAGGCTTGTCAGATTTCTCATTTACAAGGTCACCGTTTTCGTTTGTTCTGGCCAGTAACTGCAACTGTCTTGAGCTATTTTTCAACTCTTTGGCTTTTTCAAAAGACTTCATCCCTTTGAACTTGATTTTTGGTGCACCTGGTAGACCTAAAGATTTTGCAAACTCTTCACTTGGCAAATCTTCAAATTTGAAAACCTCTTTATCTTTTTGGATGTAAATAGATTTGACATACGAAATAAAAGCTTTTTGAGCCAAATATTTTAATTCAGGGTCTTTGAACAACAAAGATTGCAATTGTGGTTTGATGGATTTCTTTTTCGATTGTTTGATATTCAGTTTAGTTGGCTCAATATGTTTTGTCTTCATTCTTGCCAACATTCCTGGTTCTTCTTGAGGAGTCAATAACAACAAGTTTTCACCAGCTTTCCCATTTCTTGCAGATCTACCTGCTCTATGAATATAGGTATCAACGTCCTCTGGACAATCTAGTTGAACAACCCAATCGACTGCAGGAAAATCAATACCTCTGGAAACCACATCGGTGGCAAACAAAACAACGTGTTGTGCTCTACTAAATTTGTCTAAAGTATCGGTTCTTGCTGTTTGTTTTTGTCTTCCGTGCAAGTGCATTAGTGAGATACCTGGTTGTAATTTTCTAAACGTTTCATAAACAAAATGAACCTGTTTTGAGGAGGAAAAAAAAACAATGATTTTATTTTTCAAATGGGTTTTGATAAAACTGTACAAAATATCCAATTTGTCTGGTAATGGAACCGTGATGTATGATTGTTTCAAAGCTTCTGGTGTTCCACCGTTGTTTTTGTTATTGCCGTCTTTTTTGTTCATAACCATATTGTTGATGGATTCACCACACGTTTTGTAGTTGGTCAAGGACAATCTTGCTAAATTCTGTAATGATTGAGATTGAGTGGCACTGTAAAGCAACGTTTGTCTTGAAGCAGGCAAGTTATCCACAATTGAGTCCAATGTTTTACTGAACCCCATGTCCAAACATCTATCAGCTTCGTCTAAAACTAGAATCTGCAAATTTGATGTGTTGAAACCAATGGTTTGGTCCATATGTTGTAAAATTCTTCCTGGAGTCCCAATCAAAACATTCATTTTAGAAATTCTCTCTTTTTCAAATTTCACATCTTTCCCACCAATGACCAAACCAGCACCAAAAGAATGATATTTCCCAATTTTCACAAGAACTTCGTATATCTGCATGGCTAATTCTCTGGTTGGTGAAATAATAAGCGCCCCCAATCCATCAAATTCGGTCCATCTTTCTCTGTACAATTTTTCCAAAACTGGGATCAAAAATGCCAACGTTTTCCCAGACCCTGTTCTGGCACTTCCTAACACATCAAAATTTTTCAAACACATTGGAATCGATTCTTTTTGAATATCTGTCATTTTCAAAAATGCGTTTTCTTTCAAACCTTTTACAGTTTTGTCACTGATTGGAAGATCTTCAAAAAATTGACTTGTAGAGGTTTTGGTGTCATATTCTTGGATCTTGGTATTCAAATCATTGATATAATCAGACTCTTTTTGACGGTTGTCTTTACGCTGTTTGGTATTGTATTTTAATTTTCTGGCCATTTTTTTTGAAAGCGATGCAGCTTATTTGTTGGCAAAAAGATACGTCACGCTTTGTTGGTCTATTGCACCTAGATTTTCAAACTTGATTCTTTCTATATTGCTTAGTCTTTTGTCTTTTTGAAAGCTGAAAACACCGCTTAAATCTCATCACTTCCAAAACAATGTAACCTCATCATCTCCAGTTGATTCCAAGAAAACATCCAAAGCGGTAAAACTGCTTTATTTCAAAGGACGGAAAAAGAAATGTTTGTTTGTTTAACTCACATGTACAAGATTGAGTCACATGATAATAACGTGCATGATTGATCTCAAGATTTCGGGTATTATAAAAAAATGGTTTGACGCACATTACGTCGAAACTTAAATCCGACGAGACGTTTAAAACGACAAGAGATTTATTTTATTTTATCTCTTTTAGTTGGTTCTTGCAAAAGCTTCCTTTTAAGTTTTAGCCCTTTAAAATAACATTTTATCATTTTTGGCAATGATCAGGTATTGTAGACGTTGAGTTTTGGATGCCTATTCATATCATATCTGATTCAAAACCATTATCTCTTTTTACAAAAATTATATTGGAAATTTAGGACTGTGTTATTAAAGTCAAAAGTTAACACACACACACACACACAAACACACACAACCAACCAAGGCTAAATTTAAGAATCAACAACATGTCCCAAGGTATTCTTTACGCAAACCAAAGAATCAGATCTTGGATCCCAAGAGCGATTTGTGACTACTTCAAACTGGATTACGAAGTAGTCAATCCGGAAGCTATCACTGATCAAAATGACAAATTTTTCAAGGATTTTCCTTTGAAAAAAATTCCAAGTTTTATTGAATACCAAAACGATGCTCATCCAAACGCTGTTTTTAAATTGACTGAAGTTATTGCTGTTATGTACTATTTGTTAGAGCCTTTGGACGATGAATACAAAAAAACTGGTGATCCTCAATACCAATTGGCCCACCAACTTATTAACGGGAGAACCGGTTCTTACACTACAAGAGCTACTATTTTGAGATGGATCAGTTTGGTCAACTCTGATTTTTTGATCACTTTGGCAGCTGTTATGAAAGCTTTAAGAGGTGAACTTCCATATATTAAAAAAGATTTTGATGCCAAGAGCGCAGCTGTTGATGGCATGGTTGCCGACATTTTCGAAAAAAGATTGTCTGAATACACGTATTTGGCCGATGAAATTCCAACTTTGGCTGATTTTTTCGCTTGTGTTGTTTTCACCAGAGGTTTCAACTTTGTTTGGGGCTACGAATGGATGGCCAAATATCCAGCTACTTTGAGATGGTTTAACACTGTCAGAGACCATCCATTTTTGAAACCATTTTACGCTGATTTCCATTTCAACGAAAAACCATTGTCTCCTCCACAACCAAAGAAAAAAGAATCCAAAAAGAAAGACGCTTCTCAAGAAAAACAACAACAAGTTCTAGCAGCTAAAAAACCAGAAGCTCCAGCTGCGGAAGCTCCAGCTGCCGAAAAAAAACCAAAACATCCATTGGAATTGTTGGGTAAATCCACTTTCAACTTGGACGAATGGAAAAGAGAATACTCAAACAACGATACGAGACCAGTCGCGTTGCCATGGTTTTGGGAACACTACAATCCAGAAGAGTACTCTATTTGGAAGGTCTCTTACAAGTATAACGACGAATTGACTTTGACCTTTATGTCGAACAACTTGGTTGGTGGTTTCATCAACAGATTGAGTGGTTCAATCAAGTACATGTTTGGATGTTTGGTTGTCTACGGTGAAAACAACAACAACGGTATTATTGGAGCTGTGATGATCAGAGGTCAAGATTTTAAGCCAGCCTTTGATGTCGCCCCAGACTGGGAGTCGTACGACTACGAAAAATTGGATGTTTCCACTGAAGAAAACAAAGAGTTTGTCAACAACATGTGGGCTTGGGACAAACCGGTTGTTATCAACGGTGAAAGTAAAGAAATTGCTGATGGTAAAGTTTTGAAATGATCACAATGTTGTTTGTTCGACTTGTTATTTCTTTATCCTTTGCCATATTTGTTTTTCACACATTTTTCATTTTTTAGTTTTGCGCATCTAAACCAATGTTTAACTGCTTATGTATCGCAAAACAATGTTTGACTTTTTTTACCCTTCTCTTAAGATTACTGTGAAGAAATCATACTTATATGCATGGCGTTTCCATTTTGAAAAATAAGGTTATACACCAGCAAGAGTAGAACATTGATGTACTTGACAGCCAGGTGCCGTTACCCATTCTTGCCTTTCAAATATTTGTTAAGTTATTTCCAAATTTCTTGAAACTGAAACCTAGCTTTTGAGAGCATTTGTTCGGCTGGCATTTATGAATTTTGATGAATCTCTTGGCGAAGTTTGCATGAAAGCTGAACTGGAAGCATTAAACTGGTTTCACCTTGAAAAACTCATTAGGCAAAGTAGTAAAGAACTTATTGGAAAGTAATACCGTGTGTGTGAAGTACAATTATTGGCAATAGCAATCACATGTTTTTTTTTGTTTTATATGACAATGAGTCATGACCCCTATTATCGATTGTGTAAACATTTTCGGCATGGTTCTCGTCTACTTACTTTCAAAACTCATCAAAATGAGTCTCAATCAGCATATATATAAGACACCACCTACACGGATTTAAGATTCGTCCAGTACATCACATGTAGTTGGGCTATGCTTAGTTCCATATCATTGAAAAGACAATCAAAAAAGCACATCCAAACAATGTCAACAAATGCGATTTATATAAGTAAAACAATGGGACAGTCAATTCCAAAAGCTATATGTGAATACTTCAAATTAGACAGCGTTGCTGCTCTGTCCAAAGTTAACGCTCATCGGTATAGTCTTTCCTCAAACGGTTTGTACAATTTGACAGATGTTCTTGCTTACATCTATGCTTTGCTAATTCCATTAGCAGATAAGTATAAAGAAACTGGTGCTTCTCATTACGAGCTTGCTTACAAACTCGTAAATGGAGAAAAAAATCACGAAAGTACGAAGGCTGTCAATGTAATGTGGATAAAATTTGTGTGTATTCGCATTTTAGTTCCATTTGCTGATGCCATGAAAACCCTGCTTGAGAATGTCGCAACGAGTAAAAGCCAATTTGATGCTAAAAATGCTTCTATCCATGAAACAGTTAATAAAGACTTTGAAAGCATATTGTCAAAGCAAGATTATCTATCTGTTGAAGGACCAACATTGGCAGACTTTTTTGCATGTTTTTCTTTGGCTGGAGCATTTGACGGGTTCTGGAAGTCAGAATGGATTGCTATGCATCCAGCAACTTTTGAGTGGTTTAAAAGAGTGCAAAATCATCCATTCTCGAAAAGTTTTTTCACTGGTTTAGTACTTACTGAAAATCATTCTAATTCTTCGGTACCGAACGACAACAAAATTCCCAAAAAAGTTGATACAAATAATGCTTCAGATATTCCAAAATTCAAGTTTATCAGAAAACTCAAACATCCATTGGAATTGTTGGGTAAATCCACTTTCAACTTGGACGAATGGAAAAGAGAATACTCAAACAACGATACGAGACCAGTCGCGTTGCCATGGTTTTGGGAACACTACAATCCAGAAGAGTACTCTATTTGGAAGGTCTCTTACAAGTATAACGACGAATTGACTTTGACCTTTATGTCGAACAACTTGGTTGGTGGTTTCATCAACAGATTGAGTGGTTCAATCAAGTACATGTTTGGATGTTTGGTTGTCTACGGTGAAAACAACAACAACGGTATTATTGGAGCTGTGATGATCAGAGGTCAAGATTTTAAGCCAGCCTTTGATGTCGCCCCAGACTGGGAGTCGTACGACTACGAAAAATTGGATGTTTCCACTGAAGAAAACAAAGAGTTTGTCAACAACATGTGGGCTTGGGACAAACCGGTTGTTATCAATGGGGAAAGTAAAGAAATTGCTGATGGTAAAGTTTTGAAAAACTACTTGACTCAAACCCCTTGGGTTGAGGTCTATAATGAGGAGATTTAGAGTTCCACGTATTGCAACTCTATTGACTCAGTTTGGTGTGTGTGACGAATCAAAGATGCTTCAACGTTATCTTGGTTTTTCAGCTCTACGTATGTATTTTGTGGGATGACTTCATTATTTATTTGAACCATGACTGAATCGGATTTTGGCTGTAAGATGTAAATTTTATTGTTATGCTTCAGTTGAAGGTAGAAAAAAGTCGTGACAGTTTTAGATCCGTTGAGATGCGTGAAGTTGGTGCTCGTAGCCAAGTTGAAATCTAGGTGATACTTCGATGTCCCAGAGTCGTCTAGTTTCATGTCTTTCACACCAAAACTGTACCAAGTTTTCTGATTCCTGTTGTTATGCAAAAAATAAGAAACTTGATCTTGGTCAAGCTCTTTTTTGTCGAAAATTTTGAAGCTATTTCTGCTTTTTTTATGTATAAACTTGATCTCTTTTAGACTTCGAGCCTTGACAAGTTCCAGCAACTTCACATGTCTGTCTTCTTGCGGGACCACGTATCCCAGCGGTAATAAAAGCCCAGACGGTTTAAAGTTTGGCAGAGGGATATCATTTTCTTTGTTTTTTTCATTGCTCTGTTTGGGAGTGTCGAAACTCGAAAAAAGTGCTCGTTGTCCTGGTTTTCTGTACGAACGGTTGTTTGTCTTTGATCTAAAACTCATGGCGTGGGTTTTCCTTGTGCTTAACTGTTTTTGTTGTTTTGGCTATGATGCTTTTCAGACCGTCTACCTCTACTTGCAAAAGTATTTCTGAGACTATATATCAGAACTGAGGTTTAGTGAAACTCTAAGTTCACAAATTCACGTGATTGTGATTACTTGGAGCAAGAAGTGCACAATAACAGCCTTTTGAAGTTCTAGCTCACATCGCAACGCTAATAAAAGATGTTCTTCTTTAAAGAAATCTTGTACATAAAGCACATTTATAAACCTTTATAAAAATATATACACAAAAAGAAAAAGACATTGGATGTAAACCATTTTGTTTTAGATCAAAAGCACGCTTACAATTCATCAAAGTAATCGTCGTCTTCGAATTCGTCTTCTTCATCATCGTCTTCTGGGCCTTCACCTGGAGCGGCTTGTTGGTACAATTTGGAAGTAATTGGGAATGCGACTTTTGATAGGTCTTCGAATTTTTCGTCAAAGTCTTCAGAAGTGGCCGAGTCCATGTTGTCTTCCAACCATTCCAAAGTGTCGGTAACAGCGTCTAGCAAAGTTTCTTTATCTTCTTCGTCCAATTTGTCACTTAGATCACCAGTATCAACTTGATTTTTCAAAGAGTGGGCGTAATTTTCTAATTTGTTTCTACTTTCAATTTTCAATCTGATTTCTTCATCTTCTTTAGCGAATTTTTCAGCTTCTTCCACCATTCTGTCAATTTCTTCTTGAGACAATCTACCCTTTTCGTTTTTAATAGTGATAGATTCAGATTTACCAGTTCCTTTGTCTGTTGCGGAAACGGTCAAAATACCATTTGCATCCAAAATGAAAGTGACTTCAATTTGTGGGATACCTCTTGGTGCTGGTGGAATACCGGTCAATTCAAAAGTTCCTAACAAGTTGTTGTGTTTGACTAGAGATCTTTCCCCTTCGAAAACTTTGATGGAGACTGTTGGTTGGTTATCAACAGCTGTGGAGAAAATTTGAGATTTTTTGGTTGGGATGGCGGTGTTTCTTTTGATCAAAGTGGTCATGACCCCACCAGTGGTTTCGATACCCAAAGTCAATGGGTTGACGTCCAACAAGACAATGTCTTCGACACCTTGTTCTCCAGACAAAATACCACCTTGAACAGCTGCACCAAAGGCAACAGCTTCATCAGGGTTGATACCTTTTGAGACTTTTTTCCCGTCAAAGAATTGTTCCAACAATTGTTGAACTTTTGGAATTCTTGTTGAACCACCAACCAAAACAATGTCATCAATTTCGGTTTTTTCGAAATTTGCATCTTTCAAAACTTTTTTAACAGGTTCCAATGTTTTTTTGAATAGATCCAAGTTCAATTCTTCAAATTTAGCTCTGGTCAAAGTTTCACTGAAATCAATTCCGTCAACCAAAGAATCAATTTCGATTCTTGTAGACATTTGCGAAGACAATGCTCTTTTGGCCTTTTCGGTTTCTCTTTTCAATTTGGCAATTGCTCTTTCGTTTGAAGAAATGTCAATATCGTATTTTTTTTTAACAATTCTGGTCAAGTATCTAACGATTTTGTAATCGAAATCTTCACCACCCAAATGGGTATCACCTGCAGTGGCTTGGACTTCAAAAACACCGTTTTCAATGGTCAACAGGGAAACATCAAAAGTACCACCACCCAAATCGTAAACAATGATTTGATGTTCGTCTTCTGTTTTGTCCAATCCGTATGCAATGGCAGCAGCAGTTGGTTCGTTAACGATTCTCAAAACAGTCAATCCAGCAATGGTTCCTGCATCTTTAGTTGCTTGTCTTTGAGCATCATTGAAATAAGCAGGAACAGTAACAACTGCATGAGTAACTTTTTCACCCAAATAATCTTCAGCAATTTGTTTCATTTTCCCCAAAATCATTCCTGAAATTTCTTCAGGAGTGAAAATTTTGGTGTCTGCAGTTTTAGAAGTAGATTTGTCTTCACCGTTTAAAGAAACTTCAACAACAGGTTTCCCCTTTTGGTTGACAATTTTGTATGGCAAATGTTTCAAATCTCTTTGAATAGATTTATCGTCATATTTCAAACCAATCAATCTTTTGATATCGAAAATGGTGTTGTGAGGATTGGAGGCAGCTTGGTTTTTGGCAGCATCTCCAATCAATCTTTCGTCTTGAGTAAAGGCAACGTAAGAAGGAGTGATTCTGTTACCTTGTTCGTTAGCCAAAATTTCTGTTTTCCCGTTTTTCATAACAGCAACACAAGAGTATGTAGTCCCCAAATCAATACCAATAACGGTCCCATAATTCGTGTCGTCGCTGGAAGCCCCATACACCAAAGATGAGGATCTACTGTTGTTGCTATTGAATTTACTGGAAAGTGGCAACACGACCACCAACAAGGCATAAACAAAAATCCCAAACAATGAAATGCTTTTCTTGGAATAGTTCATCGT
>ERZ794936.724-NODE-724-length-13381-cov-35.052604_pt1 | contig 13381 bp, 7 predicted proteins | sample MGYA00511083_ERZ794936 | MGnify/ENA primary metagenome ERZ794936 (study PRJEB30137, sample SAMN04331409) | food metagenome | isolation source: Y2 must sample point D1 replicate A | place: Australia: South Australia | collected 2014 ... | reverse complement strand
AATCACATGACCTTTATGCCAATAGAACTTTTACGGAAAAAATTCGGATCCGAATTTATTAAACAGCAGCACAGACAGAGACAGAGAGGGAAAAAAAATTAAGGAGAATCATGGAGGAATTGTTCGGAGCTAAGCAAGGCAAGTTATACAATTTTGATTTAGCTCTTGGTCTAATCTCTAAAAAGGTTCTATGATTGAAAGCTTGATATAGATAAAAAGTGAATATAAGCAATCTTTAGTTTCCAACACAGCTCAAGATACCAAAACTTGTCAAGCAGATTCACAGGTCCGCATAAACAAGAACTTTTGATTATTTAACGAGCTCTTTTTTGCACCGTTTTCAAATAAGTAAAAAGGAAAACAAGTTTAGGCAACGCCAAGCAACAACTCAACCAATCAAATTGTCTTCTTTTATATCCAAATTCAAATCTTTGTTAAGCACCTCTTTAAACAAAGTAGCCACATCTACCCACACCATCACAGAAAACACGAAAGCTCTGAAAGAAAAAGCTCAACAATCAGTCACCCAAGCCACAACAACAACAGCAACAACAAAACAAGAAAACAATTCAGCAATGAGACCAACATTAATGAAAAAACTTGCATATCAGCCAATGATAAAATTTGTAGGAGGCCCGCATACCTTTGATTCGGCTTCCACCGCTGCCAAAACCCATGTTTGTGCACCAAACGGGTTGTTGCCAAACTCCGCCGAATGCATCGGTGTTGCTGAGCTTATGAAATCATGGAAACCTTTGATAATAAAGCCATATCAGGGGAAAAGCTCATCTACGAGCAAAACAAGCAGCAGTGGTGGTAGTAATTCCAAAACAGCTACAAAATATGAATATACGAAAAGACCCTTACAAAAAGGTGAAGTTGCATCGATCTTGGATTTGCCTCAGCAATATAGATTCAAACCAATTGATGAACAAGAGATGGATATCATCATGGGAGGAGGGGCACCAGCGTAAAACACATTTGAAAAGTCTTTTGATAAGCCAGACTGCTCTTCTCTTTTACAAAACAACAACTATTTAATACAGCTATCTAACATCTTATAAAATATAAGTATGACTATTTAATGCAATGGAAAATTTAAATAGATTATCTATATGGTTTTCCACCGCGTGTTCTTTCAACTGTTTCAAAATTGTGTATCTTGGGTCGTCCAAAGTCACTGTTTGTTTGACATGTGTAATGAAAACGTTTATTGGGAAAACATTTTCATACGGGTTGTGTGAAATAGAATGTTGTTTGTTTGAAGTTTGCAACTTTTGATCTATAATATTTTTCAAGCCCAACAACTCCTGACACAAAGTGTAAGGAATAAAATGGCCGTATAATTTATCCGTGTTTAAGAGCTCAAACCCTACATTGATCATGTCCACTGTCGAACACTCTATAAATATCCCCTTTAGCATAAATTCTCTGATCAAAATTTCATCCGCTAAGAAATCCCATAGTTTGGGTAAATAAATAGAGTCACTTTCACAGTCGCCAAACATGATTACCGACTCTTTGGAAGATTTGTCTGCAATATAAAAACAACTGCTCAAAACGCATGCTTTTGGATTCATAACGTTTCTCCCGTGTAAAATAGGAAACCCTGTTACTTCAAACAAACATTTTGCTTCTTCTTTGTCTTCCTCTTTTTCTCCTATGCGGTTCCCACTTCGTATGGATGGCTTGCTATGCAGTTTGCGCTGTCCAGGCACCGCGATTTTCTCGTGTGGTTGTATGATTTGGGTTTTCAAAAACTCTTCGTTTTTGTATAGTAGGTTAGGCCATATTTCGCAGTTGAAGATGTGTGTTTCAATAGACTTGATTGTGTTGCTGAAACCAAAAAGGGTCTTTTGCAAAGGTTTGACGATATCGTATCCTTTTGGTTTCTCCACAACACTGCTGCCTCGATCGCTGCTAGTTCTTTTATTATTGTTATTACTATTAGCGCTTTTTGTTCCAACGGCAGCGCTTTTAGTGTCGTTCAAACTGCTCATCTCACTAGCATGTCCTTCAACCTCAAGACCCTTGGAAAAAAAATACGGGTCAAAGATAAAAGGCGAGTTCAAAATCATTCCGCTGATATGATCCAAGTGAGGATGAGTGATGAAATAGTTGCTGATGTAGGAATAGAAATTGGCAGTCTTCAACATCAAGTTTTCCCCATACACATTTTCCGGCTCCTTGAATGAAACGTTGACGTCTGGGTCAGTCAACTGCACAACTTTTCTTCGGTACTCTTCCCATTTCTTCTCAGTGCTGTCTTCCACACTGTAACTATCAAAGGTTTCGTACAAATTAACGTTCTGCTCATAGCCCCTTTTCCTAAATAAATTGCATATACTTGAAAGTCCACAACCGGAATCAACAGACAAATACGACCGGTCGTTTTGTTTTACTAAAAAAGACTGGGTGTTAACTTCAAAGGGACCCCCAGACGTCCCCAAGATAACAACTGTCAACATCTCTATTTGAGTTCAGTCTTTTGGGTTTGTTTTTTTTTTGCTTGACTTGGCTGTGGTTTAGAGTTGTTTCTTTGTGTCTTGCAAGGTGCCCTTGAGCAGTAGACAAATCTTTTGTCACTGTAGTCTATATAATATACCTTTCTTTGTTTTGTTTTTTCCACACAACTTAAAGTCAGATTTGGACATTTTACAGTGTCATTCACGTTTTTGATACGAAAAATTGATGTCTAATTAAATTCGATATAATTATACAAAAATAAGGAGATGTACGACGTTTACCGTTCCGTGGCAGTAAACAGAGGTTCTAGAAGTCCGTTGAAGAAAGCATGGAAGCACTAAAAAAGGGGAAACCACAAAAGTTACCGCAGCGATACTAACAAGAGCTCGGAAAAGAACCAAACCCGAAAACACAAGCAACAAAAAAAGTAATCGCACGGACAAAGTTTAATTCCGGGACAGTGATGAGTACCGGGCAAACGTATGACTTTTATTCGGACAATGATAACAAGACTACACCTCCAAGAGCAACTGGTTGTAACACAAGCACCTACACCAAGACGAACTCTCAAAGTAACGCTTTCTAAGTTTCTTACTATACAGTGGTGGAAAAACTAGTAACTATATATATATATATTATATCTCGCCGTTCATCTACCTTCCAGGAAGTTTTTCTTCAATAGGGAAAGAACTCAAATCTTTTGTGTACCGTAGCCTCTAATGTCTTTAGCAAATCCCCAAGACATTTGTTCCACTTCTTTTTCCGGCTCATAAATCAATCCCAGGTCTTTGTCTATCACAGCCAAAGAGAATTTCTTGGACGATCTTGTGTCTCTGTAGTAAAGAACTTTCATGCAGTCCAAAATTGTTTTTTTCGCGGTTTCCAAGCTAACTTTCTCCACATCTTTTTCATCATCAACGACTTTTCTCAACAATGGAATGGCCAAGTGCGACCCAAATCCAGTGGCCAACGATGGCGACCCGTATTGCACACCCAACAAGTTGACGTATCTCAAAAATGGAGTGGTGTTCTTTTCCAATCCAGCAACAATAATGGCGTTCCAAAGCGGATTCATTTTGGATCTTCTATTATACATGACATTGGCCAAGTATTCGAAAACATAACTTGGTTGCAACAATTCATCGTTGTCCACATACGAGTTGTCGTAGTTGTTTTCCACTTGCAAATCGTCCAAAAGCCTTTCAATGTATTGCATGTCACTGATATCTCCACTCACACCAACAATAGTGTTTTGTCCGATTCTGATCAATCTTTCCACCCCGTGAAATCTCAACAAAGACCCGTACGAGGCCAAATTGTCTGCCGCAATAATGACCCCGTTGTCGTATTTCATCGACACAACAGAAGTCCCGGTCACAATAGGTTGCGTGGTGTTCATCTTAGGGCTGGTGTGATCGGTGGCTGTGTTGCTGTAGTGTTTGTGTGCGTTAGCAATTTCATGGTTGTATTGACCATACATTTCGTCGGTAGGTCTTCCCCAATGGTATGGATCGTGATTCATGGTTTGTTTGAGTTTTTTTAGTGTGTTTTGTTGTCCTGGGTTTCAAGCAAGTTCAATTTTGTTGATGTTGCTGCTGCTGCTGCTTGTATAGCTTTTAGAAAATTAGTGAGCTGATTAACTCCCCCATATACACACTTCGTAGTGTAAAGGTGGCAAATAGGGTTTACATGGGGTTTTTTTTTTTCCAAGTATTAAAAACCAAACAAACCAGTGGGTAGGTACTGGTACCACGCGTCGGGTAACACAATGTTTTTTTGTTTTTTTTTTGTTTTTGTAAGCACTACTATTGACAAAAATTAGATGTCTAACGCATATATCATTTAACAAGGATTAAGATATTTTATACAGTATAACAAAAAACAACAATTAAAATGAAGTTGCTCACTAGACAACAACGTACTCGTCATTTTTCAATGTAGATAGAGCCTGGTATTCGATTGGTTGGCCGTCTTCTGTGTTCACAATTTGATCAGCAGTGACACCACACAAGCTGATATCGCTTGAGCCATTTGGATTGATAAATGTAACGTTGATCGGGAACAACGAGTCTTCGTCTTCCACATTTTCAATTTCAACATTGAAAACACCTGGTTCTCCTTGTTGCAGGTCTTTGACATACAAAACGATTCCTTGCTCGTCATCATATCCTTTGATGATGGCGTCTCCATCGGTCACAGACGCAGTGGCGTTTAAGATTGGAATAATAAAATAAATGTCTTGCAACTGTCCGCCGTTGTAGCTGTCTTCGTTAAGTTCGTATTCAAATGTCACAGTCAAGCCGTTGGAACTTTCGCTCACCCAGGTGCTCACTTTCAATGGAATTATACTGTCATCATCTGAGCCACCAGTTTTTCTCCATCTCAAAACACCCAAGGACTGGTCGTTTGGTGGAAAGCTCTTGTTAGAGTCTTTCAAACCAATAACTCCATCTTGTAAAAATTGTTTTTTGTCAATGTTTGGGTGTGTCTTGAAATTCAAAGCTTTGCTTTTGAAATCAACTTTGTTGGAGTCCAACTGAATAGAGATTTTCCCGTATTGAGAGTCATTCACTCTAAGTTCCAAAACCCCTTTCAACTCGCTAGAAGTAATGTCACCTTCTCTGGTGATCTGGGCACTGATGGTTTCCTTTGTGGTGATCAAAACACCAGATGTGTTTTCTGGCTCATCAATCAACCCTTGAGTAATAATAATGTTGCTGGCTGGTGTGGAACCAATTTTAGATATTCTTCCTCTTTTTTGTGAAGTGTGAGTAGAAGCAACTTCAGCAACGGGACTGTGCTGATGAGGATGTTGTTGTTGTTGTTGTTGTTGTTGTTGCTTCTGCAAATGTTGGTAGGATTGCTGAGCAGCATTGGAAGCATTGGAATAATAGCTGTTGTAAGCATCGTTCATGTTTGTTTGGTTGTTGTTGGTTCCGAATTTTGGTTGATCCAAGTACTCGCTGTACTGGCCTCCACCCATTCTTCTGTCGTGTTCTTTTCTCATGATCTCTTTGGCAGCACGTTTTCTCTGCTCCTTAGCATCAAACTCTTTGCCTCTATCAATAATTTCTTGGATCATTTCTTCGTGAGATTCCATAGACAAAAAAGTTTGGATCTGCGATAGTGACAAGTTTTCTTTGTAACCCATAGAAATGATTTCGTCAAAGGACCCTAAAATCTCAAACGCATTGTGGAAAATGTCGTTTTCGTCAAACCCGCGCAAAGTAGCATTGACAGTTTGAGAAAACAAGTTCAAAGTGTCCAAATCTTGAATGATGTTGGATTGTCTGTTTGTGATCAAAATAATGAAAAAATCTTCAAATGGCTTGTAAACGTATCTCACATGCTCATCTTCAACAAAAGTGTGTTGGGAGTTGGAATTGGCAACCAAGTTTTGGAAATTGGATAGCAACTCGGTCACTCTGTCTTTTGTAATATCCTTGAACTGTCTCGACAATAAGGGTTTCCCCGCACGAGTAGTGATAGAAGCTGCTAAAACAACCATTGGATTAGAGAGTTCTTGTTGAGTCAGATATTTCGACTGTTTGCTTTGGAAGCTTTGTTTTTTTCTATAACGAAGTTATACTAAAGAATTATAATGAAAAATTGAGGTGTAAACTTGGACTGAATAAATATGGTGATCCTTGTTTATTCACTATATTTAGGATCAGCTCTCTGTTTTTTTTTGTTTTTTTTTTTTTTGTTTTCGGTTTCGTCCTGCTGCGTGTTAAAAAAAATCTGCCATACGAGACAAAAATTGGATGAAATTGTTGGCTTGCAAGACGGGGTAAGAGTTTTTTTTCCCACGGAGTATACAATATAATTAACCAACATATAATCAACTATTTGGTAAAGCAGCAAACGGTGTAAGCAAAACGTTTTTGATTTTGGCAAGCTGCTTTGGGGATACTTCAGTAAGGCCATCATCCAAGTGCTCAATCAGGTATGCAAAATTTGGTGTTTGAGAAAGGATATGTTTAGCGACCGCCAGATTAAACCCCATACCTAAAAGAAGCATTTCATTAAAACTACAACCGTTGTTCAGGTTAGCGATAGTGGATGGAAGGAAAGTGTCATGGTAGTAAGTTAGGTGAACTATGGTGGATACGGTCATTTTTGAGTCAAAGGTTGGTAATATGACAACCTCTGGTTGTGCGCTGTACAAACTCTGCATAACCGTTTGACATTTATAAGCATTCTCCGCAGAGTTTACGGCTATGTTGGTAATAAGACAGTACACTTTTTGAAATTCAACTAATAGCTTTCCTAATATAGGAATATAGTAAAGCACGTTACCTGAAGAGCTTTTCTGGAAAAACCGGAAAACGTCAATGAAGATGACGCATGTGTCTGGGTTGAGTGCAATCTCACATGGACTCTGGAATGCGGCTTTGTCTAGCTCAATTATATTTAAGCTTTCATCATATGCATACAGCCCAGAAAGCACTTGACTATCAATCAGTTCGTAGTTTGCCACAATTGTTTTGATCTGCTCTTGAGATTCTGGAAAAGGACTTTTGATGTTGCAAGCTCTCTCTTTGATCAATGGCGGCAAAGTCTTTTTGTTTTGTATTATTGAAGACATGTTCTGCTCTGTCATAGTTGAGCTGTCCATTCCAGCAACCATTAGTTGGGAGATTGAGGAGGTGTTTATGTTACAATCATTGAGGTTGGAGTTGCTTTGTTCTTGAAGCTTTTGTTTTTTTCTGGACACAAAAGAGCTGAAAGATGTATCAGGCAAATTATTTGTATGCTTTTGAAGGGACGGTTGTTGGCGTGTTAATGTAAAAGTTTTGCTTGTACTTTTCGGTAGTAGTAGCAAATCTGCATCCGCAAGAACGTGAAGTTTGAATTTGCTATCAAAGGGTAGTGCCGAAGGAGTTGCAACAGGAAGTTGTTCGTCTAAAACGGAGCACAAGTGCCTTTTACGGTCCATGCTTGCTCTGAAGATACTCCAGTCCATTTGCTTTAGCTGTTCGGTTGCTAATTTCCACAAAAACTTTTCTTTTCCAAGTTTTACTTGAAATCTAGAAGGAATAGTTGATTTTGGATAAGATAGCTTGAACAGTACACGCTGGTCACAGTCCTCATCAAACACTTCTTTTTGGTATAAGGAATGCAACGGCTCGATCAACTGAGGAAGGGTTAACAATGAAAAGTTGATTATTTTTGATAGGTTAAGCGTACTTTTATAGTTCCAAATAGGCTCAATATGGAAAGTAGATATACTTTTGCTGGAGGGCATTAATTCGGTAAGTTGGTAGCTCACATTTAAACGAAAATGTTCATTTGCAACAAGGATTTCATCTTCTTTTGGCGTGGGCTCATTTCCTTGAAGATATTTTGTGCAAACTTCAAAGTTTGGGACTTTAAAAGGCTCACCTGCTTTGAGCCTGCATTTTTTTGTTGGAGGAAGTGATGGGTTTTGTAAGAACAGTGTTTTTCTGCTGACTATAGCGGTTATAGGTTGCAACTTGTATGGTTCTAGCTTGCTCGAAACTTGCACTAACAAACTCTTTTCCGCAGCACCCAGTAACATACGTTCTTTGAAATCAGCATCTCTTGTGGAGAGCCCTTGTCGCTTGTTTGACACCCTGTTGATTTTTCTTTCCTCAAAACTTGTACATTCAAGCAAATTTAGGATGCTTGATGACTTTTTGCTATTGCTGCTTGTAGTTAAGACATATTCCAAAGAATTTAGAGTTGAGTTGCCGTTAATTATGTGAGGACTTTCTTTTATGTAGTGACTTGCGCAATTTATAAGTTGCTTTCTGGACCTTTGAGATATATGTAGCTTTTCGCCAAGTAATGCATAGCCGCCATCATACTTTGTATGTTGAAAATCAACAACCCATGGTTCTATTTGGTAGTTCATTCTTAAGTACCTCAATTTAGAGAGTTTTATCAACCAATGGTTTGGTTTGTCTTTGGCGTTTCCAAATCTGAAAAATACTGTTTCGTTAAGATATTGTTTACTTTTGTTTATATTATTTTTTTACTCAATTCAAAAAGATTACTTAACAGTAACTTAAAGGATGGATTTTTTTTTTTTCGCCTTTTCTTATAACCGTCCTGCTGTTACAAGAAAAAATAAAAATAAAAATAAACATATAATATTTACACAAAGCAGCTAATCACTAATCACTTCCACATCGCCGTCACCTTCTAAATCATCATCAACCAAAAGAGGGTTTGCTTCATCGTTTGTAAACTTTCCCAGCTGCTCAAAAGTGCCCGCATGTTCCATGATTTCGATCAGTTCGTTAAATCTTACAAAAAAACGTTCTTGGAGGTTCACCTGGAAGAGAAGAATGCTGTGTTGCATTTTCGTTTTGGCTAGCTTGGAGTTGTGACAAAACCTTTCAAAAAGTGTGACAATGTCTTTGAAACACATTGAATTGTTGTACATATTGTCTTCATTCAAAGTGATATTGAGCGCTGGAACAAAAATTACAATTTCCTTCGAATCAAGTTCAGCACTTGGTGCTATCAAGCTTAAACGACGTCTAAAATCGGTAAAAAAAACACGTCCATTTTCATTCAAACATGAAGTATCCTCAAAGATATACGGCAATGGTTCCTCATTATCATCTTCTTGTTCAACGGTCAAGTCATCTCTAAACATTCGAAGTTCCGAATTCTTGAACAAAACAGAAATGACGGGCGGTGGCTTGTTTTGTAGCAGCTCGGAGGCCATATCTCTTATTTGCTGCTCACGATAATCATCACTGTTTTTGTTGAATGGCTCGCTTGTGTTGCTGGTACTTTTTTCATTGTCTTCGTTCAGCGCATCCAGCGTCCGTATGTTTGGGTGCTGCAATAAACTGTTTGGATTATCTATTTCTTGCGCAGGTAAGTCAATGTCCATTGCTAATTGGTTTGGAGTGTCTTTGTGTCACTAAACTGCTGGATCTTCTTTTCGATTTTGCGCTCCCCTTCGTGTATCTCGATTGAAAAGGACTACTCTGCAAAGCATCAGAAACACGAAAAACAAAAAACAAAAAGCTAGCACCACGTGACAACAGCAAAAATAATTTTAATATGGAAAGGCTACATTTTATACATCTCGGCGGTAAAACACTTGACGAGGTTGGTCTTAAGTGAGCAAAAGCAGGAAAGTACAAGCCAGCATGAATACCAAGAGTACGTTTTAATTACACTTTGCAACTCTAAAAAATAATACAAACATTACTAACCTTTTCACTTGACAACAAAAACAGACTCTTATTTACAAAAACTGATGAATTTCAACGTGGGGATAAAGCACAATAGCTTGCTAGACAACAGTGACGAGAGCGACGTCGAGCCCCATGGAAACTTGAAACGCGTTTCCAAAAGCGCTTTGTTTGAAGATATGGTTTTTGATGACACTGCCAGCAGTGTTGAGTCATCGTTTCAGCACGGGGTTGCCCTTAACAAAAGAAAAGTGCTAGTGAAAAAACGAAAGAGACAGATGGTGCACAGTCTAGCTCCAGCTGAAGCCAGTCAGCAAAGCTTGAGACTCGTATCAGATATGCCAGACTCGTTCAATGGGTTTTTCACTTTTACAAAATTTAATAAAATGCAGTCTGAAGCGTTTGACTATTTGTATGGGGAAAAAGTGACCAAGAACAACTGTATTATAAGTGCGCCTACAGGGGCAGGAAAAACGGTTTTGTTTGAACTAGCTATGCTCAATGTTTTTCGCCAAACGACCGATTACAAAAATATTAAATTTGTTTACTTAGCACCTACCAAGTCTCTATGTATGGAAAAATTTGAAAGTTGGAAGGCAAAGTTTAAAAAAGTTCAGGTTGGTTTCTTGACAAGCGATACCTCTGAACCGGATGCAGAAGTTTTAGTAAAGTCCTGCATACTGGTGACGACACCTGAAAAATGGGATCTGCTGACAAGAAAGTGGACCGAGTATAAGAAAACTTTTAGTATGCTCAGACTTTGTATGGTTGATGAAATTCACACACTGAAAGACACGCGGGGACCTGTTTTGGAGTCAGTTTTGACAAGAATGAATAGGCTGTGTCCAAATATGAAAATTATTGCAGTAAGCGCAACCATTCCCAATATCGCAGACATAGCCACATGGTTGCGTGACTATCAAACAAATGAACATGCCCTTTTTTTGGAGTACGATGAGTCTTACAGGGCCGTGCAACTTGAGAAACATGTTATTGGGTATCCAATGAGCAGCAACAATGATTTCCAAGCTGAGTCCACTTACACCTCAAGAATTCCCTCTATAGTGGAAAAGTACAGTAACGCCAAACCTGTCTTGATTTTTTGTTCAACCCGAAATTCAGCCAGCATAACCGCCAAATATATGGCTAAGAATTATAGCCGTGCAAAAAACAAAATAAATGGGTTAGCTGATGAAGTTTCGGAGAGTCAACTCAAAGAATGCTGTAAGCATGGCGTCGCGTACCATCATGCCGGACTTAGCTATTCAGACAGAAAATTGGTGGAAAAAATGTTTTTGACCGGCTTCATTGAGATTTTGTGCTCAACATCAACACTTGCCGTTGGAGTCAATTTGCCTGCATACCTGGTGATAATCAAAGGTACAAAAATGTGGAATTTTTCTGGTTACAAGGAGTATTCTGAATTGGACGTGCTCCAAATGATTGGACGGGCAGGAAGACCGCAATTTGAAACTTCCGGATGTGCTGTTATTATGACCTCCCACGAAAATCAAGAGCGGTATGATAAATTGTTGTCAGGAACAGAAAACTTGGAAAGCTCGTTGCACCTGAATTTGGCAGAACATATATGCGCAGAAATTGAGCTGGGTACAATAGAGAGCAGGGAAAGTGCGCTTGAATGGATGGAACACACGTTCTTGTACACTCGTTTCAAAAGAAACCCACAGTTTTACAAGCTCAAGGGTAGTAATTCAGCTTCGCCTGACTCAGTTTTGCGCGTGCTTTGTGAAGAGGTGATAGAGAAATTGATAAGATGCAAAGTTGTGGTGGCTTCAAAAAACTCAACCTTGGAATGCACTGAGTATGGTGTTGCGCTGTCAAAACATTACGTTTCACTAAATACATTGCAAGTTTTTGTCGAATGCTCACCCAATTGCAGCCTCTCTGCAGTTCTGAAGCTGCTTTCCAAAGCAGACGAGTTTAGCGGCTTGAAAGTGAAACACAATGAAAAAACTTTTTACAGGGAGCTGAACCAAATGCAGGGAATCCGTTTTCAGCATAAGGATAAACATAAAGTGAATCCAGTGATTCATGAGACTGAACAGAAAATTTCACTAATAATTCAACAAGAGCTTGGCGGTGTAGACCTTTCTGGTTGCAGAGATTACGGTCGACTGTCACATGCCCTTAACCAAGACAAGTTCTTCCTTTTCAAGCATTGTTCGCGGATTCTCAAATGCATGGTTGATTGTTTTGTCAAAAAAAGGGACGGGACCTCCTTAAAAAATACTCTGTTGCTCATGCGTTCAATTAATGGCAAGTGCTGGGATGACTCACCTATGGTGCTGAGGCAGATTCAAAACATTGGAGTGGCTTCGGTTGGGAAACTCTCCAAACACGGAGTAAACAGCATAAAACATATGAAGATGCTCACAGCAACTCAAATCGAGTACTATCTTGGACTGAATGTAGGGGGAGGAATCAAGTACAAAAACAGCGCGGCGTTAATTCCCAAATTTGAAATCAATGTTTCTGAGCCTATTGTTAAAAATCTGGGATCGGCTCTGTTGGGAACATTTAAAATTAAAATAAAAGCTCGATTTCCAAACAAGAGCCCAGCCAGGCAAAAACATTATGCAGACATCTTATGTGTGCGAAGTGATGGTCTTTTAGTTGATTTTAGAAGAATTCTGGTTTCCAAAATCGAGAACTCAAAGGTTTTCACGTTGGAAGCTGAAATCTGTGATTCGGAGAAAACTTTTTGTTTTAGCATTGGTTGTGAGGAAATTGCGGGCATCAACGAATCGTGTGTGATTGACATCAAAAAGTTTGTTCCCGCTGATGTGGTAAGGTCAGTTGGTTTATTTTTGGAAGACTCAGACACGGATGAAGACATCATTCAATTACTGCACCATAAGGGCTATCGTGAGCAAGCAAGTATAGAAAATCACAACAACGATCACAACGGGAATCTCGCAAAGGAATCAAAAAGAAAACGGTTAGGTAATGGAAATTTTGCTTGTCTACACACATGCAAGGATAAGATGTCGTGCAGGCATTTGTGCTGTAGAGATGGGGTTCTTGAATGTGTTCCCAAGTTTAATTCGAGAAACCATACAGAAACCACTCCTTTGGCAGTTCCAAAGTATGAACGTCAAAATATTCTTCCTTCCGCCAATGAATTCAAAGAAACGTGCATTAAAATGCCAAAACTGCGCAATGCATGTGATGTAGACGTCTTAAGCCTATCATCAACCTCTGAAGATGACGAGCCGGTCAACGCCGCTAACAACTACAGTGTCACGGTCTACAGCCCACCGTGTGCACAAACACAAATCAGTAATTCAATGAGGTTTGGTGTGCCGGACGAAGACAAAGACGAGCTGCTCAAAGAGGTAAAAGAGCTTACTCGTAGGACTAATTTAATAAAAAGTTCAGAAACAAAACCGGTAATCGCAACCTCTTTGATCAAAGAATGCGAGCAGAATGAACAGAGCGCGCATTATGACGAAATTTTGAATAAAAGCCAAAATAGCATAGCCGATAGTGTGATGAGTAAAGATGCTTCTTGTTCCTTAGGTTTTCTTGGGTCTGACGTTGAATTTGAGTAGGCATTTTATGTTTGAGGAAGCTGTGCGTTTATTAAGACTGCACAATGTAATGTACACATGCAAAACCAGGTTTGTAAATCTCTTTGTCTTTTTTTTTTTTTTTTTTTTTTTTAGTTTTTTTTGCGGCTACAGTTTTTTTGTGGGAATGGTACTCACTTTTTTTTT
>ERZ794936.723-NODE-723-length-13397-cov-7.580648_pt1 | contig 13397 bp, 3 predicted proteins | sample MGYA00511083_ERZ794936 | MGnify/ENA primary metagenome ERZ794936 (study PRJEB30137, sample SAMN04331409) | food metagenome | isolation source: Y2 must sample point D1 replicate A | place: Australia: South Australia | collected 2014 ... | reverse complement strand
GATTGCATCAATTTCTTCTTCGAGTTCAGACTGCGTCATTGTCTTATGTGAGATCCAGTGGTTTTGAGATTTCACGTTTTGAGCTCAAAATTTTATCGGGCAGTCTCCACGATTATTTTCTGAACAGCTTGCCAGTTTATTGAAGTAGAAATTTTCACAAAATCTGAGAGAAACTGGAGGGATTAGTCTAAAATGGTGGCTTTCATATTCGCTACTTCGCCGGCAGGCTCGCATCTCTCACCTCTTGATTCGCGTGAAAGCCACCATCATCCATTGCATATCTACCCACATACACCATGCCCACGTTCGACGAATACAAAAGTGCTGGAAATCTTGCTTTTGCTGGTAAAGAGTACAAGCGAGCCGCCAAGATCTATCGTGATGCCATCTCTCAGTATGGAGATCACCCGGTGATCTACTCCAATAGAGCGCAGTGCTTTCTCCACTTGAAAGACTGGACAAGAGCATATCGAGATGCCACGGCGGGACTTCAATGTGACCCTTCATCCAAAATAATGGTGAAATTGTTGTTCCGCAAAGGCTTGGCGGCCAAAGAATTGGGTCGAGAACTGGAATCCATCAGATGCTTCCAGGAAGTATTGAGCTTGGATCCAGCCAATGTTGGTGCGCAGGACGAGCTTGAAAAGGCTACGGCTGTTCCAAAATTGAAAAAACAAAAGGCCGGAAAAAGTATGCTTATCCCGCTCGAGATCGTGGATGAACTTCCGAGAGATTTTGCTGAGATTGTATCACCTTCTCCTGTGATCCAAAAAGAGGCTTTCACGTGCATTAATGAAAACTTGGTGGAGAGTGTGTCGGAAGAGCTATTTGGGAAGAAGCATGCAGCGAGTAAAGCTTCGAACAGTCAGGCCAAAAATGGGGAGGCTTCGCCACAGTTCTCCGAAATGCCATCCATGCATTTTTTACGGGCCTTGAAACTGGTTCCGCAAGACAAAAAAGCGAAATCCTATCAATACGTGACTAGTTTGGATCCTGAAACCTTGCAGTCGCTTTTCAAGATTCTGGGAGTCGATCTAGAGTTTTTCGAGTTTTATTTAGAGGCAAGTACTCGCATCATCACTGGCGAGAACGCCACCTATTTGGCGAGCGAAATACTTGAAAAGCTAAAACATATGTCCACATTCAATAGGTTCTCGTTAACGCTAATATTGTGTGATCAGCTGCTCATCAGGGGCCTCATTCTGGCAGTCAAACAGAAATTCCCTGATATGGTCAACCAGTTTGAGGAAGTACTTCATACCAGCAGATGAGATCATGATCCCAAGAAGAGCTCCTTTCTCAACCCAGTGACAACCAACTTGTACGGCTCAGGCTGCATCATGTCCAAGAAGAACGGTGGGTAGTATGATGCTAGGTCAAGCCAATTATTGACTATGCATATCACGGGCACAACAATCACCGCAGTCAAGATTGCAGCAGCAGCAAGAAACAGCATGGTCAGCCAGTAAATTGCCCAGATACGCTTCCGCCTTTCTTTCTTCGAATAGTAGTGCAACCTGAGCTGGTTTCCTGGCTTGAGCCACATAAGCATCATGGAATGAAATGTGTTCGCAAGCGGAATCAACAAGACCGGTATTTGACTGTAAAAGATCATGTGGCCGATCACGAAGTCTGCTGCAAAGTATGATTGTTCGGTCACTTTGCAGAAATACTCTCTCATGGGCTGCGACAACGTTCTCCATCCAAGGCTGGCTCTCAACCACTTACCCGACCACCAAGCGGTGTTTGAGCGTCCATCCATGACTTCTCGACTGAGAAAAATTGCGTTTGTACACTGTAACACAACTTTTTGGATCATCGTCATCAAGCAGAAGCCGAGGATGGTTTGCTCCAAATCCAAATTTTGAAACAAAAATAAAAGAATTACGGAGAGCACATGTACTCCCGTTGACATTGAATGGGCCACGGCGGCAACAATGGAAGGGTAACTTTTCATGATGGAAGTCATTATTGGCCCCAAACAAAGTGATGTGATAAAGGTGATTACCATAAGAACCATATTGAATGCAATAGGTAGCATGGCGACGAACAAAATTCTCGCAAGAGCGAAAGATGGCTTCTCTGATGCCGCCTCATTTTGTGAATTTGCAAATAAAAATGCAGTCAGGATGAAAAACATTATCAACACCTGAGGAAAGATCACAGTGGTGATAATATTGAATCGTGAAGGTCTCACTTGGTTGCTCTGCTTCTTACCAATCACCTCACAAATCATGTTGGTTTTGATGCCTGTGTACCTGCTTCTTCCCAATTTAGTGTAACTATGCCATGACTTCTCATCTGCGTTGCCGCCATTTCCAGAATGAATCCACTTCATGAAATTCATATAGTCCGCAAAATACTCGTGCCATACAAATTGATTTGGGTTGAATATGAATGGGCTGACAATGAGCCCTATCACTATTATCCAGAAGAAGCTGAAAACAGGCTTCCACATGCTGGTAGAGAAGTATACCACCATTAGAAAAAGAAAAGCACCAAAAGTCAAGGACTCATTCCCGAAACGAGAGTATAAGTCAGCGAATGATTCCCTTCTAGTGGCGAAACCTCTTCCAGTTGCAATATATTGCGCACCACCGATTGATATGTCCCTCACCAATGACTGGGAGTAGATCTTACAAACGAATATTTCGAACAATGGGGACATCGAGGACATGTGCTTTCCAATCCTGGCAATTGACTTATAAAGTCCTCTTTCCGAAAGCTCATACACTGTTAGTGGAAGCATAGACATGAAAAATACCAAGAAAATGGAGAGGATGCATCTTTCAAGCCAACCTATCACTGGAATTAGATTTGCGCAGCCTTCTGGCTCCCGTGGGTCAGTTATGGGCCGAAATTCGTGATATTTGCAAACCATGGACTCGCTCGTCAAAGAAGCTAGATTTATGCCAATCAAAAGGAAGAGTTGGATCGACAAAATGATAAAGAAGTTGTTGAGATGAAAGCCAACATGGGCATAGTAGAATGAAAGCATTCTATCCAATGGCAATTGTGTACCGAGATAAAAGTATTCTCGTGAGAGATTTTGCTCTCCCATACCGGCCCCGATTTTGGTGATGAAGTTCAAAATAGAAGTGAAACCGAGATCTCGGCCTTTTCCACATTGCATGTACTCACAATGCTTGATGCGTCCTCCACGGGTCACGGCTGTCATTCCTGCGTAAATGTCTTCATTTAGATGAAGACCCCTTTGCGCCTTGGAAACACCACCTCGGGTGGTCATAAAGATTCCATTCAAAAAATCGGGGTGGCCATAGTGCAACTTGCCGCCTATTTGAGCAAGAGTTCGAGCAAACAAAGTGCCGAATGTCTGCTCTTTTCCCGCGGCAATGTCGCCCAATATACCCGTGTTTTCAGAAAAAATATACTCTCGTGTTCCAATAATAGCGACAGGGTCAGACTCCAATTTTTCAAATTCATTGGAGTATGGATCCACAAGATGTTGCTCTTCAAACTCAGCCAAGATGTTACGAATCTTCAAACATTCCTCGATATAGTTATCCTGGTTCGCATCGATGAGCTGAATGTACTCACCTCGAGTGAAAATCACCGAATGATTCTGGTTGTCAGACTTTCCATCCCCCAAAATTGGGTACCCTGAGAGCTTGATCCGATACTTTGGTATTCGCCTGGCGTTTGCATCTTTTGGGCAGGAGCCATCAATGAGACACGAGTAGTAAACCCGGCTTTCATCCACACCTTGTATAAATTCCTCGATGTACGCGATCTGAAGTTCGGGATATGCCCTCAAGAGGACCTCCGCGCTGTCATGCTCTTCCTCGGTGAAGTCATTGAACCTTTGCATGGAAACAGTAATATAGAATTTTCGAAGAGTCAAATCCTGAATTTCCTTGAGCCTGTCTTCATCAAAACCTTTTGGGTCTGTGTCTTCTTCAGTCTCCAAATCCAAAAGCATCTTGATTGATTTGGAATAATTCATAAACCCGAAGACAGTTCTGTAAAGTGTCTGCGATCTCAAAGATGCCCAGATTCTTGTACGCATTGTGAATATGGGAGTTGCCTCTCTGAACCCGACCAAATCATAAGCATTGTCGTCGTCCTTGTCTCGATAGGCGCTAAGGTTTCCACTTTTGCATTCATACTCCTCCGCCATGAGCTTTGTGTCGCGAACAAAATTGACCCATTCCAGGGTATAGAGCTGTTTCAAATATTCGAGAAGAGTAACCTGTGCATACTTGTCTTCCTCTCTGATGATTTCTTTCAACAGAAGAATGATTTTCTCGCTATAGTGGGGGATGAAAACGGTGAAGCTTGGCATGCTTTGTATCTCGCGTGCCTCGGGAATAGACGACGTGAGTGACTGTGCAAAAAATGAGATACGTCTCTGAGCTTCCGAGCTGTCAGAGAAGATCTTGAGTCGAAGCGACTCATCTTCCTGTGAAACAAAAAAACTGGGCTCATTGATGACAGTTGATGTCCCTCTTTCCAGCGTTTGATGGTAGATGAGCTTTTGGACCTGTTCAATTGAGATGTAATGCTCACGATACATGGATACGACGATGGCATTCCAGATTTTGGACACCATATAGGTTTCATCCGAGCTCTTGATTCCACTAGTCACAAGCAATTTGGAGTAAATTCGTTTCGGGAGCCTCGAATAAATATTATTCCAAGGTGTCCAGATGCTGGATCCAAGGTAGTAGCTTCTTGCAACAGAGAAAATCGTGGTCCAGATGACGTACCAAAGATATGTGTCGAGGAAAAATAGCACAAACTCCAAGACAAAGATCAAAACGAGTACGATGTGGGGTTGGTACCTGCAAGAAATCAGACCGATCCATCCGTCTCCGACGCAATTGGTTCTCATCACACTTAACTCTCGGATAGGATGTCTCATTGGGAGGGTCAAAAATAGATAAGACTCCAAAAACTTTGAACAAAATACTGCCACCCATAGGCCAATGGAGGCGATCTTGTCTTCGCCGTTGAGTCTGTGAAAATCGGAAGTGAAACTTTCGGCTGCGAGTTGCGCTCGGCCTTTGAGCTTGCTTCCAAAGGCTGTCAATGGGGGAACAATCGCGAGGTACAGATTGGTGAAAATCGAAAGAACAAAGTGACAAATGGCAATTGAGATACCAGCTGAGTCTGCGTAACCTTGATAGTTCATCACATAGATGATTACTGTTGGGGCGACGTTCAAAACAAGAAGAACCAAAAGACACCAGAGTCTTCTCATGAAAGGAAAGGAGCCCTCCCACCTTCGAGGCAGAAATCTAAACTCCAAGATCAATGCAAATAGGCTTATCATGACCAGCACTGCGCCTGCCAAAGATATGATGGAGAGTCTCGTCTGAACAGGTGGTCGATTGTTGTAAGCAATTTCATAGCCTGACGTGTAGATGGGATAAGAATGTAAGGAGGTGTAATACCAGAACATTGACAGATGAATGATGATAACTCTGCTGAAATTGACCACAATATGCATCCATGTGCGTGTCTCACGATATGTCTTTGTGAAAGCTTTCAGCCAATCGACATCAGCGAGCGCTTTGAACCTTTCTTCTTTTTGCAAATCCATGATAGACGTTCGATCAGATAAGACTATGCGTTGTAAACCCGTTCTATGCCAGAACGTTTGATTCATGTCGTCATACCCAACGATCTTATCATGGTCTTTATCAATGCATTCACTTTTCTCAGATTCATCACCGTATAGCAGAAACCGTAAATTCAAGTAAAGAGGGGTGAAAACATGGTCAAGGAAACCATTCTTGTACCGTTGGAAATCTCCATAGTCACTCAAATAGGTGTAATAGTCAATGCAACATTTGAAGATGAAGCAAAGGCATTCAGGCATAAAGCGAATATTGTTTGCCTCGCCCCAGATCAAAAGGTACAAGGCAATATGAGTCACTTGCTCGTGGGGCGATAATCTCGCCATCTTGCCATGCCATTGCTTTTGAGCGAAAATGAGACTCTCCGCCACTTGCGATGCTTTTTTCTTTGTCTTTTTCTCATATTTGCGGGGTAAGTCGTCCAAGTCCATCTCAGCGGCAAAGTACCATTTTCTAAAGTTAGCCTTGGGACCGCCAATATAATCACCGTGTAATGTTCTGAGTGCCATATAGGGACCCGACCGCGATGCACGCGAGTCAAGTAAAGTCACAAAGTACGACAACATATTCTTCACATTATCAACTTGAAATGAGAAGGTGATTTGCAACCGCGCAAAAATAGCGGTAATCTCCTCCTCCAGTATTGGAACAGACTCGGGCGGGCCCCACCTGGTATAGCTGATAGTTCGGCGGCTCTTTTTGTTCTTGTCGTCATCTGCCTCCTCGCTTGGCGCAATACTTTCTGGTCTTCTCGGATCGAGCAGGAAACTTGAGTTTTGAAAGAAGGGTGTATTCTCACCATGCATCAATTCTGCCACGGAAAACGAAAGTTGCGTTTCGGGCGGCATCAGCCCCGTATGGGAAGTCTGCAACGGTATGGCAGACCTCGCCTGAAGGTATTTTGGTGACAGAAACATCTATGTGCCGAAAAGAGTAGAGTTACAAATAGCGGTGGAAGTGGATGCGAAATATACTCGCGCCATTGGGCTGCAAACGGCTGCGAAACTCTGGCGAGGAACATCACACAGTGGCTGCGAAAAAAAAAGAAAAAAAAAAAGAAAAAAAACGTGGGAATAACTCAGCCTAAAATTGATATGATGTGAATAATTCCAAAATCCAAGGTTTCCATAGGAATATTTATATGATTCTATATATGGCTATTCGGATTCAGAGTCAGAACTATCGGAAATAGTTGAAGGATCGCACCCGTTGTATGCCACGAGATTGGGCAGTCCGTACCGCTCCTGGATGGAGCTTTCATCGATCAAGTCCGTGTTGGCCAATTCCAATAGTTTATCCTTCACTTCCCATACGTGCACTCCCAGACTGAGCAAGTTTGCCACTAGGCCCGAGATAATAGGGGCTGCCATCGATGTACCGGAGAGCTTCTGCGATTTCTTACTACTCCCCACATCGATACTCGCAATCTCTACTCCGGTTGTGAAGATATCCACACAAGGGCCCCAGTTTGAGAACTCGGCTATTTGACTCGTAGTGTCGTCCACGGCACCCACTGTTATTGCTCTGGGTGCGCTTGCAGGCAGCATTTCGCACGCATCCATATTCTGATTCCCTGCCGCCACCACAATCACTAGCCCTGTTTGTGATGCCAGATCAATTACACGGTTAAGAAGCGTGTTCGCCATGGCGCCAAGACTAAGATTGGCAATACCCGGCTTGTTTGCCTTTTTGCGGTGATTCACTGCAAACTCTATGGCGGCCATAATGCTGCTGAGTGACCCGTGGCCAGACTTGTCCAAAGTTTTGATGCCAATGAGATTGGCCTTTTTCGCCACGCCATAGGTCTCTGACCCCACAATGCCTGCCACATGCGTGCCATGCCCGTTGAAGTCCTTGTCTCCCTCGTCTGTGAAGTCTTTGCCAATCTCAGCTCGGTCACCAAATTCGGCATTTTCGACTTGGATCCCTGTATCAATCACGTAAACATTCACGTTTTCGCCTTGTGCGTCGTCGTCATAGTAATAAGCCCGATTTGCCGCACGCTCCCGATTTTCCTGTGAGAGTTTGACCAAATGTGCTGGGGCGTTGTCTTGCTCTAACAACGAGAATGCTTCGAATTCTACATCGTCCGTGATTTCTGCTACGAGAGGACAGCGTTGAAGTCTTTCTAGGGCGTTATTTGAAAAAGTGCCCGAGAATCCCACCAAGTCGCCTATCTTGTAGTACGTTTTGATGAGCCTTTTGAACCTCTGGGCTACTGGGTAAGTAAAGTCGTATTTCATGAATTTTTCCATGGTTTGACTCTGTTTCAAGAGCACGAGGTGATTTCCATTCACCTCGGCTATTAATGCCAAGGAAGTGAAAGCAAAAGAGAGAGTGATTTCAAGTTTCATTGTTTGTGTGTCATGAAGCCAATTGTTGAATTTGTATGGTAATCAGTTTTCTAAGGCTTTTGTTTTGCAGTCTGACACAAAAAGAAGTCTACTCGCGAGTTTATACGTACTGGTTTATTTCTATAAAACTGCGTCTCGCGCAACGGGCCCCTCGAATCCACACCGGAAACAACAACAAAACCGATGCGAAAATCAACGAACCCGAGCTGGAAACTCTTAATTAAATTCAATTCCTTATAACATCACTCAATCACAAAGATTGGATGAACTTCTTCCTCTCTTCCTCGGGCAAGTTGACCAAAAAGTCTTTGACAGCATCAGCTGCGATAGACGCGTCCTTGCTCAAAAGTGTATGCAAGTCTTGGCGCTTCTTCTCGGTACTCAAGCCCTCAATTTTTTCTTGCAACTTCTCATGGTTACTTTCGATGAAGTTGCTGACAGCTTCGTCGTCGTCGTACTCGACTGTAGGCATCCAACTCTTCAATCTGGCAACCTTCTCCAACTTGGATTTGCAAACGACGGTTTCCGCGATTCTCTTCAACAAGTACTCCTCGTTCAAACGACGACGCAAACGCCAGAAAAAGAATCTTCTTGCATGTCTCCACTCGAGCTCCTTGTTAATGGCACCCTTGGCCAACATGCGACCAGATCTATCATGCAAATCAGCAAACTGAACCGAAATCTGACTGTAGATGGGCAACAACGCAGCCTCACGAGCAGACAATTGCGCGGAAAACTTGGTGTGCTCCTCCGGGCTCAATTGAGTGGCCAACTTTGACTTCAACTCGGCGTACTGAGTGTCCAATCTCGCCATGGCCGCGACCAATTTGTCGCGTCTGAACTTGATTCCAACCATTCCCTCTGGCTCCAAAACACCAGCTCGGGAGTCAACGTCTGCATACATCTCCATCATATCAGGGTTGATTGTTGGGTCAACAACAACCCAAGAACCACCTCTCAACTCACCGTGTGGAGGAATGTAAGTGAAGATTGGTTGTTTGAAGTCAACCAATGCATCAACAATGAAGGAACCGTATTTGAGGACCTCATTGTACATGTCACGTTGACCTCCAGAGAAACCTCTCCAGTTGGCAAGAATCATCAATGGCAATTGCTCACCATGGTTGAAATCATTGATTGCCTGGGCAGTCTTGAAAGCGGAGTTAGGATACCAGACCTGGCCGGCTTCCTGGATCAACTGCTCAGTAGAGTCGGGGTTAGCAGGGTCCGCTGGAATCAAGTTCTCGACTGTTCTTGTCTCAACACCAATAACACCAATTGGAATACCTCCAAGACGGGCCCTACCGACAACAACACCCTTGGCCCAACCGGACAAAGTCTCTTGGAAAGAGTCTCTGTCGAACAAACCGGACTCAAATGAGCCATCGTCCTTCTCACGACCAGCGATCATCCATCTGACATCCTGAGGCTCGTCCTTGGATGGGTAGAAGTCAATGTCTCTATCCCAGGAGTCAACCGAGCTCAAGATTGGAATTGGAGTGTCACGTTTAGCAGGAATGTATGACATCCATTCCATGATCTTCTCGACACCAGCCAAATCATCGGATGCAGTCATGTGCGAAACACCATTGTTGTACATCACCTGAGTGCCACCCAACTGTAAGTTCGAAGAGTAAACCTCTCTACCTAACAACTTGTTGATAGCAGGGGCGCCCGTCAAGATAATTGGTTGCCCTTCAATCTGGATTGCTCTCTGACCCAATCTCACCAAGTAAGCACCGATACCAACAGATCTGCAAGTGACCAACGTGATGGTGAAGATGTCTTTATAAGCCCTTGAGGTTGCACCCGCAATCAAACCAGAGCCTTTGAGACATTCTACACCCAACCCATTCTCGGCACCAACAATGGATGTAATCTTGTGACGCTCGGCACCATTCTCAACGACCCTTTCAGTAACCACCGTTTTCAAGTTATTGCTCTTTTCGAGAGCGGCTTGGTCCTCGGCAGTCAAATACAAGTACTTGAACCCCTTTTCTGGCTTGCCCTCTTCGTTCCAGGCAACCTTGAAGTAAGGAAGCAACTCCTCGGCAATTCCGATTCTTGCACCAGAGTTGGCAGAGAGGTAAACCCTTGGAATGCCCAACTTTCTGGCCAATTCGGTACATTTGTTGAAGAACTCATCCTCCTCTGGACCGAAAGAACCGATCTTGTGCGTGATGTCATTAGCAACAATGATGAATTGACGGCCACGTGGATATTCGGGAGTCTTCGCAGTCACCTTGAAACCCACCATACCAACCTTGTTCGAGCCTGGCTCTCTTTCGACAGCAGTCAAGCCTCCGTTGTCGTCATTGATCAACTCGTGCGAGACAAAGACATCCTTTGGAATCTTAGAGTCTTTTGCATGCTTCTTCCACAGAGAAGTGACAGCCTGGCGGAACAACTCTGGGAAATCGTACACGTAAGTGGTACCCATGTTGTGAGCCTTGTAACGTTTTGGCTGCAACGATTCCTTAGCCGGGTAAGGAGTAGCAATCGACCTCAAGTGCATGGAGCCTGGAGCGCCGATCGACTTGAACACCCACTCGCCCTTCGTGTTTTTGATCTCCATGTACAACTCAGACTTGACGACGTATCCCGAAACATTGTTGATGATTGCGCGCAATGGGAAAGGTTGGCCAGTGGCTTGGTCGATACACGAAATGCGAATTTCGGCTCCAGTGACCCTCAATCTCCATAATCTTCTGCCAAATCTCTCCAAGAAGGACTCAAAAGCGGCCTCGACCTCCTCTGGAAGAACGTTGAAAACAGTGGAGAAGTTGATGAAGATATGGTTCAAATCGGAGTTCGAAGTGTCGATGATCTCCATGGCATCCAAAATATCCGACATCAAACGGTTCGACTCCGCGATCAAGTATTCCTTGATACTGACTTCATCGCTGATGACACCTGTTCTGATAATACCTCTTGTGAAGAATCTCTTGTCAGAAGGAGAGTTCTTGCCGATTGCCTCATACACATGAATGTTTCTGTTGTCGGTAAAGATCGGTTTGATGTCGAAATTCTCCAATCTAGCCAACTCCAACTGGAAAGCCAACGCGGGCTCAATGTGTCTGATGACCTTGTTCTCAACATAGTCGGGCGCGGTAAATGTGTAGTACTTAGGATAGACACCCACATTGTCTGCAACAACAAAAGTGATACGACGCACCGCAGCATTCCTTAACTCCTCGCCCATGTCGGAAATGATGTCTTGGATTCTGCTCAAAACCTCATCCTCTGATTCAATGCCTTCAATGCCAGTCACAATGACATTCACGACGTTAGTGTACTCAGGAACCTTTCCGCTAGTCTTGAAGCTGATGGCATCAGTGGGCTGCAACTTCTCTAACCCAGCAAGAAGCATGTCCTCGACATCGTCAATGTGCTTGACCGGAACCAACACACCAGTTCTATTCTTTTTGTCGGAGTTATCAGTGACATATGACAAATCAGAGACGGACGCAGCCCTATTCATTGAGTTGGCGCTGTCTTTCTTCGAGTAAGCAGAAGCAGGTGCTTGAGAAACAGAAGCCAACTGGAAGTTCCAACTGATGATAGGCAATTTCTCGTGCTCGTGGAAATCATAAGATATGTTCTCCAATGCGTAAGCTCTGTACGAACGACGGACATACACCTCAGCAGCAGCCATAGCAACCCACTCGTCAGAGTTTGTCAAGAACTGCGACAAAACGTCGAAAACAGTGTGCTTCGAGTCCACAACCTCTCTAATGATATCCAAGTTTGGCGAGCTGTATTTGGCGTAAACTTCACCATATGCGGTCTGCATGACAGAAGATCTCAAAATGTGCTCCAACTGATCGGACCTTTCCTTGATGGATGGCAAAGAGCACTGGATCAAGATCTCTCTTGCCTTCAAGGCAACCTTAGCGGTCCCTCTGGACTCCAACTCAACGATATTCTTCAACGCATCTCTGATAGGAGAAGCGACAGTCGCGGATTGTTGCAATACTGGTTGGTAGTGCTCCGCTATGGCCAAAACGAGATTGTTCTTGGAAGAGACCTTGGAATGAGATAAAGCGAGCAACAACACATTCTCCAAGTCGGACTTGTTGGCATCTCTGAGCTTCAAAATGACATCTTCCTCGCGATTGTTAGCACCAGAAAAGTTCTTCTCAACTTGATAGTATTGGTCAAGTAACTCAGCCATAAACTTGTATTCGTATTCAACCAAACCGCCAGTATATTTCGTAGCGACGTTAACCAAAGGCTCAACAACAGTTCCAAAGAGACCATCTGATGACTCCTTCTCGGCTTTGGCAAGAAGCTTCAAAATCTGCTTAGCAGGAAACTCAGCAGCTCTTGCCTGCGACTTCTCAATCAAGGTTGATAAGCTCTCATCCAACTTTGGTGGCAATCTCGAGTGCAATGCAGATGCATACAAGTTCCATTCGGAGTATGGCAAGTCCTTTTCCTTCAAAATCTCGATGATCTTCGAAAGGGTGGATTTCAAGATCACCTGATTGTCAAATCCGTTCAAAATGTTCTTCAAGATGGAAGAGTAGGTGTTGAACTTATGAATTGGCTTGCTTCCTTGAATACTTGGCTCGCCAATCTCTGGCAAAGTCCCCTCAAAAGGCAAAGCGTGCTTGACCTTAGATGGATCGTCTAACGCCAAAATAGCCAAGATGTCACCAGCGTTGACAGTAGATCCGGGCTGCTTGATAGTTTGCACAATACCATTTTCTTGAGCAACCAACGGCATGCACATCTTCATGACTTCCACCTCGGCATATGGCTGGCCAGCGGCAACATGTTCACCACTCTCAACCAAGTATTTGACCAATTTACCTGGAGAAGGAGTTTTCAATTGGGTTGGGTCGTTCTCAATCTCCAACAAGCAAGTCTTCCCGTCGACAGACATTCTGGTAGCAGATGGCTCCTCCTTCCAGTAGATGGCGTGAGACTTACCATCAATGGAGCACAAAAGGCCACCATCAGACAAAGAGCGCACACCGACAACAGCTCTGGTACCGTTCAAGAACAAAGTGTAAGTCTCGTTGGAAGACTTCGTGGCGGTGAACTTGTACTTTTGTCCCTCATAAATGAACTCAATTGGATACAAAGTTCTCAACAAAGCTTTGCTTGGGACCTGACCTCTCTCCAAAGAAGATGTGTACTCGGTTTTGTCCTCTGTGGAAAGGATGTGAGCCTTAGTGACGGCACCGCACAAAACGGCGAGGATGGGGTCTGGTCTCTCTGCAGTCAATTTCTTGGTGATCAACTCGTCCAACCAGCCGGTTGTAATTGTGTTGCCCTCAAAGTCTGGCGTCTCCAACAATTTGATCAAGTACTCGACCGTAGTTCTGAAATCACCTCTGATGGACAATTCTTTCAAAGCAACGACCATATGCTTTCTCGAAGCTTGACGGTTCTCGCCAAAAGCAAAGATGTGGCCGAACTGAGAGTCCGAGAACGA